>JAEEGL016408400.1_pt1 | contig 16030 bp, 16 predicted proteins | sample 9134231 | NCBI WGS metagenome assembly JAEEGL01 (sample SAMN16246548, study PRJNA631951) | gut metagenome | biome: gut microbiome; feature: rumen; material: fiber-attached | host: Bos | place: Iran: Karaj | collected 2018-10 | reverse complement strand
CTCAAATCAAGCATAAGTTGGGCATAAGCGGTATCCTGACAAATGTATGTTCCTGGTCGTGTAAGTCATATATTGGTAAGGACGGTGAAGAACACAAGGGTGCCCAGATAGACCTGATTATTGACCGTGGTGATAAGACCATCAACCTATGTGAGATGAAGTTCACTAACAAGCCCTTTGCAATTTCTACAGAATATGCACAACGAATGTTGGAACGGCGTGATACATTCCGCGAGGTTACTGGCACTAATAAGTCCCTTCAGTTGACAATGGTCACTTCTTCGGGTTTAGTGCACAATGCAGGATGGCAAAGTATCAATAATGAGGTGGATGTTGATGATCTTTTTCATGCATAGTTGTAAGAATCGAAATCAAAAACAAAAAGTTTTTCTATGGAATGATTTTTTGTTGTTAGTATAAGGAGTGTACTAAGATGTTAGGTTGAGTAGGAAAATGATGTTTCTTTTGCCACAAAGAAAGATAATCAGATATGTTGAAACTAGTAAAAGCATTGGATTTGCATCATTGGGCTGATACGAAAGAGAGTGAAGCTTTGATGCCAGAGTTGATGAGAAGATTGGTTTACGCTTCATTGAAGGACATTACTCATGTCTCTTTCCCGAATGAAGATACTGTATATTTGCCAGGATTTGATGGGGTTTTAGAGGTAAGTCAATCTAATCCTTATGTGCCAACAGGTCTGTCTGTTTTTGAAATTGGAACCAACAAAAGCCAAAAGACAAAGGCTGATGGCGACTATTACAAACGAACTAAAGAGACTGCATACAAAGAACGGAAAGGTGCTAACTTCGTTTTTGTTACTCCAAGAATTTGGACTGCTGCCGGTAAATGGGAAACTTTTAAGAAAAAAGAGAAGAAATGGAAAAGTGTTAGGGTGTTGACTGCTGTGGAGTTGGAAGACTGGCTATCACAATGCCCTACTGTGGCGGTTTGGCTGATGTCAATCATAAAACGGAATTTTGATTTAAGGATAGATTCTGTTGAAGATTTTTGGAAGAGGTGGTCTATCAATGAGGATGGTATGACATTGAACTATCAACTTCTTTTGGGTGGTAGAGAAGGTGCCAATGCAGAATTATTGCAGTGTTTATCTTCCGCCAATAGTTTGTCAATTGTGTCAAACTCAACAGACGAATCCCTTGCCTTTCTTGCTGCCAGTATTCTTAACAGCAATAATCAGTCTTTTATAGATCGCTGCATCATTGCATATGATGACAGAACGGTAAGAGAATTGCTGACAGAGTACCATGATATCATTGTAATAACCAGTTGCAAGGTTGAGAACTATGGCATTTATGTTCGAGAGAACAATAATAGTATTGTGTTTGCTAGTAATTATTCCGAAAAGAATCCATATGGAAAAGTAATAAGTCTGACAGGCCACGATTATTATATGTTCCAGCAGTCGCTTATAGATAGTGGTCTTTCTGAAATAGAAGCAAATAGGGCAGCCATTGATAGTGGGAGGAGCGTCTCGGTGTTAAGACATCAGTTAAAGTTCGTATCGACAAGGCCACAATGGACGCACAGAGATGATCTGAAAAAGGTGATACCAGTTATGCTATTAGGCAGATGGGTGGATAATTGGGATGGAGACAAAGAAGTTATCCGTGAGCTTTCAGGAATAGATTACGAAGAACTCTCGCCATTGTTGTTGGAATGGCTTCATATTGATGATAGTCCTTTTGGGTGTTATAACCATTGCTGGTATGTTTTGTCGCCCTATGATACATATTTGTATATAAAGGAATATATCACAGATGATCTTTTCAAGAGGTTTTTCAATGTTTTGAAGAAGTCGTTAGCTGATTTAGATCCCAATGCTGCAGACATCATGGATCCTAACCAATATGTGTACGAAGTTGGTAAGAGGCATTACTCTGGACAGGTTAGTGATGGGCTGTGTTTAACATTGATATTGAGAGCACTACTTGATAAAGACAGACAAGGCCAGGAGCAGGTGGACGTTTACGTAAAGGAAATATTTGATTCATCAGACATGCATTGGTGGCTAACCTATATACATGGAGATATCATTTCGTATCTGGCAGAAGCATCGCCTAAGGCTTTTGTAGAATATATTGAAAATGATCTGAGGAAGGATGATTCTCTAATGAAACGTCTTTTTGTTCCAATAAAAAAGAAGCATTTCTTTGTTTCGGAGTACGAGGTAGTATATACCCATGTTTTGTTTGCGTTAGAGATGCTAGCGTGGATGCCCGAGTACCTAACAAGAGTCAGTCTTATATTGGCTCAACTGTCCTTAATACCTAACGATAGTAATTATTCGAATAAGCCTGTTAATTCGCTGGTTGATATATATCGCTTATGGATGCCGATGACAATGACCGATGCAGAAAACAGATGCCAAGCTATAAAACGAATTTATAAGACATATCCTGAAGTTGGGCTGGATTTATGTTTTAGACTGGCCAAAAGGTATGACCAACAGCACGCTAGCTATTCACCAAGAATATCAAGGTGGAGGCTTAAACAAGTTGTTGTTAGGAATAGCATTACTTATGGAGAAATATATGTTGTACTGAAAAGTATTTGTGAATTGATAGTAGCTCATGGTGAGCCAACCGTAGACGAAGTATCGAATACTATGGAAATTGCTACTGATAGCTCTGTTTTTGTAGATTTAAGAAAGATGCTTAGGGAGCATGTTGTTGGCCTGCAAGATATACTTAAAGGTAATAAATCGTTTTATAAGAATCTGATGAACCATATTAATCATTTCCGTAGTTACCCAAACGCAAAATGGTGTTTGCCGGATAATGAGTTAAGGGAGTGGGAAGCATTGTTGGAGATTCTTAAACCAACTGACTTACAAGACCAATTGGAGCATTTGTTTGATGGGAATTATCATCAACTTATCGAATTGAGAGGCATATCAGGTTATGAAGAGAAGTTTAAGAAAGTGGAGGAACTCCGATGTGAGGCTGTTAATAGTTTGCTGACTCAAAATGGTTTTGATGCATTGGTGGACTATTCGAAGAGGCTCCAAAATCCTCAATATATCATGCGCGCACTTGCAATGCGAGAAGATGCGTTCGACTATTTTGATCGGATTTATATGTTAGCGGAATCAGATGCTTTTTTCAATAGGATTGCTGTGGATTATTTCAGTCGAATCAATATAGGCGACAGAAAGAGATTCTTGGATAAGGTGAATACATATAAGAATCATGCCTTTGTCTGGTATCCTCTGGCTGCTGTATGGAATGCTGATGATGAAATATGGAATTATGTAGAGTCGCTTTCTGAACAACAGCAGGATGATTATTGGGCACATGTTGATACGCATGTCATACCCTATACAAGGGTGGATTATCTTATTAATCATTATGAGTGCGCAGGTAGAGGAGAGCAAGTGATTAAAATACTATATCATGTGATAGAGAACAAAGATCAATACTCCTTGAATTTGAACTACGTGGTTAATACTATGAAGAGGGTGCTACCAATTATGGATCCAAAGAAACTTGGTTTCATTCGATTTGAATTGAATGGTGTTATGGAGTGGATTGACAAGCAGCCAGAGGTGTTGGCTACTGACATCGTCGCTCTGGAGATTCCTTATATTATCATGTCGGGTGAAGAAATAAGCGATTGGAGAATTTACAAAATAATAATTGAGAACCCACAATATCTGTTTGAATTGATAGATTATGCTTTCTATTCAGATGATCCTGAACAAAGGAAGCATGAAGAAGAGAGAAATACTTCAGATAATCAACGTAGATTGTTGGCTACGTTTAGCGGGAGGCTACTGCTAAGTATTCATACTATGCCATGTATGGGTGAGGATGATACGATAGATGAGGAAAGGCTGCGGGAGTATATTGCGACCTTGCTAAAGTTGGGTGGTGAGAAAAAGAAAATGAGTATGGTTTACCACACAATAGGGGAATTGCTTGCTAACTGTCCACAATGTATACAGGGATGCCCTCCAGAAATAATATGTGAAATCATAGAGAATCTAAATAACAAGACTGTTAATGATAGTTTTCGTGCCCATATTTATAATCGGCTTGGTTTTACGGTACGTGGCCCATATGATGGTGGAGATATTGAATACAATAAGGCAGCAAGGTTCCGCAAAACGGCAGAAAATCTTCAAATCATGTACCCAATAACATCAGAAATATTTCATGATCTTAGTGATGTGTATATGAACGAGGCTAAAAGGCACGATACTGAGGTTGAAATAATGAAACTTGATAATTGAAGGAAATATGATAATAAGACTGGGATTCATTGTGATGTGAAGTGGTTTGTGAGAAGGTTGGTTTAAGATGAAATAATTATGGCACGGTACAAATAGAGTAAGCTGTGGAAACTCACAATACTTCTGGATGTTAAGTCTGCTGCCCACTCCACTCTTCGTGAATCCTGCGGAACTCTTCGATTGTCATGTTTGTCGTAAGCATTCGATGAAGTACAGGTATTAACACCTACTTAGTTATAACGACAGCGGCTGCAACCATTATTGGATGCAGCCGCTGTCATTATAATATTGAACCTGTCTATTGTTCTTCTTTGATGATGATGGCTTCTGGATGACTGGTCTTCCACTTGTGTGGCAGCATTTCCAGCAGTTCTTCCTCTGAAGCCCTGTTCTTGTAGGGCATGTCTGCAATGATGCTGTTGAGATACAGACGCGGGTTCACATCATGTGCCTTGCATGTTGCCAGAAGCGAGCAGATGACGGCCATGTTCTCCGCTGCCCCGTGGTTGCCGCAGAACAAATAATTCTTCCTTCCTTATGTTCCGTTGACAATTATGTTGGCATATTTCAGCAATTCCTCCGTCACGAATCTCAGCAGGATTCTTGGGTCGAAGTATTTCCCCGTGTTGCTCCAGCGGCAGGAGATATGCAGATGAGGGCCGGTCGTGCGCTTGCCGGTGTTGCCACTCACCGCTATTTTCTGTCCCGCTGCCACATGTTGTCCTTTCCTCACCTTAATTTCTGAAAGGTGGAGGTAGGAGCAGACGCATGTGCCGTGGTTGACCGTCACATAGTAGCCGCCATTTTGTGAGAATGAGGCATCCGTCACCGTGCCGGGCAGCATGGAGTATACATTCTCATACCTCGCCCGCAGGTCAAGACCGTTGTGCATCCGGCTTTTCTTGCGGTTCATTGGGTCACGGCGCATCCCGAAAGGCGAGTTCACCCATATCTCTTTTAGGGGCAGTGCCACCATCAGCGGTACTGCCGTTTCCTCACTGTTGATTTCAAGGAGCGAGTCCGTTTTTTCAGCCATACTTGACATGTCGGTTTTAACTTCAGCCACGCTCTCACTTGTTTTCTCCACTGCCAGCAGCATCGGCTGTTGGTGTTGAGCCTTCCCAATCGTATGGAATGGGGATGTGTCCTGCGCATACATCCTGACTGGAGATGAGAGGATGGCGCATAGACTGACGCAGAGTAATGTCCTTTTGCTCATGTAAAGATAATAAATATTTTTGGAATATCAAAATATTGAGCAAGAAATATGCTCAAAATCTTCATTCCCTTAGTTGAATAATTGCTTGTATAGTCTCTTGGCTATCTGTGCCACCTTGGACGTATAGCGTGGGTCTTCCGCATACCCAATCCTTTGGAGGAACGCCAGATAGTTTCCTCCCTTGTATCGGTATTGGATGAACTTCTGATAGCCGATGACGCTGTCCTCCCATCGGGCGAATTTGTAGTAGCACTTGTTCCTGCTGTCATATAGCCCGAACAGGTTGTGGTTGTTCCGGCACACGTTGCTACCGAAATTGCCTGTCTCCAAAACCGCTTGTGCGAGGACAAACAGTTGGTTGGAGATACCAACCTCATCCATCACGATTATGAGGTTTTCCAATGTCAGCTCGTGGCTCTTCCCCTCATAATAGCTGTGAACATGCACGTTTTTTCTTGGTTTTGAGCCGCTTTTGCCTGGCCTCAAAGCCAAACAGTTCTCATACTTAGTAATCAGTTTTTCCAATTGCTCAATGGAAAAACTGCTGAAATTCCCCTTGTTTGTTACCAAGGAATCAGTTGTCCCGATACTTGCTGTTGTAGCTTTCTCTTCATGCAGAGAGTCACCGTAATGCATGATATTGTCCGACGTATGGAATGCTTTGCCCACGGTGTAGAATGTCGGACTTGTGTTCTGTGCTGCCAGTGTCATGGCACATAATGATGCCAGGCACAGGATGGTTGTCTTTTTCTTTTTCATGCGGCAAAGTTATTTCTTCATATAACCATATCAGGAATCGGCTCGCCATTAACCGCCTTTTTCATATGGATTTTCAATATTTGGTTCTACTTGCCATGCGTATTAGAACCAATTATGATAATTGAGGCAAAATATCATGATTTTGAGCATTGATATGATGATGTCACCATATTAACCTTATAATTTTGCTGAAAAGTAATTCAAATAAAGCATTGTTTTATGGAAGAAAAGAGATTCAGCAGACAGGAATATCCTCTTGACATCCTTGCCGAGTTTGGCCTGACGGAAGAAATGATATACGACCTCCCTGATTTCGTTCACGAGGCCATCGAGAGGGGTGGCAAGTCACCCTTGCTTCCCATCAGCGTCGAGCAGCCTTTTGGCGTAACCCGTGGGTATGCCAAGTTCTCCCTTGTAGAGACGGATGAAGGCATCGACGTGGTGTTTTATCCGAAACTCACCAAGGCAAACCTTGACGCTTTCAGCGAGGAGCAGAAGACAGCTCTTCTTGCAGGTAAGGTCATTGTTGCCGATGTGGATGATTCCTACATCACACAGGAGGGTGTGGAGGACACCCAGCGCATCAAAGCTTTCGTGCAGCTGGACAAGGACACCAACTGTGTGGTTTATGCACCCACTCAGCCCATCGGTCGTAATCTCAATGCCGTCGGCAACGAGTATGACCTGACAGGCGAAGACCTTCAACGATTCTGGGATGGCAAGCTTGTCACTGTCCGTGAGACCAACGATGATGGAGGCGATGAGCCTGTCACCATCGGTGTTGACCTCTCCACCGATACTGGCGTTATCGTAGTCCCTGGAACAGCTGAGCAGTGGGAGAACATTGTGCGTCTGCCAATGCCAAGGTATTCTTTCGGCAGCGACGGTTGTTGGGTCAACCATGAAGGCAGACTCTCCTATGTTCCCGAGGATGACTTCACAAAGGACATCATGGACGAGCTGGAACGCCTGGCCAAGCAGAACGGCATCGTTCCCCATGAGCCGGACAACCAAGGGCATGACCAGAGCCATCAAGCCTACAAAGATATCATGGAAGAAGGGCAGCGGCAACTTGCTCGATAATACCGATAATATTAGTAATACGAGTAATAAAGTATCATCACAAAACATAACGATTATGGAAAAGAACTATCCTGAATTTGACGACCTGCGCGAACAGTTCGAGGCAGGCAACATCTCCGCTGTCGATTTCGTCACCATGCAGTCCGACGAAATGACGGAGGACTATGAGCAGTTCTGTCGGGACAAGAATCTTGACAGGGACAGCGACCTTTCTGCTGAGGCATTCATGGACTACCGTGAAGAACTCTTTGAGGAGAGCCTGAGCAATTAACATCAACCCTTCATTCATAAAACACAAGACCATGAGTATACGTTCAGAATCACTACCGTACCGTGGACGCTTGTCCTTCTGGCTCGAAGACATTCTTCGCAGGAACGGCATGAGCGCACAGCTCGCCGTGGAGGAAGGAAGATACAAGCTCCTCGTGCAGGGACATGACTCACCGATGCTGAGCTATGACATCAACGAACAGCAGTTCCGTGCGCTTGGCGACGGAGGCACCAATTTTGCCAACAAGAAGGCGTACAACACCTTCAACAGCATCGTGGGAAAGGACTTCGAACTGCCATCCTCCTTTGTGGCTGCACGCAATGTCAATGGCCGTGTGGTCATGGGCTTGCACGGCTATCGTGAGGGACCTGGTATGCCTGGCAGACTAACCCCGATGCGTCCCCATGCCTTTGGTCCTGGCTTCCTCGGATGGTCACCACGGAACCAGCCCGGTTTCCATCTCCGACGCATGGGTGGTGTCCCCATGGTTGTGGAACATGCCGATGGGCGATTGCGTCCGGGCGAGTTGCAGAGCGGCGGTTACGGCTACTATTACAAAGGTGGTCAGAGCGGAAGTCAAGGAGGCAGTCAGGTGGCAGACCCATTGAAGGACTTGCAGACCTACTTTCCTCCCGTCCAGACTCGTCCCCGCCCAGCGGAGCCGGCCATCTCCTACAAGGAACATATCACCTCCAATGTCTATTTCACCAATGAGAAGTGGCAGGAAGTCCTTTCCTCCCACGGCATCATCGTGGATGCGGACAAGAAAACGCTTACCATCCAGTCCTCTGCCACTCAGCAGGATTTCGTCTATGACCTGAAGGATGAGGAGGTCAAGAAGCTGACAGACAACTCCCTGAAGAAGGTGTCGTTGCAGGCACGCATCGACCTCCTGAACAACGTCATCAAAGGCGACTTCAAGGATTCCATCACCAAGGCCATGCTCGACGGCAAGGAGCGCATCAGCATCGGTTTGAAGCCAGAGGTGGAGCAGTCACTGAACGCACAGGCGCAACAAGTCCAACTCCAGGCGCAGCAGATGCAGCAAGTGCAGCAGGTGGATGTCATCCCAGACCCCTTGCAGGGTCAGCACCACTATGCACCCACCATGAATCCTGACGAGGGCTATGTCAATGGCGCAGACCTCGGGGAGGAGAACGAGCGCAAGGGCTGGTACCGTGACGGCAAGCATGGCAGAGCCGTGGAGGTTGGTGACATCTGGGTGGAGAAGGTACAGCCGCAGAGAGTCGAAGGAGATAATCCCGACCAGAAGGATGACAAGAAAAACTCCCAGGTGCTCTACAAGATGAGTGCCGTCATCAACGGTCAGGTCATCTCCCATGAGATTACCCAAAAGCAGTATGAGAAGTTTTTGGCTGTCGATGACTACCAGCGCATGCGCATGTTGTCGAGGGTGTTCAAGGAAGTGGATTTGAAGACCCGTCCCGACATGAGGCAGGGCTTCAATCTCGGAGCATTCCTCTCCGCAGGACTGACAGCTGCCAGCGAGGTCGATTTCCCACGATACGGGCACAGACCCCATCCTCTTCCAGACGTGTACCACGAGGTGCATGGCAGGGGCATGATTTTCGTCAAACCCGGTGTGGACTCTCCGCAGGACATCGCTTCAAGGGCTTTTGAGGCAGGTCTCAACCAAGGCATTCATGGCCATGGAATGGGACGATAATGTGAATGTAACGTAATAGAGCATTGATGATGAAAGACGGAAGATTCGTGGAAGCCATTTGCGTGGATGCGGTATGCAGCAGCAATCCCGGCATGATGGAGTACCGTGGGGTGCATATCCCTTCGGGCAAGGAGGTCTTTCGTTTCGGTCCCATCTACGGCACCAACAACATAGGCGAGTTTCTGGCCATCGTGCATGGCCTTGCGCTGATGAAGCAAAGGGGCATCACCCTTCCGCTTTATTCGGACAGCTATACCGCACGGTCTTGGGTCAGGGACAAACGCTGCTATACAGGGCTGGAGCGCAATGAGAAAAGCGTGAAAGCCTACCAGTTGATTGAGAGGGCTGAAAGGTGGTTGCAGACCAACAGCTACCCTAACAAGGTGGAGACGTGGATTACCCGGGAATGGGGCGAGATACCAGCAGACTTCGGACGAAAGAACAAATACTATCATTAGATAACCATGGGTGCCAACGACCTCACTTATCAGGACTATCTCGACAGGATAAGCATTCAGGAAGTCCTTCTTCACGCCGGTTACACGCAGAACCGCCGTGACGGGCTTCGTTATCCCTCGTATGTCCGCAAGGATAGTGATGGCCGACGCATCCACGGTGACAAGTTCATCGTCACCAACCACGGCACCAGCTGTTTCCGACCGCCGGAGCAGAAAACCTACAATCTCATCAGTCTCATCAAGACCTTCCCGAGCATGTTTCCGGAGCATACCCGTTCAAACAACCCCGACCATCTCGTCAACGAGGTGTGCAGGGCGCTGCTGAACATTCCCAAGGAGCATAAGGCTGCAGCAACCGTGGTACAGCAAAGGGAAGAAAAGCCTTTCGACCTCAACGACTACGCCATCCATGCCTTCCGCAAGTACGACTTCGACAGCATCAAGAAGTTCTATCCCTTCTTTGTCACCCGGGGCATCAGTTTGGACACGCAGAAAGCATTCAGTTCGCATTTCATTCTCGCTACCAAGGAGTCGGCTCAGCAAGGCAAGGCATTCACCAACCTATCCTTCCCTCTGTATGTGCCAGGCAATTCCACCGTCGTAGGTCTGGAGGAGCGTGGCCGTCCCCGTCTGGACGGCAGCTCAGGCTACAAGGGTAAGGCGCAGGGCAGCAACGGCTCAGAGGGAATATGGATAGCCAACCTCGGCAAGGGCGAGCTTTCCGATGCCAAGCATGTCTATTGGTTCGAGTCCGCCTACGATGCCATGGCTTACTACCAGCTTCATGTGAAGGACAACCCCGATTTGAGAAAGGCTGTCTTCGTTTCGACGGGTGGCAACCCCACTGTCGGTCAGATGCGTGGGATGCTCAGGCAGACCCCGTCTGCCCTTCATCATATCTGTTTTGACAATGACCTCGCAGGAAGGCAGTTCACAGAGAACATAAAGGGTGTGCTGCATCAGCAGGTGCGCTCCAGTATCGAGGAGACTCCAATAACAAAACCCTATCTCGATTCTCTTCCCTTGAATCAGGATTTCGCCAAAGGCGACATCGACTTTTTGCCGAAGCCATTGCAGGATAAATATGCCCGATATGAGTCCGCTTGTGAGGAAGCAAGGTCTATGCGTGACAGCCGTCTCTGCCATGAGGACGACATCAGGGAACAGGAGAAAGAGGCAAAGAAGCTGTACAGGGATTTCCGTACTGCATTGCGCTCTTTCTTGGGCATTGATGACAAGCAAGACACCGCGCTAGTTAGGGAGATACCACAAACAGGAAAAGACTGGAATGAACAACTGTTGAAGGAAAGAGAAGAACAAATGTCTTCAATTGACGATACTGAGGAAAGCCGCAATGTCACTGCCGGTATGGATATGGATGCCGACGGGGATATTGAACTCAACGAGAGTGAGGAGAAAAAGCAGACCCACAAGACAAGGAGGTGACCATGTGCCAGACATTCCAGACCATCAGCATACGTCCGCACGGATTGCAGTTCGTGGCAGGAAACATGGGAGGCATCACCTTGGCGGTTGCCGTCCTTGCCATCGCAGGTTACGACGGACTTGTTCCCAAGTCCCTGTTTCCCTTCCTGATGATTTTGTTCCTTGTCATGCTCATCAACCTGTCGTGCAGGTATGTGTACCTGAGAAGGATGCTTTTCACCATCAATGAGGAACAAGTCAGGTATGAGTACGGCATTTTCTCCCTGCAAAGGGACTATATAGAGCTTTACCGTGTGGTGGACTACAGTGAGCAGCGCAGTTTTGCCCAGATGCTTTTCGGCTTGAAGACCGTCAGCATCTACAGTGGCGACAAAACCTGTCCCCGTCTGGACGTGACAGGTGTGCGCAACCATATCGACCTTATCGCCGCCATACGTGAGCGGGTGGAATACAACAAGAAAAAACGAAACATCCATGAGTTTACAAATATTCGATAACAAAAGGAAAGAAAGGAACCATGGCTTTATGCCCCCTTTCACCAGCGGCCCGAACAAGCAATGGCTTGTCGTGTCCTTGATGGCCCTCATCATCTGGGTGGTCAGCTGTCAGCATGGCTATTGCCAGATAGCTACGAGCAATCCTGGCGAGTACACCATCCTTGCCGCTGGCAATGAGTTGATCAACAGCACTGTGAAGTCCGAGACCAAGGCAGAGCGTGAGACCGCCGTCCTTCAGAATGCCATTGCCGGTGAGTTCACCAAGATGAGCGAGTGGGAACGGCAGTACAACGCATACCTGAAGACAGCCACCGGCTATGCCTCTGCCATCAAGGCAGCCACCCACATCTATGACGATGGTGTGAGGGTCTTGATTACCTTGAACAAGCTCAGACAGGCAGTGAACAACAATCCCCAGGGCGTGGTGGCCACGGTCAGCATGAACAACCTCTACATGGAAACGGTGACGGAGATGGTCAGTGTCTTCACGCTGCTGAAGAATGCCGTCGCCAAAGGAGGAGAACAGAATATGCTCACCGGCTCTGAGCGTTCCAAAACCCTGTGGGAACTGGAGGACAAGCTTTCCGCTTTCTCCCACAAACTCCAGTTGCTGTACATCAGCATCCGCCATTACCGTATGGCCGATGTGTGGAATAGGGTGACGGCTGGCATGGTGGAACGTGACAAGGGAAGTATAGCGCAACAGTCGTTCTCTCATTGGCGCAGGTATGCCCGTGAAGTGGCGCAATATTCAAGATAAGAAAAATGAGAAATACCATATATGTCATATTGCTCGCAAGCCTCTCATGGCTGTTGCCGAGTCCGTCGCATGCGCAGGTGGACCCGACGCTCACAGCCATGATACTGGAGTATACCGAGAAGGCCAAGTCGCAGTATAACGCACAGCTACAGACGATGGCCGTGGAGACAGAGGGTCATGTCTGGCTCAGGCAGGAGGTGGAGGAGACGAAGAACTGCCAACAGCAGTTCGACCGATACCTCAGCACTTTCAGGGGCATCATTTCCTATGCCGCTCAGGTCTATGGTTTCTACTATGAAATCAACCATCTGACGGAGAACATGGAAAGGCTGTCTCACCAGATTGGCGAGACTCCCGTCAATGCCATTGCTGTCGCCCTGCACAGGAACCGCAATGACATCTATGTGGACATCATCAACCGAAGCATCGGTATCGTCAACACCATCCGTCAGGTTTGCATCGACACGAAGATGACGGAGAAGCAACGCATAGAACTGGTGTTCTCCATCCGTCCGCAGTTGCAGCAGATGAACCGCAAGCTGGCCATGCTGACCAAGTTGGTCAGGTGTACCAATATGTCGCAGGTGTGGTACGGGATTGAATTCAAATCACTCCAGCATCGTGATGGTAAGGCTGGCATCGTGGAGGAATGCCTCGGTGCCTGGCGTGTCAATGGAAGGAATGTCAAACCAAGAAGATAAAACGAAAGATTATGGGATGGTTATCATTAGCTACGAGAATAGTGCCCAAGGTGTGGAGGGCAGGAAGCAAGGCCACGTCCACTGTTTGGCGTGGGGGAAGCACCGTGTTGGGCGCAGGAGGAAAAGTGCTGACAACGGCTGCACGCAACCCCAAGACCACGGCTGCCGTAGGTGTGGCCGCTTTTGCTGGTTGGCATCATCTGGAGCACCCGGAGGATTCCATCGGAACGTCGGTCGGAAAGACGCTAAGGGAAGGTGCCGACGGCACGAAAGACTTTCTCCATGACACCGTGAACGGATTTACAGGAGAGAACACCGTCGAGAAGGTGAAGGACACCACTACGAGCGTCATCAACGGACTGAAGGAGACAGTTTCGGAGTCTAAGAGCATCCTTGGGACGCTCGGCGACACCCTTAAAGGCATCAGCACGTTCCTTGGCAACATCTTTGGCGGCAACGGCATGAACATGTTCGCCAATTTCTTCAACAACATCAGCAGCGGCAAAGTTTCCGGTCTCAGCATTGGTGGTCTCATCGCTGCTGGTTACATGCTGTTCGGCAGGACAGGCTTGCTCGGCAAGATTGGTGGAGCGTTGCTCACCATGATGCTCATTGGCGGCAACTCCCGTCAGCAGACTCCGACGGTCAGCCAGACTACAGCCCCTCAGCAGACACAGGAGCAACAGGCCGCTATTCATAGATAACACAGGTATCAACATCAATCACATACGACTATGAAGAAACTATTCTCATTCATCGCCTTGGCATCCATGGGCAGTCCCATGTATGCGGATGCCATCACCGACGGAATTTCCAATGCCGGGGATGCCGCCTACAGCTATACGCCCTATGTGCAGGCCATCGCCTTCGTCCTCGCCTGTGTCATGGGTATCATCGGTGCTTTCGTCATCTACTATGCCATCGCCAACAATGCGCCGGGCGTGAAGAAGCGCATCTTTACCTGGGGCGGCAGTTGCGTGACCATGCTCTGCATGGCCATCGCCCTTCCCGGGTTCTTCGGCTATCAGGAGGGACTTGGCAGCGGTGCGCTTGCCGACGCAGGGACAATACCAGGTTTCGGCAACTACACGGGAGGTGACGACTACGGTCGGCTCATTACCGAGATTCCAGACCTTGGCGATCCCCGTTGGAGGCCAGACCCCAACTATGGCCGCCACATCCTTCCTTACCGTCCACATAAATTGGAAGATTAACAGATTCAAATCATTATAAGAACAGCATCCCATGGATTATGTACAAGCAATGAACCTGCATTCGCTGAGTGGCTACGCCATGCCTTTCGAGGCTGACGAGAACACCCCTTTGGAGGTGATTGGCCACTACGGCAAGCAGGTAAACTCCCACACGGGGGAGGAGACGTTCAATCACGGCATGGACTTCAGGGTACGTCGTGGCACGTGGCTCAAAGCCCTTGCCACTGGTGTCGTCACAGGTATTGCCAGTGACCTGAGAAGCGGTTTCAACATCACCATCAACTATCCCAACTATGCCGATGGCAGGAAAAGCTCCTATGACGTGACCTATTCGCATATCAGCGAGTCGCTTTGCAATTTCGGCAGGAACGTCAAGGCTGGCGACAACGTGGCCAGATGTGACGGCCACCTGCATGTCGAGGTGCGCTTCAATGGTGAGGAGACCAACCCGATGGAGTTCCTGACCATGCTGCGCGACAATCTCGTGATGGCCAGTCAGACACAGATGGAGGGAGAGAATCCCGAGATTGCCACCCTGGACTTTGACGTGCATACGCCATACGATGACCAGCAGGGCGAGATAGACCAGCTGATGTACCGCTATTTCGGCAGTTACATGAGCGACATCTTCCGTGGACGCTATCGTGTGCCTGAGCCTACGGAGCGTAACCTCCGAGGTGCAATCGCCGAGGGTGTGGGAAAGGGAGCTTTCTATGAGCACGCTCCCAGCATGCTCAATCCGCTTGGCCTTGGCCACCGCAGTTTCTCCATCATCGAGCGTGTGCAGACCATCCTGATTACAGACTTCCTCAACTACTTGGCGATGATGCATAGCATCTTCCTGTCATCCATGAGCGAGAACGAAAAAAAAAAGCTGCTGACAGGGCTGTAGAAAGTCAGGGAGTCATCGACCCGCTTGCTGACTTTGAGATAGACATCCAGTGTTTCGACATCCAGCGGTTTGTGAGCGTCTATCCTGACAAGGACGGCATCGTGTGGTGGACGAAAGCCTGGTTTAATGGAAGGAAACAGGGGGAGCGTGCCATCGAAATCACCCGTGCGCTCGCCATCAAGTTCATCCACGATGACATACAGAAGGACGAGTGGCTGGAGGAGTTCTTCCCCAAGCAGATGGAGGTCGTGCATTCAGCTCTTGCGCAGACCAGGGAACAGGTCATCAGCCAGTTCTCAGCACAGAACCAAACATAATAAGAAACAGCAGAATAGAAAATGGCAGATAGCAAAGACATTTTTACTACCAAGGTCGTGCCCATCATGGACAGGGTGCGTGACAACCTCAACAGCAAGATGGCTGATGAATACCATCGTCACAGCACCTCTTTTGGCGGAATGATGGCAGGTGCTGCCGGTCCCGACGGCGGCATGTCTTCCATGGCCGCCTACGACCAGCGAATCTTTTATATCGGCGAATGGAACAGCAAGAATGTCGAGGACTACATTGAGATGGTCAAGGCAGAGCTGAAAAAGAACGGCATCGCTGTCGATTCCGTCATGGAGAAGAAGATGGTAGATCATCTTGTAAAGCAACAGATGCCCAAGTCCACAGCTGACTACATCCTCCGCAAGGCTGCCGAGAGCACACTTTTCCATATGCCACAGCGTTCCCAGACATCCTCCATGCAGGATTATATCAACAAGGAGGGGGAAAACCTGTACAAT
>JAEEGL016103799.1_pt1 | contig 16030 bp, 6 predicted proteins | sample 9134231 | NCBI WGS metagenome assembly JAEEGL01 (sample SAMN16246548, study PRJNA631951) | gut metagenome | biome: gut microbiome; feature: rumen; material: fiber-attached | host: Bos | place: Iran: Karaj | collected 2018-10 | reverse complement strand
TCGAGACCTGCTCGCCGCCGAAGTACTTGCCGTTGCCCCACGGGTCGATGAGGACGCGCAGTCCGAGCTCGTGCGCCTTGTCGACGATGGCGGGGATGTTCGGCCGCCAGAAGTCGAAGTCGAACTCCGTTACGGCGAGGATCACCTGCGTGACGCCGTGGGCCTTCATCTCCCTGAAGTCGGCCTCCGCGTGCTCGACGTAGCTGAGGCCGTAGTAGCTGATGGATGTTTGTGTAATCATAGTCGTTGGTTGTTGGTGGTTAGTGGCGTATGAATGTTAACGAGAGCCGTTGGACGCGAAACGTGGCGCAACCCCGTCTCCCGTCTCGCGTCTCGCGTCGAAAAGATGCTCCAGCTCCTCAAGGCTCTTGCCCTTCGTCTCGGGGATGAAGAGGGACACCAGGAAGTAGACTATTCCGTTCGCCGCGAAGAAGAAGAACATCGACGCCCATCCCCACGCATTCACCCACGGGAGGAACGACGAGGCGAGCCCCCACGCGACGAACTGGTTCATGAAGAGCGCCATGGCCATGCCGTTCGCGCGTATTCGCGTGGGCATAAGCTCCGAAAGGACGAGCCACACGCAGATCCCCGGCCCCAGCGCGTAGAAGGCCTGCATCACGAAGAACGCGGCGAGGCAGACGAGCCCCGTCGTCGCCGACGGCTCAAGCCCGAACCGCTCTATCGCGAGCAGCACGCCGCCGATCGCGGCAAGGCCGACGGTCATTCCCGCCGTGCCGATCTTCAGGAGCCGCGTGCGGCCCGCGCGGTCGATGAGCGCCGCAGCGGCGAGCGTGACGACGAGGTTGGTGAGCTTTATCGCGAAGTCGCCGGCGTTGCCGAGCGTCCCGGCGAATCCGGCCTTCTGGAAGATCATCACCGAGTAGCTCGTGACGGAGCTCATGCCCGTCGTCTTGTTGAGCGTCAGCACCGCTACCGCCAGAAGGAACGGAACTACGTAGCGGCGGGAGAGAAGCGATTGGAAGTTTGATGCCTGAGGCGCCGGGCCAGTAGCTGCTTTCTCCGGCTTCGACTCAGCGGCTTTGAACTTCGAACTTTCATCTTTCAACTTTGCATTCGCCCACACAGGGCTCTCGGGGAGGCGCAGGCTACCGAGGAACAGCGCCGCGACCGGCGCGAGCGTCCACCAGAAGTTTACCTTCCAAGCCGTGGACTTCGCGGCGTCGGCGACAATCTCCGCCGGCGCGTCCGCCGCGCCGTAGAGTTTCGCGACGGCATAGCCGACCGCCGCCGCGGCGACGAGACCAAGGCCGAGGCAGAACTGGAAGACGCCGGTGCCACGTCCGCGGATCTCCGGCGCAAGGGTCTCGGTGAGGTACATCGGCATCACGACGGCCATGTATCCGGCGCTCATCCCCTGGAGGACGCGCCCGAAGAGCATCGCGCAGAGCGAATGGCCGGAAAGGCAGACGACAGGAACCGCCACAAGGAAGAGCGCGGAGGAGGCGACGATCACGCGCTTCCTGCCGAAGCGCTCGGCAAGCATCCCCGCCGTCAGCGACGAGACGATGCCGCCGAAGAGGACCGCGCCTACGACCCAGCTCAGCTCGGCGTCGGCGAAGAGCCGTATCGCCCTGATGTACGGAGACGCCGCAGCGATGACGCCGAAGTCGATTCCGTACAAAAAGCCACCCAGCCCCGCAATCGCGAGGATATATCCGACGGGTGTCTGGCATTCGCGTTTCATGCGTCGCATTATAGCAAACAACCGCCAGGAAGCGAATATTTTTTACGCCAAAATAATGTCATCTTTTCGCCAACGCACAGCACTGTGCGATTGCGCGGAAGGCGGGGCATGTGCTATAATTCCGTCCATGGCGACAAACCGCAAAAAGCAGGTGCTCACCCCCAACGCATCCTCCCGGCGAGTAGTAGTGGCGCTCAGGATGGCCGGAATCGCCGGCCAGGACAAGCTGAACGGCATATTCAACTACCTGAGCGAAGGCAGGCGGTGGCAGCTCATCATCCACCGCACGAAGAACGAATTCACGGCTGGCACAGTGGCGCGAGAGATTTCGCGCGGGGCCGACGGGTTCATCGTGGGGATACCGGACGCAGAAGACGCCCTTGCCGAGCTCGCCAGGACCGACATACCCACCGTCCTCATGAACGTGGCCGGATGCGGCATAGAACGGCGCAGGAGGAACATCGCCTTCGTCAAGAGCGATTCGCAGGAAGTCGGGCACGAAGCGGCGAACGCCCTCCTCAAGCAAGGCGTATACAAGAGCTTCGGGTACGCAGGCTACCACACGGACTACGACTGGAGCCGCGAACGCGGCGCGGCATTCATGGATGCGCTCGGAAAGGCCGGGGTCGTCGGACGCATGATGGACGTCGCGCACTACAAAGACAAGGTTGAGGACAAGGCGACCATCCTGAAGTGGCTGAAGTCCCTCCCGAAGCCGTGCGGCATACTCGCCGCATGCGACGACAGGGCGTTCGAGATACTCGACATCTGCAGAAACGCCGGGATAGCCGTCCCCGCGGAAGTCGGCATCCTCGGCGTCAACAACGACCCCATCCTCTGCGAAAACGCGGAACCCCGGCTTTCAAGCGTACAGCCGAACTTCATCGAGGAGGGACAGCTCGCGGCGGAGCTCCTGGAGAAGATGATGTCGGGCGGCTCGATCCCGGAAGGGAAGAGGGTGTGGAAGATCGGCATCAGGGCAATCGTCCACCGCGAGTCCACAGTGGCGCAGTCCGAGGCCGGCAAGTTCGTCCAGAAGGTGCTCGTCTACATCAACCGCGAGGCGCTAAGGGGCATCGGCGTAGAGGACGTCGCACGGCGGTTCAAGGTCTCGCGGTCGCTGCTGGAAATGCGGTTCCGCGCGCTTCAGCGAGAGAGCGTCTACGAGGCGATGCTGAGGATACGGCTCGCGGAGGTGAAGCGCCGGCTTCGCCAGACAATGGACCCGATTTCGGAAATCACCGCCGCATGCGGCTGGAAGAACCCGACACCGCCGAAGATGCTCTTCAAGAAGCGCTTCGGCATCTCGATGCGCGACTGGCGCCAGGGCCGCGACTGATTCGTGCCTCGGCTCTCGCCCGCTTCGAGGCATATATGTTCTACTTGAAAGAGATTGTCGGTCAGCGAAGGTCGACGATTCGGGAGGTCTCCTTCCCGTCCGTCCCCCTCCAGGAGAGGCGATAGCGCCCCTTGAATCCGCGGAACGTGATTTTACCGCCCACGGCCCGCGTCGTCAGGGAGGTACGCCAGTCGTTGTGCACCAACCTCCACAAGGCGTGGTAGGCGGGCTTTCGCGTCATGTCGTTTCGCAGAAGCCCCGACTCGAGAATCTCATTTCCGGCCCCCATGCCATCCACCATGTTCCAGTAGGTTATGCGGTAGACCGACGGCCAGCTGAACCAAAGCCTGTAGCAGTCCCGCAGGACGCGGGCCTGAAGCCGCTCCGCATCGTCCCGCGACAGGAGCTTCGTCGGCGCAGGAACGGTTATCTCGCTCACATGGATGGGCAAGCCGATTTCGTCGTATTTCTTGAACATGGCGATCTGGTCCGCCGGCTTCCACGACACATAGTTCGGATGGACCGTCTGGCCCGAAGCAACCTGCATCACCTCTTCGTCGCTGAAGATGTGCATCTGATGTCCGATGACGTCGATCGGCGCCCCGTCCTTGACGAGCTTGGCGATGAACGCCGGATAGTTCTCGCCCACATACACGCCGTTGATGCACTTCTTCACGCCTGCCGGGAACGCATTGCCGGCCACGCGGAAGCTGCGAAGCGTGTAGTTCGTCGGCTGCTCCGGGTGCGCATCGGTTGGCGCGGACGCCGGGGAGTTGATGTCGATGGATTCGTTCACGACATCCCATTGCGGAAGCCTTGAGCCGTACTTCCCCGCGATTTCCGCAATATGGCGCTCGTACAGCTTCCAACGATCCTCCAGCGCCATCTTCGCGTTCGTCCAAGCCGGATGGTATCGGGCGTAGATGATCGCGTGCCCGTGCACGGATGCTCCGTTTGCCTCAAGGAAGTCGAGAACGGGATCGGGCGCGGGACGCCGCCAGGCGACATCACCGTCGCCGTGCGTTGTCCAGTAGGCGGGTTCGCTCGCAGCCTCGCGTTCGAAGCGCGGGCGGCCGCGCTCCGGTTCGAGCGCGCCCCAGTAGAACGGCACGGTCGCCGCGTTGAAGAGCCCGCCCGTCATGAACTCGGCCCGGTATGCGGCGTTCCTCCTGTCGTCGCCGAACTGGTCGAAGTTGAAGATGTTGCAGCCGAAGCGAAAGTCGCTTTCCGTCTGGACCACCTTGACCTCAGTTCCGTCCGGCACCGGGATTTCGACGCATGCGTCCGCCTTGCGAAACTTCTCGATGCGTGCGTCGATTGCCGCGTTCAACTCATCGTTCCAGAGTCTACGGTACCCTTCCGGAATCTCCGTCTCGCCCGCCGCCGCGCCCATCGCCGAAGCCGCGTCATGCATCACGCGGCGGAACTCCGCCGCGGTGCGCGGCAGCGTCGGGCGAAACGCGAAGATGCGCTTTTCGTCGAGTTCGCGCTTGCGCGCCGTGCGGGCGGCGTCCAGGAAGGGCCTGCCGATGGCGGTTCGGTCGCCCGCCTCCAGCTTGCGCTTGAACTCCGCGACCACGTCCTCCGCGAACGGCAAATACCATCCGGCGGCGATTTCGTACTGGTGCGAACGGCAGTAGTCGCACGAAGCGTTGTCGAGGAGCACCCTGTCAAAGTCGGGCGCCTCGATCCGCCGGACCGCCGCGAGGCGGTCGAGCGATTCGCAAAGCGAATAGTCGGTGTGGAGCGCGAGCAGGTCCGTGGCGGCGCGCACGAGCTTGAGATACGACTCGGCCGCGCGCTTCACGGGGGCGGCGTCGGCCTTTCCCGCGCACCACGAGTCGAAAAGGACAAGCAGCGAGTGGCGGTCGGCGATGAGCCGCCGGTCGATGACGGTGCGCGCGAGATCCATCATGTCGCGGCGCGCGAAGTCGTCCTTGGGGTCGATCGCCGCGAGATCGGCGAGGATGCCCGGCGCGGACTCCAGCGCGGAGCGGTCCGCGTTGAACTTCGTCTCCTCCCGTCCGCGTCCGTCGCCGAAGTAGATCAGGTCCGAACCCCAGTTCCCGCCCCATCCCTGCATGTTGGAGATCGGGATCGTCCGCCGCCATGCGGATTCGAACGCGGCGGCGTCCTCGCCGTAGCGGTCGCGGCAGAACTGCGGCAGAAGCGCGTCATGGGTCTGCCCCGGCTTCCAGGCGTTCGCGGTGAAGTACCGGAGAAGCAGGGTGTCGGTGTGGCTCGACTCCGGCCAGAGGATGTAGCCCCTGCAGAACGGATCGTCCGCCGCCACCTTCTCGCGTTTCTCGATCGTCTCATAGCGGGCGCGGACGTCGAGGGCGTTTTCGTAGGCGAGGAAGATTCCGAACGTATACGGGAAGCGTCCCACCACGCCCCACTGCGTGAAGTCGCCGGGCTTTTCGAGCGTGTAGTAGTCCGTCCCGAGGTCCGCCTCCGCCTCGTAGTCCCAGAGCATGACGCGCTTCGGGTCGAGATGCGGGATGAGCGAGCGCACCTCCTCGGGCTTCCACGTGCTGTAGAAGTCCCATCCGGCGAGCAGGATCTTCGAGTCGGGATGCGCCGAGAGCGCCTTCTCCGTAAGCAGCCGGAGGACGGCCTTCTTCATCTGGAGGTTCTTTTCGCGATCCTCGAAGCACATCCGCTCGCCGAGGCCGATGGTGTGCAGCAGGTCGGGCCGTCCGTACCCGGCGCCCAGGAACGCCTCGGTAAGGTGCCAGTAGTCGTCGAGCCACTCGCCCCGGAATACGTCCCAGACGAGGCCGGTGCGCTCGGGATACTGGTTGTTGGAGATGGGCAGGAACGGCGGATTCTTCCTCTCCAGGAACTGCGTCGGCGTGCGGGCATACCAGTGGGTCATCGTGCCGAAGTCGGTGGGGATCATGAGTCCGCGCGCAAAGGCGTATTCCGTGAAGAGCTTGCGCAGTTCGCCCCGGTACTTGAGTCCCCAGCCGGACACGCGGTTGTTGAAGCCCTTCATGTTGTCGTCCGCCGGCGCGGCGGGGTCGGGATAGGGGACGATCTCCGGAAACGCCTTCTGCCACGTGTCGTCCATGCCGATGCGCGGCATGAAGCAGTTGAGACGGCGCTTCAGGCACCAGTCGATCTCCCGCTTCCATTCCTCCGGCCCCCAATGTTCCGCCTGGAAGCGCGTAAGACCTCGATGCGCGAAGTAGCGGATCGCCCGATACTCGAAGCGCGCCTCCTCGCGGACGTCGAGTCCGGAGAGGTCAATCCGCTCGCGGTGCGGAACCTTGTCTCCGTCCCAGAACCAGCAGCACCCGGCTCGGCGCTCCAGCAGATCGTAGACGCCGTAGAAGAGCGAACGCCCGTTCGAGCCGGTGATCGTGACGCCGTCTCCTTCCGAGCGGATCGCATACGCATCGTTTCCGGTCTTTGAAATCGCGGCGTCGATGATGAACTTAACCGCATCAGCCGCCGGGGCCTTTCCCGTCGCCATCCGGCAGTATTTGGCAAACTCAGCCCTCGCCAATTCCGCCTCGTCGGCCGCGCACGTCATCGCCGTCGCAGCAAGCACCACCATCATCGTGAGGCGCTTCATGTTTTCACTCCCCATCCAAATAGAATATCTTCGGCTCGCCGGTCAATTGCACAGTCACCTTGCCGTCCTTGACCGGCAGCTCGGAGAGCTGGCCGATTGCGTTGGCGACCTTCACCTTGCCCTTCGCGGGCAGCGAGAACGGGACCGACTTCGTCCAGGTATTGACCCACGGCTCGGGCGAACGGAACTTTTCGCCCTTCTTCGGCCACTTGGTGAGGATCAAGCCCTCCGACCTGTCCCACGCGACGACCACGCTTCCCTTGCCGCGGCGGAAGCGGATCGCGTGCGTCGTCTCGCAGTCCGTCTTCAGCCAGCAGTCGAACTCCGCGCCGTCCAGCGCCTCCGCGATCGCCACGTATCCCATGAAGACCGGCTTGGGGCTCATGTCGCGGAAGAAGATGCCGAAGGAGTATTCCCGCTCGTCTGGCTTGAGCCCCAGCTTGTCGAAGCCGATGCCGTCGAACATCTGGTAGAACATGCCGCACTTAACGCCGTCCGCTTTGATGAGCGCATAGGTCAGAACCACGTTCTCGGCGGACGCGCGGAGCGTGTCCTCCCAGGCGCTGTTGGGGTACGTGCAGCAGTACACCTCGGTGAGCCAGAGCGGCATGGGCTTGCCATAGTCCTTGATCATCTTCTCCGCCTCGCGCACCGAACCGAGGAAGTTCCAGTAGCTCGAATGCGCCATCTTCTCCACCTTGGTCGGATCGTCCGTCGGCGTGGAGCCGCCTTCGAAGACCTCCGGACGGAAGTATGGGTACTCCGGCGCGTAATTGCCGCGTCCGGGGTGGACGCAAAGTCCCTCCAGCAGCTCCCAGCCGCCTAGCTCCTTCACCCTCTTCATGAAATTCGAGTCGAAGCCGCCGAGTCCCACCGAGAGAAGCTCGATATCCTCGTAGCCCTTCTCCTTGCGGATGCGCACGATGTCCTTCAGCCACTCCACGTAGATCGGCGCCAATACCGCCCGCCCGACGCCGTGCGCCATCTGGCCCATGCCGCCGATCGCGCCGTTGATTTCGTTCAGAAACTCCCAGCCTACGGCGCCCCGCTCGCGGCAGAGGGCGAGCTCCTTCTCGATCCACGCCTCGCGCTCCTCGCCCGTCATCGTCTGAAGCTTCGAGGCGGGCCAGATGGAGGAATGGTGGATGCACCGGCGCGGCGCGCGCTGCGGACGCGAATCGCCGCGGATCCACATCACCCCCATGCGGTCGAGCAGATTCTGCATCGACTCCTCGTCCGGAAACGACCAGTACGCGGCGATGCCGATGACGCTCCTGTCCGGTCCGTCCCTGAACGTGTATGGCGGCAACCGCGCGAGATTCGTGCGAGAGAACGCCGCCTCTTCGCCGGTCTTCGCGTCTATGGCGCGCACCTCGGCGAAATAAAGGCCGCGTTCCTCGTCGGGATTGAACGTCACAGGGAACGAGGTCTCCGCGCCGCCAGCCAGCGACACTGGTTTTTCGCCCTTGGAGATGACCGCGCCGTCGAAGTCGCGGACAATCCATGCCACCTTGAAGTCGCGCAACGCGTCCGTGGCGTTGAGCAACCGCGCGGTGAACGCGAGCGGTTCACGCCCCTCGAAGACATTGCATGCCTTGGACGTCGAGAGCGAGACCGCCGCCGTCCGTCCGGCGGCCGCGAGCGCCAGCGCCTCGCCGCCGCGCGATTCCGACGCCGCCGCGACCAGGAACTTCGACTCGTATTCGCCGGGCCTGTCCTTGACCTTGACAAAGGGCACGTGCATCTGCCAGGGTCCCTGCCAGCTCTGGTTCGCCTTCACGTTCGGCGGATAGACGTACGTGACGCCGCCGAGCGCGTTCGTGTAGTCGACGACGCTCCCGAGAGGCTCCTCCCACGGGATGCCGCCGTTCGGGTCGCGCACCCAGTAGCCGCCTTTTTCGTAGCCGCCGCCGCGCGCCGTGCCTTTAGGATAGCGCCGCTCGACCATGCTCCCGCCGGCCCAGAACTGGTCGTTGGTAGACACCCCGAGAACCTTCATGGACACGTCGATACGCCCGTCCCGCCGGACGAACTCGGACACAACCTCGGGCCGGGTCAACTCGGCCGGGAAGTTCGTCGGCGCGGCGTACTCAACCCGGAAGCCGCCGTCGATCTCCTTGACGGCGGCGGGCGTGAAGAGATGCAGTTTTTTTGCGAAGGAGTGCCGGATGCCGCCGAAAGTGACCAGCGGCGAACCGTCTGCGTCGACAACCTCCATCTGTCCTTTTCCGACTGAACGCACGTCCAACCCCGCCAGGGCGTCCACGGCGATCGTCAACGCCAATGCCGCCACCACTCTACATTTCATAGATTCCGATCCTCTCCGTTTTCGGGTTTACAATCCTGCTGCTACCTGAATATGACAATCAACGGTCCGCCCTCGTAGTACCGCGACTGCTGCGTCTTGAGGTAGTCGAAGTCGAACCAGCCGCCGGTCTTGAACGCGATTTCGCCGAGACAGCCCTTCTCGCCCAGGATGCTGTCGGGCTTGAACTGAGGCTGCCATGAAGGCCCGGAATGGCCGAACACCACGTACTTGTGGTTGGCCAGCCCTATGTTCCGTTCGGTCGTTTCGCATTCCGCCAGCAGCTGGAAATCCTCCTCGCAGCGATAGCGGGCGGCTTTGGCTACGTAGACGCGGATGCGGTTGCACACGCCCGCCTGGTAGTTGGTCGTCACCAAATCGCCGTCTATCGTCACCCTGCGCATGTTGTCGCGCTTCGGGCGGTCGAACTTGATGGAGACGAGATTCCACTTCTTCCCCCAGTCGTACGGCTGCCCGACCGCGCTGTCGACATGGTTCTCCCAGTCGCGAACGAGAATGCGGACCGCCCCGGACTCTTCCACGTCCACGCGCCAGGACTGGTTCTTCCCTATGGCGGTGTCCGCAACACTGTCGACGGAGCAGGCAAGCAGCGCATTGGTGGACGAAGCGGGAGAAGGCTGTTTGACCCACATGACGATCTCGTTGCGGTTCGAGGCGGAGAAACACCAGTTGCCGTCCAGCTCGGCGTAGAGGCAGTTGAAGGCGTCATTGCCGAATCCGCCATAGCAGGTGCCGACCGGCGCGGGCAGCCCGCCGACGACTCCGTGCAGGGAGACGCCGTTGAAACCATTCCCGGTTGCATCAACCGCGACGGGCGTCTCGCCGGTCTCGTTCAGCTCCCAGTAGAACTTGGCGAAGTCCTTCGTGTCGTGCCAAGACGGAACAAAAGAGCGGACGTCGGAGAGAAGGTCCTCCGGGGTGAGCGTCCGCAGGAAGAGCCACGCATCCCGGATGTCGCCGTCGAAGAAGCCGCCGGGCATGCCGGCGGTGTAGGTGCCAGCCGGCGCTCCTCCGATGACGAGGTGCTTTGTCGCATCTTTGCCATCTCCACCGTATCCGTGCGCCGTATCCAGCTCCAGCTCCACCGCCGGCTCGCCGATCGACTCGCCGCCTGCCTTGGTTACGTAGACGCCAATCTTTCTGTATCGCTTCTCGGCGCTATATGTGTACTGGTAGGATCCCACTACAGCCACCTGGTACCAGACGTCGGCTTCCCAGTCAAGGACCGACCCGACCGCGTTCGTCGCCGTGCCGTTCCAGCTCTGCATTCCCACGGACATTGCGCCGTTGGTGGTGATCCACACCTCCCAGGCGTTGTTCCACCATCGCCCGTCGTAGCGTTGCGACTGCACCGGGAACTGCACGGCGTTGGTCGGGCACGCAGCTCCCCTCGCGATGAAATGGTTCTTGGTGTTGCCCGCCATGTTGGGGTTGCGCACCCAGCAGACGAACGACCAGTTCGTCCCCCAGTCGGACACCACATTCGTGCAAAGCACCTGGCTCTCGGTGTTGATGAAATTGCTGAAGCACTTCGAGTTCGACAAGGTGCCGCCGTACACCGGCGTGACGTTCACGTTGTTGGTGGAATATCCCAGCCACCCGTTGCCGGAGCTGTCGTGGACGAGCGGCTTCGCGCCGATTTCATCCATCGGGAAGTGGAGCACTATGTCGCTCGTATCGGTGAACCCGGCTTGCGCCGAAAGCGCAAGCAGCAGCGACGCGCTACAAAATGCCAATACCCTTCCTACGGCGGTGCATGGCGCAACTCCCCCCCCATCAAACCGGACGTGCGGATTTCCCGCATTCGGCTTTCCCCGTAGAGCTTCGTTCTTCATAGCTTGGCTTTCCCTTTTAGATTGTTACCCCAGACTTGTACAATGCGGCGCCGTTGCCGCCCTACCTGATCTCCTCTCCGTCCTTCTGCCACAGTCGCACCCAGTCGACCCAGTATTCTATCGGCAGTTTGTCGGCCTCCGTAATGCGCATGGCCTCAGGGCACCATCCGTGGCCGGGCGTGAAAATCTCGTTGTTGATGTGGATGTTGTGGAAGTCGTGGTGACCGGCCATGCCGAGCCCCTCCTGCGGACAGTAGTCGTGCGCCTCGTCGATCGGGAACGTCGCGAACTTCGCGCCGTCGACGTAGAAGGACATCTTCTCCGGAGTCCACTCGAAGCCGTACACGTGGAACTCGTCGTTCAACTTGGACGGGTCCGCGAAGATGTACGTGCGCTTGACGCCGCGCACGCTCTCCAGCTGGAAGTGCTTCCTCTTCTCGTCCTTCTTCCACGGCCCCCACTTGTGGAGGTTGGCGGCGACTTCGTTGGTGGACGAAAAGACCTCGAAGATGTCCACCTCGGACATCCATTCGGCCTTCTGCATCTCGGGCTGGACGTTCATCCAGAAGCTCGGCCACGCGCCGTGGCGGAACGGAACGCGGGCGCGCATCTCCAGATATCCGTAGCGGAACGCCATCCTGTCGCGCGTCGACACTCCGCGCGCGAGCATGTACGGCTTGGCCGGATCGCCCGACGGGACGACGAGCAGATGCAGGCATCCGCCCTCCACCCGCGCCGTCCGCGAATCGTCCGCGTAGGTGCAGTCCTTCCCGTTCATGGTCTGATGGAACTTCCACTTCGCCCCGTCTAGCGTCGCGGCGTTGAATTCGTCGCTCCAGACCAGCCTGCGGCCCGTGCGCGGCGTCGCGGCGTCGGCCGTGGCCGCCTCAGCGGCCACGGCCGCGCACGCAGCCGAGAGCACAGCCCATGCCAGCATCCCGATCCCTGCCCTCATCCAATCCCCTCCGTTCCCCCGTTAAATTGTCACCGCAAGATCACGCAGAACCCAGAAAGGCTCTCGTAGCAGCCGATGTCGACTGCGGACCCGCGCGATCTGGAGCTCCCCGAGATGTCCGTCAGCGAGACGGCGCCCGCGCCAAGGTAGCCAGCCCAGTTAGTGCCGGCGTTCGCAAGGCCTCCGCCCACCTTAGGCATGTAGATTCCGTTGGCCCAGTTCCTGAATGACGCTTCGCTCACGCCGACCGGCGAGACCGGGCTGTCATCCTTCGAAAGCGCCGTGCCCCATGCGGAATTGGAGAAGAAGTTCTGCCAGTTGTTCCGCCACTCGTCGCCTCCGGCGTAGACGTCCCAGTAGCCGGTCACCGTGTACGCGTCGCCGGGGTCAGGCTCGTTTCCATAGGCCACGCAGTTTACGACCTTCGAATATTTCTTCTGTACGATGCCGGCGTAGTCGGTGGTGCCGTTGCCCTTCGCGTCGGCGAGCCGGTTCTTCACGACCGTGCAGTTGACAAGAGCCGTCCCCGCGTCGGTCAGGTGCGCCACTCCGCCGCGGCGGTGCGTGGCGTCCCAGTCATAGCACGGAGCCGCCGCGTTGCCGGTGAAGAGCGAGTTTTCGCAGATCGCGCCGTTCGACAGGTACAGCGCCGAACCGTAGCCGATGTTGGCGCTCCAGCGCATGTGCACCTTGTTCCCAGTGAACACCGTGCGGCTGATGCGCCCGCCGCTGGCGTATATGCCGCCGCCGAGGGTCTTGATCGGGGTGAAGCTGCCGCACGACGCGATTCTGCAGTCCTCGACGAGTCCAGCCTCCATGTAGACTCCGGCTCCAGACTGCTCGTCAGCCGTGAACACGCCGTTCGAGACCGCAATGTTCCTGAGCACGGCGCCGGAGGAAAGGAGGGAGAACACACGGAAGCCGCCGCCGCCGTCCATGACCACTCCGTCCGCTCCAGCGCCTAGAACTGTGATCGCGCCGGCAAGGACATACTTCGACCCCACGTACGTTCCCGCGGCGACATGGATGGTCACGCCGTCGACAACGGCCATGTCCGGCGTTGCTGGAACGGTGTTGGTGAGACAGCCGTAGGCGGCAGCGAACGAGGCAGCGGCCTTGGCAGGAGTGTCGTACGGGAACACCGGGTTCGCGCTTGCAGCGTCGACGTAGATGTCCGCAGGAGCCACGACGATCGCGCCGGGCAGCTCGGCTGTCGCGCACCACGTCGCGCCGTTGTCGGTGGACGCCGAGACGGACGCGCGGTAGAGTCCTGCCGCAGCGTACGTGTGCCGCACAGATGCATCCGCCGTCGTCTGCGCCGCCGAGCCGTCGCCGAAGTCCCACCTGTACGTGCAGCTTCCGCCGCCGGTAGCCACGGCGGTAAACGAGGACTCCGCGCCGAGAAGGACGGCGTACGAACCCGCGCCGACAGTCAGCTCTACGGCATTCAGATTCGCCTCATAGCAGCCGATGTCGATTGCGTTCCCCTGCAGACGGACGTTCCCGGCAATGTCCGTGGCGGACACGGCGCATGAGGCATACCCCGCATCGGATCCGGCGTCGAGGAGCTGGCTGCCGGCCGACAGGCGGAAGTCTCCGCCCGCGCAGTCGGCGAACGCGCTTGCGCCGACAACAATCGGCGATTCGGCAGCCGTGATCGAGTCGCCCCACGCGGAATTCACAAAGCATTCTGCCGAAGCGACATAGACGTCGCCGCTGCTCTCGACAAACGCGGCGTCGGGCCTGTTCATGCAGGCGACGCAGTTGACGACCATCGCGTCGGACTTCTGGACTATGCCGGCGTAGTTGTTGTTGTTGTTGCCCGAAGCGTCGGCGAGCTCGTTCTTGACCACCGTGCAGTTCACGAGGGCCGTTCCCGACCCGGTCAGATGCACCACGCCGCCACGGCGATGCGTGGCGTCCCAGTTGAAGCACGACGCCGCCGCGTTGCCGGTGAAAAGCGAGTTCTCGCAGATTGCGCCGTTCGACAGGTACAGCGCCGATCCATAGCCCACGTCGCCGCTCCACCTCGTGTGGACCCTGCAGTCCGTGAACACCGTGCGGCTGATGCGCCCGCCGCTGGCGTATATGCCGCCGCCGAGGGTTTTGCTCGGGTTGAAGCTGCCGCACGACGCGATTCTGCAGTCCTCGACGAGCCCAGCCTCCATGTATACGCCTGCGCCGGACTGCTCCGTGGCGGAGAACACGCCGTTGGACACAACGATGTTCTTGAGCGCCGCGCCGGACGAGGTCAGCGAGAAGACACGATAGCCTCCGTTGCCGTCGAAGACGGTACCGTCCTCGCCTATGACGGTGACCGCATGGTCAAGTTCATATCCCGAACCCGTGTATGTACCGGCACCGACATGGACGACGGCACTTTCCGCGCCGCCGTCGATCGCCGCGTTCGCGGCGGTTGTCGCCGCACCGAGCGTGGCGAACGGCGAAGCTTCCGTGCCGCTGTTCGCGTCGTCTCCAGTTACGGACACGTAGAAATCCACGGAACCATCGTGGTCGGGGTCGAGATCAGGAGGCGTCGGGTCGTTTTCCGCCCTGTACAGGAACTCGAGCTCCCACAGCTGAAGCACCTGGGCCTCCGGCTGGTTGTCGCTGTTCCTGGACAGCGACACTTCGTCGTTGAGCGCCGTGCAGTCGTACTTGTAGTACTGGTACGCCGTGCCGTTCTGGAACGAATACGCGCGCATCTCGCCCGTCGACGACCAGCCGGTTTCGTCGGTGACCGTGTCCAGCACCGTCCAGTTGCGTCCGTCGTTCGAGCCCTCGAGCGTCCATGCCTTCGGGGAACGTCCCGCGCTGTCGTATCCGCCGTATGTGTCGCTGGCGTTCCACACGCGCAGCATGTTCACCGTAGTCGCCTCGTTGAACTTGTAGACGACGTACATGTGGTCCTTGCGCCTGGCGAGCCAGCGCCCGGCGGCATCGACATAGTTGCCGTCGAACGCGTGCTCCGCCTGGAGGTTGGCGTCCCAGTACGACGACTTGTCCGTCACTTCTCCGGAAATCGGCGTCGTGAGGTCGCCCTCGTCGTCGAGCATGTCGATCTGGACGAATCCCGAGACGCAGTCGTCTCCGCCCGTTCCGCACACGACCGCGCCGCGGACGGATTTCTCCACCTCGTCTTCGGGGATCGAGATGCGAACCGTCTGCGGCTCGTTCCAGTTCGACTGCGTAAAGACGAGCTGCGAAACGGACAGTCCGATAATCGGATCGGTCGCGCACACATCGAGCGTCATGTTCGTTGCGGGAGCGGACGCAAGGCGGAACGAGACATCGGCCGAGCCACCCTCTGGAACGTAGGCAGACGAGCTTCCCGCAAGCACCTGCACCGCATCGCCCTGCGGAAGCCTCACGCGGTAGATGTTGCCGGAGAGCTCAGGCGACGACGGGAGGTTCGGCCAACCGTACGCCGTGTCCTTTGTCCCCCCCATTCCAAAGTAGAAGCATCCGTCGAAGTAGCAGATCGCCGTGGCGGGGCGTGACGCCGTGAACGTGAGGATCTTCGTGAACGACACGCCGTCCGTCGACTTCCAGACGCTGTTCGTGACCGCAGTCGCCGTGTTCCCGGCCTGGCCCGCTACGATGTACGCGGCGTCGCCCGCCACGCAGATATCGTACGGCTTCACGTCGTCGCCGCCGAGATCGATCTTCGTCGCCTTGACGTGGTGGTTGACGTTCTGCGCGCTGAAGACGGCCCACGGAATGAGCGGATAGGCCTCGGCGAGGACGTAGAGGACGCGGCCATTGAACTTGGTGGGATGCCAGAGCTGCAGGGTCTTGCCTCCTCCGTTCGAGGGAAATTGCGTGAGCGACGCACTGGCGGGGGTGACGTCGGGCGCGATGTTGTTCCACGTGTTGGTCTGGCAGACGAACCGCTGTTCGGATTCAACCCAGCGCCACTCCTCCCATTTGCATGACTGGATGTCACTGCCAGCCCATGCAGGCTGCGTGGGAATGCAGTAGATGTCGTCGGCAAACGGCAGGAACGAGGCGAAGCGGCGCGAAATCGTGGATCCGCCCCCTAAGTTGCGTTCGAGGAATCTGACCTGCGGTGTCGCGTCGAACATGGCTGTCTCACACCAGTCGGTCGAACCGCTTATGCCGTATCCGCAGACGAACACGTATCCGTTCCACTCCGCCATGTCCCAGTTGTGAATCATGTAGCCCTCGTGGGAGCCGTTGTCCGTCGCGGGATCGAGATAGCTCGCCTTGCCGGCCGTATTGTAGGCTTTCCACACGCCGTCGTAGCCGCGGCGGAACGTGCTGCCG
>JAEEGL015890729.1_pt1 | contig 16030 bp, 10 predicted proteins | sample 9134231 | NCBI WGS metagenome assembly JAEEGL01 (sample SAMN16246548, study PRJNA631951) | gut metagenome | biome: gut microbiome; feature: rumen; material: fiber-attached | host: Bos | place: Iran: Karaj | collected 2018-10 | reverse complement strand
CGTGGAATCGTTGTGGACGATGATACCTGCGTTCTGCATGCCGATGAAGGCGATGAACAGGAAGGTGAATACCACCACCAGCATGTCCAGCGTGAAGACGTTGTGCCATTCGAACTTGCAGAAGATGGGTTCCACGGAGTGAGGAAGGGCCACGAAGCCACCCAGTTTGGTAATGGCCTCACCGGTAGCAGGATCCTTGATCACAAGACCCAGGGCGGTAGTGATGAGGATACCCCAGAGGATACCGCCGCGAATCTTGGCCATCACCAGACCGGAGGTAATAAGAAGGCCCACCATAGCCAGCAGGGCCGTTCCCTTGGTCACTTCGCCCAGGCTGACCAGCGTGGAATCGTTGTGGACGATGATACCTGCGTTCTGCATGCCGATGAAGGCGATGAACAGGCCGATACCGGCGCCGATGGACTTCTTAAGCGTACCCGGAATGGAGTTCAGGAGCCAGGAACGGACTTTGGTAACCGTGAGGATGATGAAAAGGATACCTTCCAGCAGAACGGCCGTAAGGGCGAACTGCCAGGAGTAACCCATGCCCAGGCAGACCGTGAACACGAAGAAGGCGTTCAAGCCCATACCGGGGGCCAGGGCGAAGGGTTTCTTGGCATACAGGGCCATGATGACGGTACCCACGATGGCGGCCAGGGCCGTTGCCGTGAACACGGCGCCGGCAGGCATGCCGGGCAGGGCACTGAAAATGCTGGGATTGACGGCCAGGATGTAGGCCATGGTGAGGAAAGTGGTAATACCCGCCAGGATTTCCGTGCGGACATTATTCACTTTCGAGTCAAAGCCGAAAAGTTTTTCGAAAGCAGGTTTCATGATATTTCCTTATTAGAATACCCATTTGGCGCCCAGGCAGGGCAGGACATTGAAAGCTTTGCCAGTGGAAGCCTCCAGACCGGCAAAGTTATAGCTCAGTTCTATCTCGCCGCCTAGATTCAAATTTGGAACACCGAAATGGCGGCCGACATTATACCAGAGCTGAGGTTCGGAAAGGACAACAACCTTGTCTCCTTCGCACCAGACATCCACAAAACCACTGAAACGGAGTCCCGTAAGCGTAAACAGGTCCTGCAACCCCCAAACAGCCGTAAACTGCATAGGGACATTGCTCTTGAGGCCGATGAAGTGCTTATAGAGTACCTTTAAATTGAGCGTATTCTTGAAATCCTTGCTATGCAGGAAATAATCCAGACCGAACAGGAAGGCGTTATTTACCGGGAAAGCGCCGTAGTCTGTTCCAGCTTTGCCATTCAGGTTGCCCCAGGTACCGAAACCGCCATTGTATTCTACCTGAACACTGAGAGCACCCAGCTTGGTGTTCTGCCAGAAATTCAAGCAGCGGGCAATCTCAAAATACGTGTTGTTCGGGGAAATGATTTCTTTTCCGTCACGGTTGTTGAAATCATAGTCAATGAAGAAGAAAGTGTTACCCCAATTGTCGTTGTAGAACCCTTCAAGGGTGGTAGTAACGTGCTTACGACCGAAGTCGTAAAAGACCTGGAAGTTGGTCTGGGCCTTGGCCAGCTGGCCGAAAGCGAGGGTTGCAATTGCAACGGCGAGAATAGTTTTTTTAGACATAAAACGTAGTTTATGGAAGTTAATATATTATTTTCTCAATGAAGGATTGATCTCGAAGTTGACAGCCTTGTCGGCGTCGGGATTGGCACCGAACTCGTAGTCCTTGCCGGGCAGGACGGCATTCAGGAACACGCCCACCAGAGCTGCTACGGCCAGGCCGCTGAGGGAAGTGAAGCCCAGGGAGATGGCATCGTTGGAGCCATACTTGATGCCGATGGCCAAAACCAGGATGAGGGCCATCACAATCACGTTGCGGCTTCTGGTGAAGTCCACCTGATTCTCCACCACATTTCTGACACCCACGGCGGAAATCATACCATACAGCACCAGCGACACACCGCCGATGGTGGCAGCCGGCATACAGCTGATGAGGGCGCTGAACTTGGGGCAGAAACTGAGGACGATGGCAAAGCAGGCGGCGATGCGGATGACGCGGGGGTCAAAAACCCTCGTGAGGTGCAGCACGCCGGTATTCTCGCCATAAGTGGTGTTGGCAGGTGCGCCGAAAAGGGAAGCCACCATAGTGGCCACACCGTCTCCCATCAGGGTGCGGTGCAGGCCCGGGTCTTCCAGATAGTTCTCTCCCGTAGTGGAGGAAATGGCACAGATATCACCGATGTGCTCCATCATGGTAGCCAGGGAAATGGGAACAATGGCAATGATGGCACTCACGATAAGGCCCCAGTTGGGATTGGCAAATACGTGGAAAGCGGTATTTTCCCATTTGAACGGAAGGCCCACCCAGGCAGCTTCCTTCACGGCCGTAAAATCACACAGGCCGAAGCAGGCAGCCACCAGATAGGAACCCAGCACGCCCAGTAGGATGGGAATGATCTTGATCATCCTCCTTCCCCATATATTGCACACAATGATAATCACGATGGCCAGGATGGCAATCCACCAGTTCTGGTTGCAGTTGTTGATGGCGCTGCCGGAAAGCGTAAGGCCGATGGCGATGATGATGGGTCCCGTCACGATGGGAGGGAAAAACCGCATCACTTTCCGGGCACCGAAAACGGCGAAAAACGCAGCCAGGATAAAATAAATTATGCCTGACGAAAAAACTCCGATGCAGGCATAAGGCAATGATTCCGTGAGGGTGAGTCCTTGGGCTTCTCCCATGGTGACAACGGTTGCATAGCCACCCAGAAAAGCGAAGGATGAACCCAGGAACGCCGGGACCTTCATCTTGGTCAGAACGTGGAAAATAAGGGTGCCAAGGCCTGCGAACAGCAGGGTGGCGCTCATCGAGAGACCGGTAATTACCGGAACCAGGACCGTGGCTCCGAACATGGCGAACATGTGCTGGAGACCGAGGGTAAGCATCTTACCCGTACCTAGTTTACGGGCGTCATAGATGGCTTGCTGATTTTGTGTCATATATAAAGGTTAAAGGATTATCCTAACCACACAGTCCATATGAACACGCAAAATTAGATATTAAAATAATTTAATACAAGCCCCCCGAAAATATTTTTCAAAAAGTTATCAACACTAGCGGTCTACATAATAGCCCAGAGCATTGTCCGTCTCGCTGTCCTCATAGAACTTCTTCAGCAGGCGGTCACTCTTTTCCTTGTCATACATTTCTTCGTAGTCGTGGTGGTAGGAAGCATCCGGAACCACATTCACGTCGAAACGCATTTCGGCCATTCCGCTAGGAGAGATATTGCCCCAGAAACGGATGGCATGTTCAACCTTGCCCACATTCTTGCGGCTGTCGTAGCGGAGGGTCACCATCATCGAACTCTCCGGAGGCACCACCATTTCGTGGTCACTTTCCAAGATGATGCAGCCACAGGAAGGCTGGATATCCCTCACCACCAGCGGCACCTTGCCTTTGTTGTAGATCTTCACCATCACAGACAGTTCCTGTCCCTGGAGGATGGGATAATAGTGACGCACCGGGTCCTTGATCTCCACGGTGGTAAACTGCACCTTGCGGGAACATCCCACCAGGGTGAGCAGGGTCAGAAGAAGAAGGACTCTTTTCATCACTTGAAATAAATTTCGTCAATACCTACGTTTCGGGTATGGGAAGGGATGATGCGAAGCTCCACCTTGGAAGGTCGGCCGAATCCGGCCGATCCCTTGAAGGTCACCTTCTCCCCTTCATCCACATAGTCCACCAGGCCCTCCCGGCGAAGGACACCCACATTCCGGTCATCGGCCCATACCTCCACAGACTTCGGGGGCGACATCCGGTGCCGCTCGCTGTTGAGGAAGGACATCGAGAATTCTCCGGACTGGCCCTGGAGAACGGAGGCAGGCAATTCTATCACCAGGTCTTTCTGGGGATACACCTGCCATCCCCAGTGGTAGTTCTGGGAAATACCGGCCACAGCGTCCGTGAGTTTGGTTGTCTTTTCCGAGCCCCCGTCAAAGGAAACCGTCAGCGGCTGCCGCAGGAGGAGGTCGTTGTTCCAAGTTCCGCTGGCCAGCCACAGTTCCACTTCGTTCTCATAGTCGGCCACATATACACCGGCTTCATTTACGCGGTCCATATGGTCCATGGCGGCATATTCGTTGTCTGTCAGAATCCAGAGATCGTCTTCGGGAGTCATGATCTTGAGGTCTTCCACGGCAGACCACACCTCCGGTTTCACCACCCACTGGTCTCCCACCAGTTCGGCAAAACCGCCGGAGCCCAGGCCATGGATGCGGCACATCTCCAGGAAGGAGAAAGACACGAACTGACGCGTTTTTTCGTAGATGACACGTTCCCGATGGCTCATTTCCATGGCCGATGCCCGCAGATACACCGAGTAGAATTCCCGGAAATCCCGCTCGGAAAGATACGAATGGAGAGATTCCTCCATTCCTCCGTACAGGGGCAGTTCGGCGCCTGAGCGGCGGGCATTCTGCTCCATCGAGAGAACGACCGAGGAATAAAACTGCCCCACATTGGGCATGGCATCCTGGTAATACTCCCTCACCAGCCGGTCTATGTCTGCATCCGGATTCAGAAGAAGAGCGGCCAGCAGGAAGGAGTACATCTCCTGCTGCATGGAATAGAAATAGCCGGATCCGTTGAGGAAGAGGCCCTTCACTCCCCTCTTCCGGTACTCCCGGAAGCGCTCCTGCATCACGTACAGGATGGGATAAGGAGTGAGATAATCGTCAAAGTTGGACACATAGTCCCAGATGTAGACATTGTCCGTCAGCGCCTGCCACTTCTCCAGGTTCCGGAAGAACTTCTGGCAGCGCTCGTCATCGGCATTCCAGGAACGGGGATAGTCTATGGCCGACAGGAACACCCCCACATTGTGGGGCAGATGATGGTCCGGGCACTCCTGGGTGGTGGAATAACCCGGGATGAAGAAGGTATGGTTGGGGAAACGGGCTGCCAGCCGTTCCACAAAAAGAACCAGCGCCGGGGTAGCATTGGTCCGGGTATTCCCAGCCGTTTCGCAACGGCGGCACATGCATACCCAGTCATTGTCGGCCGGACCGATGGTCATCCGGTACGGAACCTTGGAACCATCTCCGTACTGGTCCATAATGTACTTTTCCGTCAGCTCCAGCAGTTTGTCGGAAGAAAAGCAGAACTGGTTCTGATGAACAATCCCGTCCGTTCCCTTGGCAAAGAGGGCCTGGTCCATATTCTGGTAACCGAAAGAGAGGTTGCCGTTGCTGCCCAGCACGCGGGAGAGGTTGTGCCCCCAGATGCCCCAGTCTATTTCCAGGTTGTTCAGGGCCAGGAGATAGGTCATGTCTATGTTCTGGTTGGTGGGCATATAGAGGTCTCTGTATTCGAAGGGGAACGTGACCACCGTGTCCCTTCCGCTCAGCTGCAGCGGCGGAAGATCGTCCGTGCTGATCCCCTTGTCCTCCTTCCCGGCCATCTTGATAAACTGGTACACCAGCCAGATCATCGTCCTTTCATCCCGGGCCCTCAAGTCGTATCCTCCTCCCGGAATTTTCGAAAAGCTGTAGTCCCCTCCGAAATCATCGGCCACATGGATGGCGACTTCTATTCCGTCCCGGTCCAGCAGATTGGCCTCGCAGCGGCGTTGCAGGTGCTTTTTCATATACTCCGCCATCTTGGCATCCAGGGCCCTTCCCTGCACGTCGGGATGAATATAGTACGTGTGTACGGCGTCCGAACCCCGCACCAGGTTGTTACATCCTACAGACAGGACACCCACCAGAAACAGATTAGAAAGAAATCGCAAGAGAGACATGGGCCATAAGGAGATTTCGGTAACTGACAGAGGCACGCTGGTCATACAGGGTATTCCAGGTACCGGAGAACTGAAGGGCCAGGTTATGGGTAATGGCCCACTGCGCCGTCAACGCCACAAAGGAATTGAGGTGGTTGAAAACGGACGAGGTCTGGTAGTAATTCAGGAAAAGGATTTCCGGAGCGGTACCGGCACCGGCCTGCGCCTCCACGTAGGAACGTCCTCCGTCGAAGGGGAAGAAGCGGTAACGGGCCGATCCGTTGAAGAACACGATGCCGTAGATGGTACCGGCGGTGAACTTGAGACCCGCATACATATTGTTCCAGGTATGGGTCATGCTCAGGTTGCCGGCATACATCTGTGCCTTGTCCCGCAAATAACGATAGGAAGCGCCCAGTTCCAGGTCCCAGTCCCGCGGCAGATGGAAGGTTCCGGTAAAGTCTCCCCCGGCCACCGGGAAGTAGGCCGTGCCGAAGGAACCGGCGAGCTGCGTACTGAACACCTGGCCGAAGTGGTGCGTCCAGGAAGTCTGGAACTGTAGGCCGCGGCCACCGGCCGAAAGATACATCTGGTGATCTTCGTCATACTCCGGATCCCGGCTGGTGAAGTTGATGCGGCTCTGGAATTCGTCCCGCTTCCAGTTGTGGGCATACCCCACGGAGGCGATGGCCATCAGCGTATTCTTATCCGTGAAACGCATAAAGTCTATGCCCACGTCCATCACATTGTGAAGCGTTTTGGCCCGGATGGAATTCATACGGGACTTGTATTCCCTCTCTTCCAGCAGGGAAGGCTGGTAATTGCGCTGATACACATAGGCCGAATCCCAGTCCTTGCGCTTTTCGTACACCAGGCCGCGCGTATACCGGACGGCAGGGTCCTGGGGGCGCACCCGCAGGGCTTCGTCCAGAATCTTTTCGGCCTTGTCGATGTCCCTGGATTTGAGGAGCTTGGTGGCAAAGGCGTCCGAGATGCCGGCATAGCTCTTCTGGAGGTCCTCGTCGGCCGGGAAATCCAGCAGATAGGGCGAGAGGATGGCCAGGGCTTCGGCCTCCCTTCCCCGCTCTGCGTAGATAGTAGCGGCCTTGATGGGGAACGTAAGGTCCCCAGGATAGGCGTCTATGCCCCTCAGGGCGTACGGGAGCGGCTCATCGGCCGTGCGAAGGGCATAGCGAAGGCCCCAGTAGTCTTTCGGATCCATCTGGAGAATGGTCTCGCAGATATCGTACAGGCCCGTGAGGGCTCCTGCCTGCAGACGGTCCTTCAGATAAGTGTAAGCCGTTTCCTTATAGGCACCGGAAAGCAGGCGAAGGCTCAGGGAATCGGTGGCATCGGCATAGGAGGAATACAGGGCCTGGAGAGCGACCTCCGGCTTACCCTGCTTCACCAGAAGGGCGGCGTAATCCATCGTCACCGGCACCTCCGATTCTGTTTTCAGGCGCTCCCTCAGCATGGCCACAGCCCTGTCGGGCTGGTTGGTTTCCCGGTAGCAGACGGACAGGCGGCGGATGGCCGATGCCCTCAGGTCCGGATCTACACTGGAGCGGCGGACGAATTCCAGAAGAGGGATGGCGCGGGAGTACACCTCCTCATTCATAAAGTCTGCCGCCTCCGAAAGACGCATCCGGCTGACGGCCAGATTGAGGTCGTAGTCGTCCGGATACAGGGAGAAACCCTGATTCAGGCTGTGGGCGGCCGATTCCGTCCTTCCCATACGTGTATAAATATCCTGCTCCATCATATACCAGCGCGGGGCATCTCCCTTCTTGAGACGCATCTCATTGATATAATGAAGGGCATCGTCGTAATAGCCCCTCCGGATGGACTGGTTCAGAAGGAACTGGAGGGATTCCAGGGTCTTTTCGGCATCGTAGATGCGCGTATAGGTCTGATAGACATCCGCCTCGTACTCTATGCGGGCACTTTCGGCCTGCAGCATCCGGAAGAGGTTCTCCAGCTCCGAGGAGCGGGAAAGAGCCATCTGGTTCCGCACCAGCGTGAGGGCGGCCACCGTCCGGCCTTCCTCCATCAGGATGTCCGTCGCTTTCTTCACCAGAGGTACATTGCCCGGGTTGGCGTTGATGGCCGCCGTGAGGTTCTCCAGGGCATCGCTCAGCTTTCCCTTCTGGATGAGGATGTTGGCATAGGCCAGCTGGTAGTCCACATCGTTGGGCGTCATCTTCACAATCTCCCGCAGGGCATCCTCGGCGGCCGAGGAATCTCCGCCCTGGCGGGCCTGCTGGTAAGTGGTTTCCAGCACGTCGAAGTAGTCGCTGCTGATGGAAGCGTCGTTGGGATAAATTTGGGACAGGCGCTTCAGAAGCGTATTGGCTTCCTCAAAGTTGCCCATCTTCTTGTAAAGATCCACTTTTCTTAGCCAGAGGCCCTTCCAGTAAGGGTTCACCTCCAGCAGTTCGTTCACATAGCAGATGGCGCTGGAGTAGTTGCCGGTGATTTCCTCCAGGTTCACCAGCAGCGTCTTGGCATCCATATAGTGGTAATTGATCTGGCAGGCCTTCACCAGGTGATACCGGGCCTTGTCATAATCCTTGCCGTTCCACCAGTACCGGCCGGCCAGATAATGCAGGCCTGCCTCTTCCGGATAATACTCCATGCCCTGGTCCAGCAGTTCCTTGCCCTTGGCCCAGCGGTGCTGGGAGAAGAGGTTGGACACCTTCTCGGCATACTCTCCGGGGGTGTCTCTCTGCGGGATAATGGCCTTCTTCTTATTCTGCGCCTGCATTCCTGCAGACACAGCCACTATCAACCCTATGAGCAGCATCCATCTACGCATCGGTCTTTTTCTGCTGAGGTTGTTGCATAGGGGCCAGGGTGGTGGGTTTGGGGCCCACAGGCTTGGCCGACTGCACACCTTTTCTGGTCATCGTGCCCCAGACCATCTGGGTACCCCAGATGTGCTTCCAATAGCCCCTGAGGCTGAAAAAAGTATTAAGCGGGTGGTACAGGAAGGGTTCCAGCAGGGAGGCCATCACAAACCACAGATAATCTGTCTTTTTCTTGAAGGAGGTGCCCACCCAGTTATCATACGAAATAATCACCATCGTGAGCAGCTGGGCAAAGATGTACAGACCCAGGAAAGCGATCCAGATGGTATGGTAGTTAACGGCACCGCGCAGGAAGAACCAGAATACGGAGATATAGCCGATAAGTTCCACCACCGGAGCGAGCAGCTCAAAGAAAAACACATACGTGAGTGTAAGGGCTCCGTAGCGGCGGTAATTGCGGTTACCCACCATATCCCGGTGAACACCGTAGAACTGGAAGAGGCCGCGTCCCCAGCGGGTGCGCTGGCGGCTTAACACCTTCAGGGTGGAAGGGCCTTCCGTCCAGCAGCAGGTCTCGGGAATCTGGACGATGCGGTAGTCTTCTCCGGTATCGCACATATACCGGACCATACGGGCTACGATGTCCATATCCTCGGCAAAGGAGTCTCCGTCGTAGCCGCCGGCCTTGATGGCAATCTCACGGTCGAACATGCCGAAACCGCCGGATACATTCTGCAGGGCATTGATGCGGGCCAGGGCGGTTTTGCCGATGAGGAAGGAGCGGGTGTACTCCAGGTCCTGGAACAGGGGGATGAGGCTGTGGGGCGGACGGGCGTCCACCATCTTTCCCTCCTCCACGATACTGCCGTTGCTCATGCGCATCGTGGCACTGACGGCAATCACGCGGCGGGTAGAAGCCATCGTGGGCCAGATGATGCGGTAAAGGGCGTACTGATCCAGTACGCAGTCCACGTCCGTGCACACGAAGAACTTGTTGGAGAGCACATTGATGCCGGCATTGGAGGCATCGGCCTTGGTGCCGCCGTTCACCTTGTCCACTACGGTAAGCCGCTTGAAGGACGGGTTGTCGCTCTTTGTCTTGTACAGGCCGCGGAAAGGCTTGGTCTTGATCTTTTCCACATAGGCGTACGGGACCTTGACCAGGTCAAAATTCTCTATGAGCAGTTCCAGGGTCTTGTCCTTGGAACCGTCATTCACGATAACCACCTCGAAATCCGGATAATCCAGGCTCAGCAGAGACTTCACATTGGTGATAACGGTCTTCTCCTCATTGTACGCCGGGGCTACGATGGAAATGCCGGGGGTGTAAGGAGATTTCTTGAGTTCGTCGATGGTGTACGCATCGTCGTGATAGGTGTAGTGCTTGCGGTGCTCCAGAAACGCCAGGATAGCCATAGCCACATAGCTCGAAAGAACTATGGTGGAATAGATGCCTACGAAGTAGCTGAAGATGGTATCGAACGTCTCAAGCATAATGGCGGCTGTCTATCAGGTCACACTCGATATGCACAAAATAGGGCAACAGCTCGGGAGTAGCATCCTCCCTGAGCCGGGTATAAGCTTTTCGGCCGATCTCCCCGTACCGGTAAAGGACCCGGAGGAGCACCATACGGGTCACATAGTCTGTAGTCTGGAGGAAATCCTCCTCCAGGAATTGAACCACCTCCGGATTGCCGGAACCCAGGGCGCCGATAGCCTCGGCCAGCACCTGACGTTCCGTGAAGGAGGCGCTCAGATAGCGCCGGCAGAATTCCTTCTCGGCCGGAAGATATTCCAGTTCTCCGAGAGCCCGGATAAGGGCGCAGGAGAAGGCTTCTTCGCGGCTGCCGATCAGCATCGAGAGCAGTTCGGCACAGTCTTCCTTGCGGCGGAAAAGGCGGATTTCGTTCACGGCGAAGATACGGAGTTCCTCGTTCACGGGCACCCGGTTGCACCAGCGAATGAAGTTGGGCATGGTAAGACCGTTTTTCTGCCTGTAAACCAGCACGTTGTGATACTTGACCACCATCTCGTCCGTAAACACCAGGTTAGGGTCTTCCTCCAGAACCTTGAAGGGATAGGAGGTGCCGAAACGGGCCTGGTGGAGCCTCGCGTGCATCTGCAGCTTGCGGTTCTTGGCAAAGATGTAACGGGAGGCCACGGCTTCCTTCAGGGTGGCATCCAGATCCGCCACATCCTTGAAGGCCTGTACCTTCTTGCGGATGCTGCGGGAAAGGATCTGGCTTTCGAAATACGCCGGCATCTTGAGCGCCTGGGTGAGGCGGATCCAGTTGGTACGGCTCAGGGAAGACCCCAGTTCCCTCCGGACGGCCAGAAGGGTGGGAACAAAACTCCTGTTCTGCTTTTCCTTCATCTTGAAGTTCTTGGGCAGTTCCAGGATTTCCGTGATTTCTCCCGGCTCCAGGGTGCGGGCCTGGGAGGCCACGGTCTTCATTTTCTCAAAATAATTATTGTAATTGTGCTGGATCAGGCGCGTGAAGCGGTAATGCGCAAAAGTGCGGCAAGCATTTCCCACCACGATGAGCACCAGCAGCAGCATGCAGATGGTTCCGAACACTATCCATACCCGTACCGACTCGGGGTATTCCTCGAGCTTGTAGTACAGGATCAGAAAATAGTATTTCCAGTAGGCGTACCTACTCAGGGTATAATACTCCATCCGCCAGTCTGGCCTTTACAATAATTATAAATAAATTTAATAAATACCCTTTCAATATAGCCACCACACCCTCCCCCATGCCGGAAAAGGCCCTGGGAGAGGGTACGGGATAGCTATATTACCACTCGCAAACGAGGGCGACAGGATTGATTTCGCTGTCTTTGTACCAGTCTGCGTGGGCGGTTCCGCCGGAGGTGACCCATTCTTTGTAGTGAGGGTATGCCACGGCGAAAGGCATCAGTTCCCAGGTGTGCTTGGTAAGGACAGGGCACTTGAAGCCCCAAACCATGCCGTTGGCAGCCTTGTAAGTAGTGGAAAGGTCCAGGTTGGCGGCATAGGTGGGATTGTTCACCATCTCATCGTACCGATCCTTATACGTCTTTGAATAGCCCTTTACGGGGCAATCCAAAGGCTGGTAACCTTTCAGGCCCACGGGTTCGTGATCCTTTTTCACCAGGTAGAAGTTCTGGGAAAGGGTGTTCACCACGGCATCCACCATATTGGCCTTGCAGGCGGCGCTCTCTTCGGGGCCCATCTCGGAACGGGCCTTCATATGGTAAATCACGGTATAGGTGTACAGACCGCCGGCCACATTCATATAACCGGGAACAGTGTTGTACAGTTTGAGGTTCTGAACGTCGGAGAGTTTCTTGTTGACCGTCTGGTAAAGGGCGGACAGACTCCCGTCATACTGGTCCTCGTGGGCACCGCCCCAGTCTGCATACAGCTTACGCGCGGGGTTGAAAACGTGATCATTTCCGTTGTACTGATAAACCTCGTTACCGGAATTCAGACCGCCGGTGCTTTTACCATCCACCGAATTCAGGGCCTGCAGACGACCCGCTTCCACAGCAGGGCGCAGGTTGTTGGTATTCCTGGGGGTATAGGCACCTTCGAGGTTGTCATAACGGAAGGAGTTTTCCTGCAGGGTGGTCTTTGTCCATACGGGCAGTTCGCCGTGGGCGTTCTGCCAGCTGTCCAGCGTCTTGTACTCGTCCACATAGTCCACGTAGTCGGTGTTGAAGTTCTCCAGCACCAGACCCACGGCAATGGCGTCATCTCCACCCAGGGCACGGACGTGCAGGGTTACTTTTACCTGCTCTCTCCATCCTTCGGTTTCCAGGAGTTCGTTTGCCACCGTCAGGGCCTCGATGTCGTAATCCACCACCACATCGTTGTAGTCGTAGAGGTAATCCACTTCGGGCATACTCTTGGGCCAGCGGTCGTCAAACATCACAACACCGCTGGAGTGGTACATCGTGAAGCCTTCGTCCTCGGTCACATAGGGAGCCGGTTCCGGAAGATTCACTTCCACCACATCCTCGGGCTGGTAGTCCATCCCGATGTTGCCGTTCTCATCCACTTCCACTTCCGCGCCGTCTCCGATGGGCGTGGTCCCGGGAGTTTCAGGATCTACCACAACGGCTTCCGGACCGGCAGAGCCCGTCTGGTCTCCGTTAGGAACGAAATCGGGGTTGGTACTTTTGCACTCGCAGTCGCAGCCCCAGGGCATACATTTGGGGCAGTTTCCACAGCCGCCGCAATAGTTGTACTTGTAGGCCACAACCACGTGATCCACAACCTCATAGGCATCCGTGAGCACATAACCTTCCGGAGCCAGCCAACTGCCGCCACCATAGGCGAAGGTGTAGCGGAGGGTGTGGTTGTGCTCGGCGTCATAAAACACCACGTCCTTGGGATAAGTACGGGTATTCTGGTTGCCTGTAGCGGGACTGTTCTCCCAGGAAAAGCTCCACTTGACCTGGACATAGCGGGTTTTTCCAAACTCGCCGGATTCAATCTGGTCCACGGGGAAATCCGTGAGCGTATACACGCTTTCTGACTCATCGGCCTTGGTGGCCTCGTTCAGGTTGTAGTAAACACTCACCCTGGAGGCTTTTTCGGCCTCAAAGAGGAGTTTTACCGTACCGAAAGGCTCGATGTCCTTTCCTCCCTCGGGCTTGGCCACTTCGGGAGTGACGGCCTGGGCGATGGTCTTGGTGCTACCATCCTTGTAAGTGTACTCGATGTACACGGTTTCCGTCCCTGCCGGAACAGAAACCTCGGCATAGCCGAAGTATCCGGTAGGAACGGCGCCCTCAAACACGTTTTCAACGGTCTGAGGGCCATCCTGATGTCCGCCTTCCTTTTCGCAGGAGACCGCAAAAGCGGCAGCAGCCACAACGGCGAACAAAAACAAAAACTTTTTCATAAAATATACTAAAAACTAACACTTTTCAGCTTATTCCGCGGGCTTGGCAGCGGGCTGGGAGGACTTGCGGAGCATAGCCTCCATGGGGCTGGCAATCTTGCGGAATTCCGCCTCGTTCATCACCTGGCACTTGCCGGTGAACTTGGCGTCCAGTTCCACCTGGAAGCGCTGGAAGTAGAGATCTCCTTCCACTATGCAGCCGGCCTTCAGGGACAGGGTATCCTTCACATAGAAGTTGCCGCCCAGCATGGAACCGTTGAAATCGATGTAGGTGGCGAAAATATCACCTTTCACTACAGCCTTCTCACCCACCACGACGCGGGATTCAGAGTACAGACGGCCCTCGAAGGAACCATCGATACGTATATCGTTTACCGTTGCGATATCACCGGTGAACTTGGCGCCGGCAGCGATGCGGTTGACATCATTTACATTTACAGTGTTTGCCATAACAGAGTGATTTGTCTTGGTTTCTACTACTAGAGGGTGATTACTCTCCTGTTCGTTATTATTCTTTCCCCACAGTGCCATCTTCTGCCTTAGCTTGTGCCGGAGCAGCGGGCTTTACGGGAGCCTTTTGCTGGGCGACCTGTTCAAATTCCTTTTCATTGAGTACGCGCAGATTGCCGTTGATCTTGGCATCCAGGTCTACCTGGAGGCGCTTGAAACGCAAATCTCCGTCCACAGAGCAACCGGCTTTCAGGGAGAGGGTATCCATCACGTAGAAGGTTCCCTTGGACATGGTTCCACTGAAATCTACATTGGTGCAAATCACATCTCCGTTTACGACAGCACGCTCTCCGACGACCAGACGGCCCTTGGAGTTGATGCGGCCCTCGAACTGACCGTCAATGCGAATGTCATTGGAGGAAGTGACTTCCCCATTGAATACGGTGCCCGCAGAAATGCGGCTCACCTCGTTCATGTTAACATTTGTGTCCATATGTAACTTGTTTGTTATTAGTTATTTCGTGGTTATACAATTCCTTTACCGTGGCAGTTTTTATACTTGAGGCCGCTGCCGCAGGGGCAAGGGTCGTTTCTTCCTACCTGCTTGTCTACCTTGACGGGCATACGGGAGCGCTGTTCCCCGTTGGTGGAGAGCTGGCCGGGATCTGTATGACGCATCTGCTGGAGGTTGCGATTGGGCTGCTGGGCCGGACGGGCTTCGCGGGCGTCAGAAGCATCCCTCAGCGGGATGAAGGCACGCAGCAGGAAGCTGAGCACGTGCTCGTTGAGGTTCTCCAGCATCTCGGTGAACAAGTTGTAGCTTTCCAGCTTGTACACCACCAGAGGGTCTTTCTGCTCATAAGTGGCGTTCTGCACGCTCTGGCGCAGGTCGTCCATATCCCTGAGGTGCTGCTTCCAGTAGTCGTCAATATAGTACAGGATGATACTGCGGCTCAAGGCCTTGGCAATCTCCCGGCTTTCTGTTTCATAGGCTTTTTTGAGGTTTACGCTCAGGGAAAGCTGGCGCTTGCCGTTGGAGATGGGGATGGCGATGTTCTCGTACATGGACCCTTGTTTCTCGTACACCGTCTTGATGACAGGGTTCACGCGCTCCACCATCGTATTCATACGACGCTCGTACACTTCCTGCATATGGGCGGTGAGCCTGGCGGCAATCTCCGCGGGCTTGGCTTCCGCGTAGAAGGCCTCGTCAAAGCCCAGGTCCATGGAAAGTTTACTCATCACATACTCTTCGAAAGCCTCAAAGGGCATTCCCTCGCTCTGCTGTACCAGGATGTTGGCGGTGTCCTCCATCATGTTCTGGACATCGATTTCAATCCTTTCACCGGAGAGGGCATTGCGGCGGCGGGCATACACGGCCTCGCGCTGGTAGTTCATCACATCGTCGTACTCCAGGGTGCGCTTGCGCCATCCGAAGTGGTTCTCCTCCACCTTCTTCTGGGCATTTTCGATGCTCTTGGAAAGCATTCCGCTCACCAGGGCCTCGTCGTCGGCCATTCCCAGCTTATCCACCACTCCGGCAATGCGCTCGGAGCCGAATTTACGCATCAGGTCGTCCTCGAGGGAAATATAGAAGCAGGAGCTTCCCGGGTCTCCCTGACGGCCGGCACGGCCGCGCAGCTGACGGTCTACACGGCGGGAATCGTGACGGGTGGTGCCGATGATGGCCAGACCGCCCGCGGCCTTCACCTCCGGAGAGAGTTTGATATCCGTACCACGGCCGGCCATATTGGTGGCGATGGTAACGTGGCCCTTCAGACCGGCATTGGCCACGATCTCTGCCTCACGGGCGTGCTCCTTGGCGTTGAGGACATCCGCGTGGATACCGCGCATCCTCATCATACGGGCCAGCAGCTCCGAGGTTTCCACATCCGTGGTACCCACCAGGCAGGGCCTACCGGCGTTGGAGAGTTCCACCACCTTGTCTATGACGGCGTTGAACTTGGCTTTCTTGGTTTTGTAGATGATGTCGTCCTGGTCGTCCCTGATGACGGGACGGTTGGTGGGAATCACCACCACATCCAGCTTGTAGATAGCCCAGAACTCACCGGCTTCCTTTTCGGCCGTACCGTTGATACCGGAGAGCATTTGGTACAGGGGG
>JAEEGL014011987.1_pt1 | contig 16030 bp, 14 predicted proteins | sample 9134231 | NCBI WGS metagenome assembly JAEEGL01 (sample SAMN16246548, study PRJNA631951) | gut metagenome | biome: gut microbiome; feature: rumen; material: fiber-attached | host: Bos | place: Iran: Karaj | collected 2018-10 | reverse complement strand
TTGGAACACGGCATTTTGTTTTGGCGGGCACTCACGCAATGGCTCGGCGGTATGGGAATTATCGTGCTGAGTATCGCTATTTTGCCTATCTTTGGTATGAGCGGAATGCAGTTATACGCTGCCGAAGTGACGGGCGTCTCCTACGAAAAACTATCTCCGCGACTTTCCACCACTGCCAAGTACCTTTGGACGACCTACGTCATCTTAACCTTGTCGGAGGTGGGTCTACTGTGGTTGGAGGGTATGCCACTGTTTGATAGCGTTTGCCACTCCTTTTCCACCATCGCCACGGGGGGCTTTAGCACTAAAAATGCGAGCATTTCGCACTATGCCAACCCGCTCATCCATTACACGGTTGCCTTCTTTATGCTTATTTCTGCCATCAACTTTGCCATGTTCATTTACCTCTCTATGGGGAAAGGCAGAAAGGTGTTGCAGGACGAAGAAACCAAGTGGTATCTGTCTGCTGTAGGTGTTTTTACGCTGGTGTTGACGTGCGGACTATTCATTCAAAATTGGGGCACCGAGATGAGCATTGGGCAGAATTTGGAGCAAAGTTTTCGGGTGAGTTTCTTTACGACCGTAACCACGATGACTTCCAGCGGCTTTATGTTAGCGGATTATATGCAATGGATTCCTGTGCTGTGGGTGATTGTGTTTTTCTTGATGTTCCCGGGTGGTTCGTCTGGCTCCACAGCGGGTGGTATCAAGTGGGTGCGGATTATCATTTTTGTGAAGAGTGGGGTCAACGAGTTCAACAAACGCATCCATCCCAATGCCGTTTTGCCCGTGAAGTTGAACGGTAAGGTGGTTAGTCAGCAGACTATCAACAACGTGATGGCGTTTTTGTTTTTGTATATTCTGATTTTGATGTCTTCCATTCTGGTTTTGTGTGGCTTGGGTGTTACGTTTGACGAGGCGATTGGTGCGGCAGTCAGTGCCATTGGTAACATTGGACCCGCGATGGGGCAGTATGGTCCGACAGCCACTTTTGCCACTTTTCCTACGTTGGGCAAATGGATTTTGACTTTTGTGATGCTCATTGGGCGTCTTGAAATTTTCACTATTCTGTTGATTTTCACAAGTACGTTGTGGAAGAAATAAGCGAGAAGTAGATTTTCGAAGATTCAAAAGGTCTATTTTTATATTTTGAGGTTGAATTTTACAGTCTATCATTTTTTCACGTTCTAATTGAATCTGCCCATCTTTCCGCTAAACGGCAAATATATTTGCGTGAACTGCTCGTGTGTCATTTTTTGTAATGCTTCTATATGTAATACGATTGAAACCTCAAAATCTTACAAAAAAATGCAATAATTTTTAATTGTTATTTCTTTTTCGATACTCAAAGAGTAATTTTACCACTTTTTCAGCCGAAACCATCCTCCGACCAAACAGAACAGCACATAAAACGGGTAAATAATTTCAAGCAAAAAAATAATGCCAAACGATATTTCGCGGCTTTTTTGGCGAATCAAAGCGTACTCGATGGGAAACTTAACGAGCAAAATCAACGGACAGAAGAGTTGTAGCAGGTTTGCAAGCACGATGATTGCACCGCACAAAATTATGTCGCGGTCTTGGTAGCGAACCGATTTGCCTGCCCAACGCATCCGTTGCCGTAGCAGTTGTTTCAATGTGGGTTGGGGCGTAACGATGGCCTCAAAATGCGGGTCGTTGGTGGTTGTGATTCGCAGATGCCTCCGCTTAAAACTCTCCAACAAAAACATATCGTCGCCACTCGGGATGTCGGGGTGCAGGTCGGCATAACTCTCAAGCCACTTTTTGCGGTTCACTAACAAGTTGGCACCCGAACACATCACGGCACGATTTTTTTTCGCGGTCAAGTACGTAAGTTGTTGAATTGCACCGTATTCCGCTTGTTGCAGACGTTCTATCAGCGTGCCCTTGCCAGCCGTCATTCGCAGAGGCAAAATACATATATCGGCTCGCTCCACCAAATTGAGCATTTCCTGTTCGGTTACTATCTCCGCAGGATGAACATCCACGTCTTGCAGCCACACCCACTCACTTTCACACGCCTCAATCGCCCGTTTTAATGTGGCTTTTTTGCCTTCACCATTATCCAATGCAAAAATAGTGCGAATGGGGTAGTTTTTATTTTTTAAACCATCTTCGCAATCTCGAAATGGAATAATACGGGTTATTTTTTCGGGCATATTTGTTGAAATTGTTGCATAAAAGCGGGGTATGACTTGGCAATGCAGTCGGTATCGTCCACCGCATAATCCGCCATGAGCAGTGCCATCGCCATTCGGTGGTCGTGGTTGGTTTGCCGTTGTTTGCAACTCTCCAAACGGTTAGATTCCTTGTATGGAAGAGCCTCTGTGCCACTTGCCAGAAGCGGGATATTCAGACGTTGGCACGTAATCGCAATGGTCGGATACAAATCGGGACAGTTTTGGAAGTCCATTTTCAATTTTTCGGCGTGTGGCTTTTGAAATTTCGCAATGCTGCAACCCTCCTTTTCGTATGTCGTTTTGATACCAAAAGCCTTTTCAAACACGTCAGCCACGATTTGGTCGGGTTGCGTGGTGTTGTTCGAGAGGTGCGGAAAAAAAATCGTCTGTTGGGTGTCGTGCAAAGCCAAATATTCGTACCAATAAGAGGCACTTGTCCAATCTTTTTCCAACACAACCTGCCCGTTCAAAACCTGTTTAGTCATTGTGATGTAGGGTGATTGGCAGTTAGTTTGGACGTTCGCTCCGATGAGCAGTAAAGCCGAAATGAACTGTGTAGATAGTGGGTTATTGAGGGTGATGGGCTTTGTTTTATCCAATCGTTTACCCTCAATCAGCAAAGGTGGAAAGCCCTCTTTTTGCAAATACGTTATGTTTGCCCCGAGGCTTTGCAGAGCCTCCACGAGTTGTCCGATAGGTCGGTGGTGCATCCGTTCACAACCCACCAACGTTACTTTCTTACCTTCATATTGTGCCAAATAAGCCGTCAAAAAACGCATCGCCGTGCCACAGTTATCCACATAAATCTCGGGCTTGTTTTGCTCAATGTCTTGCAGGGCCTGGTGCAGGATTTGGACATCTTGGGGCATAGAAACAGAGATAGGCAACAACCTATCTCCGCATAACGCTTGACGTATCAAAATACGGTTGGCGAGGGACTTATTTATGGGTAAGTCAACAATCACTTTTTTGTCAAGAACGAATAGTCTTTCGAGTAACGCAAATGCTGTTCAACATAACCCTCCGTGTAATCCACTTGGATGTCCGTTATTTCGCCATTTTTGTCCAAAACGGGCGTGTAAACGGGATTCACGAAGCCTTTGTAAGGTGCCAAGTTGAGGTGAGCATAGCGTTCCAAGATGTTCTTATGCCACTCGGGATTGATTTTTACGGCATATTCTTCGACCAAGTCCTTTGCGGCTTGATAATCGCCTTCGGAAGTGATTCGTTGGATAGTCGCCAACAACTCGCCGTACAGTTTTTGCAAGCCTTCGTAGTCGTTGATTTTCACAAAATAGTTGCCATCTTGTTGGATAACCTCCACCTCGTTATTCTTGGCATTTTTGAGCACCCAAAGGGCAATCAACTGACGGTTCCGCATGTGCGATTGCTCCAAATCTTTGCCTGGCTCAATACGCACCAACTGGGTCAGCAAGCCGTTCATCATCTGTTGGTAGTAGTAACTTTTGTAGTCGTCGGGCGTTTCCAACAACCCAAGTTCAATCATCTTTTTGTCAGCCATAAAATACAGCCCAAACAAGTCGGCACGCGTCTCTTCGATGGTTGCACTATACTCTTTGAGGGCATCTTTGCTCACGCCGTCCAACAGTTTTCCGCTTCCGTGTCCCGCACATTCATGCAAGTCGGTATGCAAACTGCTGCAACGAGTGCCGTTCTTTTTGTAAGCGTCAATGATTTCGGGCAACATAAACTCTTCCGCAAACCCACTCTCGTTGGCAACCGCATTGTAAGCGTCCGTGATGTTGTCGATGGTTACCGATTTGCTGCCATATTCTTTGCGAATCCAGTTTGCGTTGGGCAGATTGATGCCGATGGGCGTAGCAGGATAGCAGTCGCCCGAGAGGATAACCGCCGTAATCACTTTGGCACTCACACCCGTAACATTCTCTTTTTTGAAACGCTTATCCGTAGGCGAGTTATCTTCAAACCACTGTGCATTTTCGGCAATGAGTTGGGCACGCTGGGTTGCCTCTAAGTCCTTGAAGTTCACCATCGATTCCCACGCAGCCGTAACGCCCAAGGGGTCGCCGTAGGTTTCCGTGAAGCCGTTCACAAAGTCCACGCGACTGTCCAAATCTTGCACCCAAGCGATGCAATACTCGTTGAAGGTTTTGAGGTCGCCCGTGGCATTGAAATCGATGAGTTTTTGTATCACGGTTTTTTGTTGGTCATTTTCAGCCACTTCTTTCGCCTTTTCAAGCCAGAAATTCACCTTTTCCAACGCTTCGCCGTACAAACCACCCACTTTATACGTTTCTTCCACCACTTTGCCATCTTTCTTGACCAACTTGCTATTCAAGCCAATCCACAGTGGTTGTGCAGACTTGTCTTTATGGGCATCGTAGTAGGCTTGTGCCTCTTTTTGCGTAACGCCTTCGTAGTAGTTGCAAGCCGAAGTGAGAATCAAATCCTCGCCTGCCGTTTGGTTGATTTTTTTCGCCAAAACGGTCGGGTCAAACATCACGGGCAAGATGGCTTCATCGTAGGTTACGCCACACTGCTCACAGGCTGCCACGAACCATTCTTGCGAAAATTCGGGCAAAAATTTATCCGCACCGTAATGATGATGAATGCCGTTGCTAAACCAAACACGCTTCAAATAACGTTCCAGTGCCAAAAATTCCTCCGCTTTTTTGTCGCCTTGATAATTCACGTACAAGCCCTCCAAAGCCGTACGAATCCGCAAATTATACGCTCCATTTTGGTCAAACAGAATATCCATTCCGCTCAACGCCGCTTCGGAAAGATAGTAGCACAATTTCTTCTGTTGCAAAGAAAGTTGCTCAAATCCAGGCACCTTATAACGCAAAATCTCCACGTCATAAAATGTATCCACACTATACTTAAACGCTTCTTGCTGGCTATTTTTTGTGCAGGAAGCAAGGAACATACCAAACATCATGGTAGCCAAAATGATTTTTTTCATATTGTTTTATTAAATTTTGCATTGCAATATAACGCCTGTCCACGCCGCTAAATCAACGCTGATAGGGCTGGTTTGATTGAAAGCACACACCAATTTTTCGCCCCGCAACAAATCTTTCATTTCCACGCTACTTTTTGGCGTAATTTTGAGGTAATCAAAGGCATCTTGTGGGATATTGATGTCCACTTTTACTGCCTTATCATCAAAGTTGACCACCACGAGCAAAACCTCTTTTTTGTAGCGTCTCAAAAACGAAAACTGTCTGTGGGAATTGTAATTATTGTTTTGTGCGTACTGCAAACCATACATCAAACCCTCGTTGATACACGTGTTTTTATTGACGATAGAGAGCAATTTTTTGTAGAATTTTTGCAATTTTTTTTGAGCATCGGACAGTTTTTTGCCGTCCCATTTGCCTTCATTTGCCCACGCTTTGAGCGGATTGATGCTCCAATAATCGAAGATTGATGACCGACCATCTACGCCCGAAAAACCCTCTGCTTCCATGCCTCGCAAGCCTAATTCTTGACCAGCATAAATCATCAGAGGATTGCGTTCCAAAGTCGCCAAAACAATCATCGCAGGCTCGGCACTTTCGCCCGAACCGCAGAAGAAGCCCGAAGCGATACGTTGTTCGTCGTGATTTTCAAAAAAATACAACAGATGGTCGCGAATACTGCCTTCTATGTTCATCCATTGAGCCGTGACGCCCGCAGCAGAAAAGCCTTTGCTCACCACACCTCGCAGGTAATCGTACATGCCCACTTTGTCATAAAGGTAGTCAAAACCCGCTTCTATGTACGCTTGGTAGCGATGGGGTTCGTATAACTCGCCGATAAAAAGCAACTCGGGATACTTCTTTTTCACCTGCTTGATAGCCCATTGCCAGAACTCAATCGGCACCATACCCACCATATCGCAACGCAAACCGTCAATGCCTTTGTTCGCCCAAAACAGGAGAATATCCAGCATCTTCGTCCACAACGGAGGAATCGGGTCGAAGTGTTTGGCACCTCCACCACAATAGTCCACGCCATAGTTCAACTTGACGGTGTCGTACCAATCATGCACAGACGGATGAGCCGTAAAGCAGTCATTGCCCGTTGCTTTGGCAGGACATTCTTCGTATCCTTCGCACGCAAAAGAGGGTGTGAAAGCCTCGTCCGGCAGGTAATAAAAATCGTTGCTCGGCGAGAAAGCACAGGTTACATCATCGTTTTCGCCTAAATCTTTGACGCCCTTGGGTTTGCAAACCGAATGATATTCGCGTGCCACATGATTCGGAACGAAGTCAATGATTGCCTTCAAACCGTTTTCGTGCGTGCGTTTTATCAGGGCTTCAAACTCTGCCATACGCTTTTTTTCGTTCACGGCAAGGTCGGGGTCAACATCGTAATAATCCGTAATTGCATACGGACTACCCGCTTTTCCCTTCACCACACAAGGCGTGTTCAGTATTGCCGTTGCGTGCCGAATGACACCCGTGTACCACACATGGGTTACGTTTAGGGATTTGATGGCTGCAAGAGCCTGTTCGTTGATACCTTCAAACGTACCACACCCGTTCTCCTCCTTGGTACCGTTGGGAACGCGTGTGGTATGCAGGTTTGAAAAAGTACGAACTAATAACTGATATATGATCGGTTTCATGATACAATTTGTTGCGTGTCAGACGCAATCATCCATTCTTCGTCAGTTGGAATAACACATACTTTTACGCGGCTGTCGGGCGTTGAAACCACTTTTTCTTCGCCACGAACGGAACCGCAAATAGCCTCATCTACTTTGATGCCCAAAAAGTCCATATCTTTGCAGATTTGTGTACGAATATAGCAGTCGTTTTCGCCAATACCGCCTGTAAATACGAGCACATCAACGCCATTCATCGCTGCAACGTAAGCACCGATATACTTTTTAACTCGATAAATGAACATCTCGCGAGCCAATTTTGCCCGTTTGTTGCCTTGTTTGATGGCATCGTCTATGTCGCGACAGTCGCTACTTACGCCACTGATACCGAGCAAACCCGATTTTTTGTTTACCAAATCCGAGAATTGTGCTGTGCTCAGATGTTCTTTATCCATGATGTACGTTGCGGCTCCCAAGTCCAAGTCGCCTGCACGCGTACCCATAATCAGACCTTCTATAGGCTTTAAACCCATAGATGTGTCCACCGATTTGCCGTTCAAAACTGCCGAACAACTGCCACCATTACCGATATGAGCCGTAATAATCTTGGTTTTGTTGTAATCCAACCCCAAAAACTCGCACACCCTTGCACTCACATAGCGGTGCGAAGTGCCGTGAAAGCCGTAGCGGCGAATCGGATATTGCTCGTAGTATTCATACGGCAAAGCGTACATGTAAGCATAATCGGGCATCGTTTGGTGGAATGCCGTATCAAAAACGCCCACTTGCGGAACACCCGGCAGTTTCTTGTCAATCGCCGCAATACCCTTCAAATTAGCGGGGTTATGAAGCGGAGCAAGGTCAATACATTCTTTCACTTTGTCAATCACTTCGGGCGTGATGAGGACGGATTTATTGAACTTTTCGCCTCCATGCACCACGCGATGACCTACGGCGTTGATTTCTTTCAAATCCGAGATGCAACCCACCTCTTTATCCACCAAAGCCGACAGAATCATCTCAATTCCAACCGTGTGTTCGGGGATAGATTGCTCGCGTTTCACCTTGTCGCCATTGGGCAACTTGATGAGTAAAAACGAGTCGGGCAAGCCGATTTTCTCAATGCCACCTTGTGCCAACACACTTTTTTTGTCCATATCAAACAGTTTGTACTTAATGGACGATGAGCCACAATTTAAAACGAGTATTTTCATGGTATTTTTAATTTATTTTATTGCTTGATTAGCGGTTATTACTATCATTTGAATTATATCTTGGACTTTGCAGCCACGACTTAAATCGTTTACTGGAGCGGCTAAACCTTGCAAGATTGGTCCAACAGCATCAGCACCCGAGAAGCGTTCCACCAACTTATAGCCGATGTTTCCAGCCTGCAAATCGGGGAAGACGAGCACGTTGGCTTTGCCTGCCACGTTAGAACCTTTGGCTTTGGTTTCGGCTACACTCGGAATGAGGGCTGCGTCCAACTGCAACTCGCCGTCAATCGTCAGCGTAGGGTCTAACGCTTTGGCTTTTTGCAACGCTTCGGTAACCTTATCCACCAACTCATGTTTTGCACTACCTTTGGTCGAAAAACTCAACATAGCCACGCGGGGTTCAATACCAGCGATATTCTTGGCCGTTTGTGCGGTAGAAATCGCGATTTGAGCCAACTCGTCTGCGGTTGGGCAAGGATTCACGGCACAGTCAGCAAAAACCAAGAAACCGTTTTCACCCAACTGTTTAGCGGGAGTAAACATCAAAAAGGCACCACTCACAACCTTCACGCCAGGTTGCGTTTTGAGGATTTGGAAAGCGGGACGGATGGTGTCGGCCGTTGTGCCTCTTGCACCTGCAATCTCGCCGTCTGCATCGCCATTCTTCACCATCAAGCAACCCAAGTAGAGTGGGTCTTGGCAGGTCTGCAATGCTTGCTCTTCGGTTATGCCTTTGCTTTTGCGTAATTCGTAAAACAAGTTGGCATATTCTTTTACTTTCGGGTTGGTCTTAACATCAAAAATAGTGGCTTTTTCGATGTGCTCATACCCTTTTTCTTTTGCCATCTGCTGGATTGTGGCAGTGTCGCCAATCAAAATCAATTCAGCAAGACCTTGTTTTAACACTTCGTTCGCTGCCTCTAAGGTGCGTGGTTCGTCGCCTTCTGGAAGGACTATGCGTTGCTTATTATTTTTAGCACGCTCGTACATTTGTTGTAGAATATCCATAATGAAAAAATGTTTTTAGCAAAGTAACAAAAAAAATCCGACAATTAAAAACATATTTTTGTTTTGTAAAATTGTTTTATAATTGTATCTTTGCGAGGTTTTTTTTAGTAGTTTGTTTTCATAGCGTTGGTCCTGTAGCTCAGTTGGTTAGTAGCACCTGACTCATAATCAGGGGGTCCTTGGTTCAAGCCCAAGCAGGACCACGAAAAAAGTTTTTTTCATAAGTTTTATTGTTCATAGAAAAAGACCCCGCATGGTGAGGTCTTTTTCGCTTTTTTTGGTTGATTATTCTACGGTTTGCCCGTTGAGATTGTATTTTTTCCCATCATGAATAATCAAAATCTGCCCATTTTCGAGGACTTTTTTCGTTGTTCCTGCTGCTTTGTCGTACACATTCTCCACTGGTGTTGCTTCGGGTTCGGACTCCAACTCGTACGTGATACGAAAAGCAACTTGGGCATTATGAGAACTTGTTACTGTCCAATAAAAATACTTCGCGTTTTCAGGGATATTTTCAATCTCTTTGATAGCGTCAATTGTGGGAGTTCCTATCTCTATTTTATTTTCTGTACTTTCCGTTATAGGTGTTTCGCTAAACGATATATCAGTGGTTACTAATACTGAAGGCTGACCTGCATTCGTATAAATTTCAAATTTAGTGATTCCAGCACCAAAGGGCGTTTGATTATAAATATAGGTTTTTTTTTCTCCAATAAAGATACATTGCGTTACATCCGCAAACTCGATCTTTGATGTTTTTGGTCTTTCTTTGGCTTTTGCCCCTTTGCTTATCGTATATTTAATATCGTCTTGCGTGATAGAAGATTCTGCTTCTGTTGCAGTACTTGTCAAATTTCTGCCATCTAAGATGACGGTTTTTGTCTCAGCGAATACCATAGTAAACGCGAACAATGCCACACTAATCAAAAAAATCTTTTTCATACCGTTTTATTTTTTAAGTTGTTATTATTTTTCCAAAAAACCATCGTTTTTGGCTATTTCGCTTCCTAAATTATTTTGGATGATAGTGGTAGGGATGAAAACCTTGTAAACCGCTCTTCGTAGTTCATTTAACTTCCCTTTGTCATCGGGATGGACACGATTGGTCAGTAAGATAACCGCCTGCTTACGCTCCCAATTGAGTCGCACTAAGGTGCCTGTGTACCCCGTATGGCTTCTGCCGTCTCTTTCGGGGCGTAAGCCTGCATACAAGCCATTTTGCAGGGTCGTTGAATCCAAATTTAACATCCAAACGCACCACTTGGCAACGTCTTCGGCATTGGAAAACACCCCTGCATTACCCGAAACCCCTTGCATCATCACGCGTGCCAACGGGTCATGCACCACACCCAGCCAACAGTCCGATGAGTCGCATAAATGCGTCTGCTCCGAAGGGATATGGGTGTTGCGTTTGCGTTCGGTAGGGGCTATATTGTGTTTGTTTTTGGGCTTATAGCCTGTGTGCTTCATTTTAAGTGGCTTAAAAACTTCTTGCTTTGCGAGTTGATTGAGGGGTTGGTGGCTGATTGTTTCTAAGACGGCTTGCAGAGTGATGTAGTTCAAGCACGAATATAGGTAGGGTTGCGGCGTCTCATACGGTCGGCGAGTCCTGCAAATCGTATCGATTAGGTAGTCTTGGCGTTTGGTAAACTGATGCGAAGCCGAAAAGAGACTATCCAATCGAGCGACATTAAAATAGCCTGGCAATCCTGAGGTATGACGGACTAAGTCGGCTATGGTAGCGTTTGATTTAAACTTAGGGAGGTATTTCTTGACGGTATCGGTAGGCTTTAAATCGCCTCGTGCAATCAGTTGGAGGGTAACACTACCCGTTGCCATCACTTTGGAACACGAAGCCATATCAAAGCGTGTATTTACTCGCATGGGTAGGGGTTTTGGTACGATAGCACGATTCCCAAAGGCTCCCAAGTAAGCGATACTGTCGCCCGAAACGAAACAGACAACGGCTCCTGGGATTAAACCCTTTTCAATGGCAGGCGTTAAGAGGCTGTGTAACGTGTCGTGGGTGGAAGAGGGATTGAAGGCACACAAACAATTGGATACAAAAACAAACAACGAAAAATATAGTATTTTGTTGGTTTTCATAAGGTTTTGTGTAAAAAGTTAAAAGAGAAAACCCGCCCGAATTCCTCGCACGAAGATACAAAAAAAAATTATTCTCAAAAAATTTTGCTACAAACTAACAATCAAACTCGCCAATAAATACGGAAACGTGCCCATCAACAAACCCTTTGAAACTCGCCATAATTGTAGGGTGTAGCCTATAAAAACCAATGCCAAATCGGGGAAGACGCTAACTAACAATAACTTGCTCAAAACGCCTCCCGCTTCAAATTGAAAAGTCTTAAAAGCGTACCATAGATTCATCGTATCAACGTAAATGACGCCAAAAATAAACGGCAACAAAACGCCCATGATGAGGCCGATACTATACTTATCTATTTTTTGCATGGTTTATTTAAACGAGTTGTAGATAGAGCGAAAAATCGGAGTTACGTCATACAAATTGTCGGGATGCACCTTGTTGGTGAGGATGATTACGCCGTTGTTTTTGTGGGGTCGCAAACGGATATAAACGCCCGTATTACTTTCGTAACTACGGCTACCATCGTCCTCTAAACGCAAGCCACAGTTAAAGCCATACGAACGAGACGCCTGGTCTAAATTCAAGAACCAAACCGCCCATTTAGCTAAATCTTCGGCAGTTGAGAATAGTCCACCAAAACTCGAAACACCATCTAACAAGACCCGTGTAATATCGTCCATCGGCACACCACGCCAGCATTCTAACTCGTCATATTCTTGCTCTTTGTCCGAGTTAAAGGTGCTCGTGTTTTTGCGTGTAGTGGGGGCAACATTGGCTAGGTGGAATGGATGATAGGTCGTAGCCTTCATACCTAATGGCGAACAAACCTCGCTCTCTACTACCTTATCTAAGGTATTGTTGGCTATTTTTTCCACCAATGTTTGCAGCATAATATCGTTTATTCTGGAAACTATCACTTTGGTACCAGGCACATAAATACGTTTCATTCGTGACAAAGAATCCTTGACAAACTCCGCTTTTTTCTTGCCTTGTGAGTCTTCGTTGTAGGCATCTTCTAAGGATTGGAAGTTAAATTTGCCAGAGAAACCACCTCTATTTTCATATAAATCCAACACTTTTGCGGCTGAGGTAAAATCTTCCCAATAGTCTTTCACTTGTGATTCGACATTTAAATTTCCCTCTTGGATCATTTTCAACAACACGCTTCCTAAGCCAATAGAATAGGACATTGTTCCCAATTCAAATTGGGTTTGGGGCTCCATGATTTCATCGTCTGGCAACACCGCTTTGAGGCCGTATGCTTTGAGAAAAGCGATGGAATCATCTTGCACAAAACAAACCACCGCACCGCTGATTTTACTTCCAATATTCATATCCATAATGCCGTTCACGCGTTGCTCGGCTAAATCCAAATCCACGTCTTGCACAACGGCTTTCTTGGCTTGTAACTGACTAAAAACTACTAAACAACTAATAATCAATAAGATACCTTTTTTCATACGTTTATATATTTTTTTTGCAAAGATACATTTTTTTGAAAAAATAAAATCAAATTCGCATGGTTGGTCGTTGAATTTGAACTGTGCCGTGTTTTGGGTTAAAAATATCATCATCGGACAAAAAAAACATCCCACTAACGAGAATCGTTAATGGGATACGAAAGTACAAATAAAAGAATTACTCTTCTACTGCGTATGCTTTTACGTTGAGCGTCTTCCAGACATCGTTTTGTTTGTAGGCATCAACGGATTCAAGGGCTACATACAAAGTTATTTTATCTGTTTCACACCCTTTAAAAGCCGTTGGGTCAATAGTCGGCGGATTCAAACTCTTGCAAACAATAGTTGTCAAAGCAGTGCAATTAGTGAAAGCATCTTTGTTGACATATTGTATTGTTGCAGGTAAAACGACCGAGATTAACTTCGTGCAATCGCAAAAAGCACTATCACCGATGCCGATGGTTGTCCTTTTGTCAGAAGTACCAAATTCATATATAGGAGGAATCGAAACCGTCGCGTTGTAATGCGTTTTTGTAATTGAATAGATATAACTACTAATCGGGCTTACTTCCACAGTATTATCGGTAAGCAAACGATACATAATTCCATTAAAGTATATCTGATTTTCTCCGTCAGTATATCCAGCATTCCATACTGCAAGTTCACCGTCGTTGTTGCAACCACAAAAAGACATAGAAGCCACAACTAATGCAAGGAAATAAAAAAATCTTTTCATATAAACACTTTTTTAAGCATCCTCTAATGGATATGGTTTAACATTCAATTTACCCCAGATTTCGTCTTTTTTGTACGCATCTACGGACTCAATAAACACATATAGAGTAATGTTCTCCGTTTTACACCCTTCAAAAGCCGTTGGGTCAATAGTAGGTGGGTTAATACTTCTGATAGTAATACTTTTCAACATGGTACAATTTGAAAAAGCATTCTTTTTGACGTAGCGTATCGTTGAAGGGAAAGAAACGGAGGTTAGCTCTGTACAATTATAAAATGCCGACTCGCCAACTCCAATCACTTTGCAATCTTTTTCAATGCCTAACAAAGTATATATTGGTGTTGAGATAACGATATCTCCTTTATATTCAGGTTGATGATGAATGGTTGCATGCGAAACTTCTAAATCCAAACTATCCACAATGTAGTATACAATTCCATCGAATTGCTGATATCTATTTAGTGTAACTTCGTCTTTACAACTACCTAAAAAGAGCGTTGCAAGTACGGTGAAAAGAAATAAAAACTTTTTCATGGCACTTCCTAATTTTGATAAAACTTAACACCTACTCAAATCAAGCCGAAAACATCATGTGTTCCAGCGATTTCATCTACGTAGGCTTCTAATGAAGCAACAGAGGAAAAATGTAAGAACCCTAAATCATTTACGACAACGCTTTCAGAAGAAAGGTCGTTATTGATTGGTTCCACATCTTTTAATAAATCTTGTTGTTGGCATGAAATCAAGACAAACACCAACGCAGCCGAGAAAAATCTAATTTTCTCAAGCCCATTACACTTTTTCATGTTCATAACAATTAGTATTAAAAAATGATTAAATAAAGGAAAAATCCCACACGAAGGTACTAAAATAAATCATAAAAACAAAACTATTTTGGCTGTTTATATGAAAAAAAGCAAAAAATAACTGATTTTCAGCAAGTTTGTAAGATATTGTCGGACTTTTAAAATGCGAAGATTTTTACCTTTCACACTCTCACTTTTTTTGCAGGAATATACGCACAAAAATAGCCCATCAGTAGCACTACACAGAAGATTATCACCACATCAAAGAACTGCACCGAAACAGGATATGCCGACAACACATACTCCACGCCACTGCCCAATTTGAGCAGCCCAAAATGCTGTTGGAGTCCACAAATAAGCAATCCCAACACCGTTCCAATCACGGCTCCCAAAATACTAATCAGCCAACCTTCGTACAGAAAAATGCGGTGTATAAGTGATTGATTTGCACCAAGATAAAAAAGCGTTTTAATATCTTCCTTCTTTTCCAAAATCAGCATCGAAAGCGAACTGATAGCATTAAAGCCCGCGATAAGCAAGATGAAAAAGAGCAACAAAGCCGTGAGGACTTTCTCCATTTTGACGATGCGGAAAAAATCCGCCTGCTGTTCGTAGCGGTCTAAAATCTCAAATTGGTCGCCCAAGATGGTTTGGAGCTCTTTTTTGGCCGTTTTGACGGTAGCAGAAGGCGTTAGTTGCACTTCCAAAGCGGTCATCTCATCGGCTTCAAAATCAAACAGCGAGCGAGCAAAATCCAACGAAACCAACATATACGACATGTCGTACTGCTGCTGATCTAAGCAAAAAATCCCCGCGATGAAGGTCGTCTGACGGATAAAATTTTTGTCGGGTCGCAACATGTTCACTCTGCCTTTTCGCTTGGGAGAATAGACGCGAATCGGGTCGATAAAATGGGCTCCGATGCCGATTTGGTTTGCCAAGCCTCTCCCCAACACGCAACGCTCAAACGCCCCATCAAACACCTGAAACTTCCCGTCCACAATCACCGAATCAATCGCCGTTATTTGTTCAAAATCGGGCTTCACTCCCTTGATTAGTGCGGGCATTTGCTTTTCTCTGTAGCGAATCAAAGCCACCTCTTCGATGGTCGGGATAGCGTTCTGAATAGACGATAATTGCCGGATTTTATCCAAGGTTGCGGTTGGAAGCAAAAAGGACTTGCCTTGCGTCGATTTGATGCGTAGTTGCGGGTCAAAACGCGAAAAATTCTTGGTGATAACGTCCTCAAAGCCATTCATCACGCTCAAAACGCAAATCAAAGCCGCTGTAACCACAGCAATCGCCATCACACTAACGCCCGAGACGATATTGATAGCGTTGTGCGTCTTTTTGGCAAAAAGATAGCGTTTGGCAACAAAAAATGGGAATGAAAACATCAAAAACTCTCGTCTATGGAAGGGAAACTGCCTTCTTTTACTGCGTTTATATACTCTTTTACCGACTTATCCACTGCGTCTGCCAGTGTGCCGAAATGCCTCAAAAACTTAGGTTTGAAGCCCGTGTTTAAGCCGAGCATGTCGTGCAAAACCAACACCTGCCCATCCGTATGTACGCCAGCACCGATACCGATGGTTACACAAGCCACTTTTTTGGTTACTTCTTCCGCCAAGACAGCCGGAATCTTTTCCAACACAATTGAGAAGCACCCTGCTTTGTCCAACGCCATCGCGTCCGAAAGCAACTTATCGGCACTTTCGGTCTCTTTGGCACAGAGCCCGTAGCCACCCAACTGGTTGACCGATTGCGGAGTCAAGCCCAAGTGTCCCATGACGGGGATACCGCTCTGAATAATGCGTTCGATGGTGGGTAAAATCTCCACGCCACCTTCCAACTTCACGGCATTTGCACCGCTCTCTTTGATAATCCGAATGGCATTACGCACGCCTTCTTCCACCGAC
>JAEEGL013710426.1_pt1 | contig 16030 bp, 17 predicted proteins | sample 9134231 | NCBI WGS metagenome assembly JAEEGL01 (sample SAMN16246548, study PRJNA631951) | gut metagenome | biome: gut microbiome; feature: rumen; material: fiber-attached | host: Bos | place: Iran: Karaj | collected 2018-10 | reverse complement strand
TTTTGTTAAAAATCGCGATTCGTTTTTGTATATTTGTTCCCAAAGGAACGCAATATGATAATCCAGGCAAAGGGAATAGAAAAAAGTTTCGGGAACCTTAAAGTCCTCAAGGGAATAGACTTCGAAGTGAAGAAATCCGAAGTCGTATCCATCATGGGTGCCAGCGGAGCCGGCAAATCGACTCTCCTCCAGATACTCGGTACCCTTTCCACCCCTGACGCCGGCAGCCTCGTCATCGATAATACCGACGTCCTCAGCCTCGGATCCCGTGCACTCTCCGAATTCCGCAACAGAAGAATTGGCTTTGTCTTCCAGTTCCACCACCTTCTTCCGGAATTCAATTCCCTTGAAAACGTAATGATCCCCGGGTTCATCGCCGGCCGCCCGGACCGCGAAGTCCGTGCCGAGGCCAAGCGACTTCTCGAGACCCTCGGGCTTGCAGAAAGGATGGATCATAAGCCATCGGAACTCTCAGGCGGTGAGCAGCAGCGCGTCGCAATCGCCAGAGCCCTGATCAACAGCCCGGCAGTCCTCTTTGCCGACGAACCTTCCGGCAACCTCGACAGCGCCACCAAGGCCGACCTGCACAAGCTCTTCTTCGAGCTCCGCGACCGTACCGGCCAGACGATAGTCATTGTCACCCATGATCCAGAGCTCGCCGCGATGTGCGACCGCACGGTCCATATGCGCGACGGACTTTTCGAATAGCCATGGAGACCTTTCGGTTCAAGCAGTTTGAAGTCATCAACGAACGTTCCGCCATGAAAGTCGGGACCGACGGAGTCATTCTCGGCGCCGCCGTGACCCTCGAATCCGGCGATGCTAGGATTTTGGACGCCGGCACCGGCACCGGAGTCGTCGCCCTCATGATCGCACAGCGCAGCGGGGACGGGGCCATGATAACGGGCATAGACATCGACCCAGCGGCGGCGGAGGAAGCTGCCGCAAACTTCCGTAACTCCCCGTGGGCGGAAAGGCTCGCCGCGGCCAATCTCCCGATTCAGGACTGCGAAGGAGAGTTCGACCTTATAGTCTCCAACCCGCCGTATTTCGACGAATCCCTCACGAATCCCGACCCGGAGCGCACTCTGGCCCGTCATACCGGCACCATGTCCTACCGGACACTGCTGGATTTCGCAAAGGATCATCTGACCGCCGACGGCCGGCTTTCCATGATCCTGCCGACAGACCGGGAGCGCGACCTTATGCGCTACGCCAGGATGGACGGCTTCTTCCCGTTCCGCATCCTCCGGATCCGGACGGTTGCGCGCAAGGAGCCGATGCGTATGGTCGTGGAATTCCGCAGGGGACGGGACCATGAACTTCGCGAAGAGGAGCTCATAATACAAGAAAAAGGCCGGTATACCGTGCAGTACACCGACCTGGTAAAAGATTTCTATCTCTGGGCTTAATTGTCCTTCTTAAACCCTTTGTGCTGGCCTCCGCGCAGCCTTGCAATCTGCTGACGGCGGAATTTCTCCTCTCCGATGATAAGTTTGGCGACTTTATCGACCGGAATAACCTTGCGGTAGCGCTCGAGATATTTTACATCGACTTCTCCGGAGGCTTTTTCAGCTTTGAGATAGTTCTGGAGAGCCTTCTCTATCTCTTGCTCCGAGGCTTTGTCCTGGATTGCCTTCTCAAGCTTTCCGAACGCATCCATCACTTCTCCGAAGGCCTTCATCCTTTCACCCTCAGCCTCATTGTACAGCGCCCAGAATTTAGCGGCTTCGGCCGGAGTCAGGTCCATTTCAGAAGTCAGAAAAGCGATCCTTTCGCTTTTCACTTTTTCATGCCAGCCTTTATTCTGGTTAGGCTGGGCGGCTGCCCCGAAAGAGAAAGCCGCAATCAGGAAGAATGTAATCAGTGACAATTTAGTTCTCATTTCCTAAGTATGCTATCTGTTCGACTGATGTATTCGAATTTAAAAGATACTCGAGTATATCATCTTCCGAAGAAACCGGCTCCTCGGAGACTTCGCTTGAGTAATAGATATAGGAATCCGTAGAAGGGATTATCTCGGCTATCCCGAAATCGTCATAATCCTGGGCGGCAGGACTTGTGGAAAGCCGAAGTACGGCCGTCCCTACAGTTACGATAGCCACGAAAGCCGCCGCGAGAGCCACATACGGCCTGAGTCTTTCCCAGCCCGAAGCATGCTCTTCCTGCGGAATAGCCGAAAGCCTCGTCTTGAGGTCTTCGAAATACCCTTCAGGGACGTTATGATAAATCTTCTGGTCCATATCCGATTCTTTAGACACTAAAACAGTCGCAAGGTTAAAAATTTTCTTTCAGAATCGCCTTCATCTTTTCATAGGCGAAGTGGTAGGACGCTTTGAGCGAACTTACAGACGTATCCATTATTTCGGAGATATCCTCATATTTGAGATCCTCGAAATAACGCATGGTGAATACCAGGCGTTGCTTTGTAGGAAGCTTCTGGACTGCTTTCAGCAGCAGGCGCTGCGCTTCGTCCCCGTTGAAATACGGGTCGTCATCCACCAGTCTTTCCAGTTCCGCGGTAAGGCTCCCTGAAGAAAGCAGGCTGCGGAGTTTCTGGCGCCGGAGGAAATTCAGCGTCTCGTTAGTCGCTATGCGGTATATCCACGTAAAAAGCTGCGCTTCCCCCCTGAAGGATGGAAGTGCAGCCCATATCTTTACGAATATTTCCTGAAGAAGATCATCGGTGTCTTCGTGGCAGCAGGTAAACCTGCGGACGTGCCAGTAGAGTCTTTCGCTATAGCCCGAGACTATCTCGTTGAAGGCTCTTTCGTGCTGACCGCTGTTCCAGAGACTGATAATCTCCTTGTCGGACATTTATCGGTTCATTACTTTCTTGGCGGCCTTAGCGATGTGCTCGGCATCGAGTCCGTAGGCAGCCATCAGTTCCTTAGGAGTACCTGACTGACCGAAACGGTCTCCACCGTTGACCATCTCCATAGGAGTAGGTGCCCTGCGTGCGAGGACGCCGGCAACGAGTTCTCCGAGTCCGCCTGCGCTGTTGTGCTCCTCAGCAACTACGACACCCTTGGTCTTCAGAGCTGAAGTCACGATCGTTGCCTCGTCGAGAGGCTTGATGGTGGCGACATTGATGACCTCGGCGCAGATGCCTTCAGCCTCGAGGGCTTCGGCAGCCTGGAGAGCCTCCCATACAAGGTGGCCCGTAGCGATGATGGTGACATCCTTACCCTCGTTCATTACGTAAGCCTTGCCGATCTCGAAAGGCTCATCCTCCGGAGTGAAGTTCGGAACTGAAGGACGGCCAAAACGGAGATAGACCGGACCGTCATATTTTGCTGCTGCGATAGTAGCGTTCTTGGTCTGGTTGAAGTCGCAAGGGTTGATCACTACCATGCCCGGAAGAGCGCGCATGAGAGCGATATCCTCCATTGTCTGGTGCGTAGCGCCATCCTCGCCGAGAGTGATACCGGCGTGGGACGAAGCAAGCTTGACATTGGTATGGCCATAAGCGACCTCCTGGCGGATCTGGTCATATACTCGGCCTGTGATGAACTCGGCGAATGAACCTGCGAAAGGAACCTTGCCGGTGATGGCGAGACCTGCTGCGACGCCTACCATGTTGGCCTCGGCGATTCCGCACTGGACGAATCTCTCAGGGAACTCTGCTGCGAAAGCATCCATCTTGAGCGAACCTTTGAGGTCGGCTGTAAGTGCAACGACTCTCGGATCTGCCTTACCTGCCTCGAGGAGGCCTACACCGAATCCGCTGCGGGTATCTTTCTTACCTGTGTCGATATATTTCTTCATAACTCTTTCAAATTAAAAATCACCCAATGTCTCTTCGAGCTGCTTCATAGCCTCGGCGCACTGCTCCTCTGAAGGGGCCTTGCCGTGCCACTTATGTGTTCCTGCCATGAAATCTACTCCGTGACCCATTTCGGTGCGGAAAAGAATCATGCAAGGCTTACCGTTGCTCTTGTTGATCTTCTTGGCCTCGTTGTATGCGTTGAGGATGGCCTCGATGTCATGACCGTCAGCTACGATGGTGTTCCATCCGAAAGCTTTCCACTTAGCCTCAAGGTCTCCCTGACCGGAAACCTCGTCCACCGGACCGTCGATCTGCTGACCGTTCCAGTCTGTCATGGCGATAAGGTTGTCGAGATTGTGGTGGGCTGCAAACATGGCGGCCTCCCAGAACTGGCCTTCCTCAGTCTCGCCGTCTCCGCAGAGAACATAAGCGTAGCTGTCTTCTCCGGACATCTTCTTGCCGAGGGCAAGGCCCGCAGCTACGGAAAGACCCTGGCCGAGAGAACCTGAGCACTGGGAAACACCAGGAAGCTCATGCTCTACAGAAGGGTGTCCCTGGATTCTGGAACCATACTGTCTGAGTGTTGCAAGTTCGCTTGCAGGATAGTAACCTGCGCGGGCGAGAACGGCGTAGTAGACCGGAGCGAGGTGGCCTGCGGAAAGGATGAACATATCCTGACCCTTGCCTTCGCGGGTCCAGGTTGCAGGATCCTGCTTCATGACGCCGAAATAGAGTGTTGTCAGGATATCGGTGCTGCTGAGGGATCCGCCCGGGTGACCGGACTTCGCCATGCATACCATCCTGATGATGTCCCTCCTTACCTGAGAGGCGACTTTCTTCATTTCTTCAATAGTAGCCATATTTTTATACGATATATGTTTTCGAGCTGTCAAAGATAGCAATAATTTTTCCAATTTGAGTTATATTTGCAGTCAAAGAAAATTATAAGAATGAAACATATACGCAATTTCTGCATAATCGCTCATATCGACCACGGCAAGAGTACTCTTGCCGACCGTCTGCTCGAGCTCACGAAGACTCTTGCCGACCGCGATATGGAAAATCAGGTTCTTGACGACATGGATCTGGAGAAGGAGAAGGGAATCACGATCAAGAGCCACGCGATCCAGATGGACTATACGTACAAGGGCGAAAAATATGTACTCAACCTGATCGATACCCCGGGGCATGTCGACTTCTCTTACGAAGTCTCCCGATCCATCGCTTCCTGCGAAGGAGCGCTGCTCGTCGTAGATGCCTCCCAGGGCGTCCAGGCCCAGACAATCTCGAACCTCTACCAGGCGATCGACCATGGTCTCGAGATCATTCCGGTACTCAATAAGATAGACATGGATTCGGCGATGGTCGAAGTAGTCACCGACGAAGTCTGCGACCTGCTCGGCTGCGATCCGGAGGATGTCTATAAAGTCTCCGCCCGCACCGGCGAAGGAGTGGCTCCGCTGCTGGACGCCATCATCGAGAAGATCCCGGCCCCGAAAGGCGACCCGGACGCTCCTCTGCAGGCCCTCATCTTCGACTCCGTGTTCAACTCCTTCAGGGGTATCATCGCCTACTTCAAGGTTGTCAACGGAAGCATCCGCAAAGGTGAGAAAGTCAAGTTCTTCAATACAGGCAAAGAGTATGAGGCCGACGAGATCGGAGTCCTCAAGATGCAGCTCAAGCCTACTGACTCCGTTTCCTGCGGCGATGTAGGCTATATCATATCCGGAATCAAGGCTGCCGCCGAGGTCAAGGTGGGAGATACCATCACCCATGTCGAGAACCCGTGCAAGGAAGCCATCGCCGGATTCGAAGAGGTCAAGCCGATGCTCTTCGCCGGCATGTACCCTGTCCAGGCCGACCGTTACGAAGACCTCCGTTCGACCCTCGAGAAATTCCAGCTCAACGACGCCTCGTTCGTCTATGAGCCTGAGTCGTCTCTGGCCCTGGGCTTCGGTTTCCGCTGCGGCTTCCTCGGACTGCTGCACTTGGAGATCGTGCAGGAGAGACTCTTCAGGGAGTTCTCCATGGACGTGATCACCACCGTCCCTAACGTATCCTACAAAGTCTATACGACCAGGGGAGAGGTCATCGACGTGCATAACCCTTCGGGTCTCCCGGCGCCGACTCTCATCGAACATATCGAAGAGCCATATATCCGAGCCCAGATAATCACCAACACCGAATTCTACGGTCCGGTAATGAAACTCTGCATGGACAAGCGCGGAGTCCTCACCGGAGAACATTATATCACCTCTACCCGTGTCGAGCTGACTTACGAGATGCCTCTGTCGGAGATAGTGTTCGACTTCTACGACAAGCTCAAGTCCATCTCCAAAGGCTACGCTTCCTTCGACTACCATGTCATGGGATACCGGCCGGCCAGACTCGTCAAGCTTGACATACTGCTCAACGGCGACCCTGCCGACGCCCTGTCGTCGCTCATCCATGAGGACCATGCCTACGACTTCGGCCGCAAGATCTGCCTCAAGCTGAAGGATCTTATCCCGAGACAGCAGTTCGACATCGCCATCCAGGCCGCCATCGGCGCCAAGATCATCGCCCGCGAGACCGTCCGCCAGGTTCGCAAGGATGTTACCGCGAAGTGCTACGGAGGCGATATAACCCGTAAGCGCAAACTGCTCGAGAAGCAGAAGGAAGGAAAGAAGAGAATGCGCCAGATCGGTACCGTCCAGGTGCCTCAGAGCGCGTTCATGGCTGTACTTAAACTGGATTAGCCATGCTCGGAGTCGCTGTACTGCTTACTGTCTTCAACCGCCGCGAGAAGACTCTCGCGTGCCTGGACAACTGCTATCGCCAGATTGACGGCATGAAAGCCGCCCGGGAGTATGAATTCACTGTATATCTGGTCGATGACGGAAGTACCGACGGTACCTCCGAGGCAATACGCGAGAACTTCCCGCAGGTAGAGCTTATCCAGGGTGACGGAGGACTTTTCTGGAACAGGGGAATGAGGCTGGCCTGGGAGAAGGCTGCCGAGAAGGATTATGATTTCTACCTCTGGCTCAATGACGATACTTTGATGAAAGAGGGAGCTCTGGCCGCTCTTATGGAGACATCCGGATTCCTCAAGCATAAGGCCATAATCGCCGGGACCTGCGAGAATTCCGCCGGGGAACTTTCCTACGGAGGCCGCACCAGGTCCAACAAACTGATCGCGCCCGATCCGGCAATCCCGGTTCCCTGCTACATGTTCAATGGGAATCTGGTCCTGGTCCCGAAGGCGGTATACGAGGTGCTCGGCTCGCTTGAGCCGAAGTATCAGCACACCTTCGGAGATTATGATTACGGCGTGCGCGCCGTCAAGGCCGGGATCCCGAGAGTCGTCGCCCCGGGAGTGCTGGCTTCATGTGACCGCAACCCCGGAATCCCTAAATGGAGGGACTCGTCATATACGCTCAAAGAAAGAGTCCGCTATCTCATGACCCCGAAAGGCCGTCCGCCTAAGGAACAGTTCCTTTTCGACAGCCGGCTCAACGGTATCTTCTATGCGATGGGCCATGGGCTCTCGCTTACTTTCAAACTCCTATTTCCAAAACGGAACAATATCTGATGGGAAAGATCGACGCTGCCGTGAAGTCCATGCGACTTCGTACTTTACCGCTTTCGCTTGCCGGGGTAGTGCTCGGCATATTGCTCGCCTATGCCGACTATCAGGTCGACTGGAAGACGGGCGTGCTTATAATGCTGACCTGCGTCAGCCTGCAGATTCTCTCGAATCTCAGCAACGAACTCGGGGACGTGCTCCACGGGACCGATTCCGCCGATCGCGTAGGTCCGCAGTACGGACTTAATTCCGGAGTCCTGACGATCGGCCAGATGAAGGGACTGGTCGCCGGCGCGGTAGTCGCATGTCTGGTCTTCGGGGGCTGGATGATCCGCCAGTCTTTCGGGACTCTTCTCGGTCTGGAGCCGATTTGTCTTATGATGCTTGGAGTCGCGGCTATCAGCGCTGCGATGAAATATACTCTCGGCCGTAATCCTTATGGCTATCGCGGGCTGGGGGATATATATGTATTCCTGTTCTTCGGCATCGTTTCGGTGCTCGGAGCGTATTTCGTGGCCGCGCATACGATCCCGTCATGGATCCTGCTGCTTCCTGCCGCCGGAATCGGATTCTTGAGCATCTGCGTCCTGAATGTCAATAATATGAGGGACATGGAGACAGATGCCGCCAACCGCAGGACTGTGGCGTTGAGGCTCGGACTGAAGGGCGCCCGTGTCTACCAGACCGTGCTGACCATATTGGGCTGTCTCTGTCTGGTGCTTTACAGCAGCCTGAGATTCTTCGACGTCTGGCATTATATGTTCGTTCCTCTGTTCGCCGGTTACGCCATAGGACTCCGAATGGTTTGGACTAGGACAGGAAGGGAACTGGACAAGGCCCTGCCTTTGTATGTGATTGTTACGTTCCTCGTCGCAGTGACGATGGGACTCGGATATATTGTATTCTTGTTCTGATATGGCTGACAACGACTGGAAAAAAAGACTCGGGGTAGTCTTCTCGACCAATCCCGATTTCGCTTATGAGGAAGAAGCTTCCGCTGAAGTGGAGACCCTTTCTCCTGACAAGCAGAAACTTATAGTTACCATCGACCGTCGCAACAGGGGCGGGAAGCAGGTTACTCTCGTGACCGGCTTCGTCGGCTCCGAGGATGACCTCAAGGAGCTCGGAAAGACTCTGAAGGTCCGCTGCGGTGTCGGAGGAACAGCCAAGGACGGGGAGATAACGATCCAGGGCGACCTTAGGGACAAGGTCACCGCCCTGCTTAAAGATATGGGCTATGACAGGACCAGGAGAGGTAACTGACGCCTTCCTTGAAGGACAGCTGCTACTCTCCGGAGAGAGTGGTAGCCAGGCTGCGGATATCGCCCGCGGGTGGGCTGACTGCCCGGTCAACGAATACCTGGTAGTCGCCGCCGTGGTGATAGCTGTCGCCAGCCTGCGCCAGATCGTCAGTATCATGCCTCGTCTGGTCGGGGGATTCTTCCGGACGAAGGAACTCGTCAATATCGAGGCCAGCATGAACCTTGCGCATAAGAGAAATATCGCTGCTCTGGCGATGCTGCTGCCTTTCTGTCTGGTGGCGGATTATTTCGGATTGTTCCATCCACGGTTCCTTTCCGGACTTCCATGTGTCTTCGGGGTCGCATCGGTCGCCGCCGCCCTTCTGGGATTCCTTTTCCTGAGGACGATAATGAGATATATGGTCATTCCGGCCAATGTAAGCCATGAGACGCTGAAGGTCGCTTACCGTAGTGCATATGGATTTTTCGTGCTTCAGTCGGTGGTTTTCATGATTCTTGCGGGCATTGCCTCGCTGTTTCCGGATAGTATGCTGATAGTCAGAAGGGTTGCCGTGTACTCTCTGGGGCTGTTTTATGTGGTATTTCTTGTGCGAAAAATGCATATTTTGGCAAACTCTTGCAATCAATTCGCAGCATTTTTGTATCTTTGCGCCCTTGAAATAGTACCTGCCGCGGTGCTGGTCGCTACGGCTATATTATTGTAAGGAATATGAGCGCTAAAAAAATATTGATTTCGCAGGCGGCACCTATGAATGCCGCACCCTACGATGTGTTGAAGGAGAAGTTCGGCGTCGACATCGAGTTCCGTCCTTTCTTTCTTATCGAACCTCTTTCTTCGAGAGAGTTCAGAACCCAGAGGATAAACATTCTTGATTATACGGCAATTGTCTTCTCTGCAAGACATACCATTGACGCGTTCTTCCAGCTTTGTGAAGAGCTCAGGGTCAAGGTTCCGGAGACGATGAAGTATTTCTGCACCACCGAGCAGGTGGCCATGTATCTGCAGAAGCATATCGTCTTCAGAAAGCGTAAGATCTTCTACGGCACCGGTACTCCGCAGTCAGTGCTGGATCTTATCGGCCCTAAACACAAAGGAGAGAAATTCCTTATCACCACTTCCGGTTCAGGCAGCAACGATTCGCTCGCGAAGCTCTTCGATGCAGCCGGCCTGGATTATTCTACAGCGGCTTTCGTAAAGCCGGTTTCGCAGGATGTCAAGGATCTGAAGATCGGCAACTACAACGTCATCGTGTTCTACAACCCGGCAGACGTGAAGTCCCTCTACGAGAACTTCCCTGAGTACAAACCTGCAGATACCCGTTTCGTAACGTTCGGCAGGCAGATTGTCGCATCCATGGAGGATGCAGGCCTTCCTGTGGAGATCAAGGCTCCTACCCCGGAGGCACCGTCTGTAGCCAAAGCTCTCGAGATCTATCTCGGAGCTGCGAAGTAATGTTCACGCTTCCAAAGAAGGAGAGAATACATGGCACGCAGGCTGTTTCAAGGCTTCTTGCCAAGGGTCGTTACGGATATTGCGGAGCGCTGAAGTATTGCTGGCTCTTCCCCAACGGAGAAGAGGAGTCCCGGATCATGGTTTCAGTATCCAAGCGTTTCTTCAAGAGGGCGGTAAAGAGAAATCTTCTCAAGCGCCGTCTGCGGGAAAGCTATCGTCTGCAGAAAGACCAGTTCCCTGCAGGTCTGGATATAATGTTCGTTTACAACTCGAAAGAGATTCTGGAGTCTGGGGACATCTACGCCCTTGTAGGCGAGATAGCCTCCGACCTCCGCTCTAAGCTGGCTTCAGATGGGCAAGGCGACTGAAATACTCAAGAAGATCGCAATCTTTCCTTTCGTAGTTCTGATCCAGTTCTACAGATATTGCATATCCCCGCTTAAACCGCCTTCATGCCGGTTTACACCGACATGCTCCCAGTACGCGCTGGAGGCATTCCGCAAATACGGACCGTTCAAAGGACTCTATCTCTCGGTCCGCAGGATATTGCGCTGCCATCCTTTTGGAGGGAGCGGATATGATCCAGTTCCATAGTATGCCAAAGAAAGAATACATAAGAAACATGTTCGACAGCATCGCCGGAGACTACGACATGCTGAACCATGTGATGTCCCTGGACATCGACAAAAGCTGGCGCCGGAAGGCAATAAAAGTCATCGCCGGAGACGGCAGGGACCATGAAGTCCTCGACCTGGCCTGCGGCACGGGCGATTTCTCGATCGCGCTGGCCAAAGCCCTGGGCGGAGGCAAGGTGACAGGCCTCGACCTTTCGGAGGGGATGCTCGAAGTCATGAAAAAGAAAGTCGCCGCAGAGGGGCTGGAGGACATGATTTCGATGTCGGTAGGGGACGGAGAAGCCCTGCCGTTTGCGGACGGCAGCTTCAGCGAAGTCTCGATAGCCTTCGGTATCCGTAACTTCGAGGACAGGCCTAAAGGACTGCGGGAGATGCTCCGGGTCCTGAGACCGGGAGGAAAACTGGTAATCCTGGAGCTTTCAATGCCGGAATTCCCGCCGGTGAAGTGGCTGTATAAGCTTTATTTCCTGCATATCTTGCCGTGGATCGGCGGGTTGGTTTCGGGGGACCGTCAGGCCTACCGTTATCTGCCGGCCTCAGTCGTCGGATTCCCTGACCACAGGACATTCATGGAGACCATGCGGGAGTGCGGCTTCAGGAATGTCAGCCATAAAGCCTTCACTTTTGGAGTCTGCCGGATGTATATCGGAGAAAAGTAGCGCTTTTTGTTTCATTTGGTTAGATTCTTGTTGTATATTTGCATTCAACGATAACTGATTGTTCAATGGATAAGAAAAAGTTCAGATTGTGGAATATAATCACTTCTCTCGCAGTATTCGTGGTAGCGGCAGTGACTTATATCTCCACCATAGAGCCGACTGCGTCCTTCTGGGACTGCGGCGAATTCATAGCTTCGTCATATAAGCTGGAAGTAGGCCACCCGCCAGGAAACCCTGTGTTCCAGCTGATTGCACGTTTCTTCACCATGTTTACCGACGCTTCCGGCGCAGCCGTGGCCGTCAATGTGATGAGCGCCCTCTGCTCGGCTCTGACAATCTACTTCCTGTATCTTACCATAGTCTTCTTCGCCAAGAGACTTACTGGCAAGAAGGACGGATATACCCTTCCGGAGGCCCTTGCAATATTCGGAAGCGGCGCTGTAGGCGCACTGGCATACTGTTTCTCGGATACATTCTGGTTCTCTGCGGTAGAGGGCGAGGTGTATGCGATGTCCTCCCTGTTTACCGCCTTGGTATTCTGGGCAATGACAAAGTGGTATGAACAGGCAGACCAGCCGGGATCGTCCCGCTGGATCGTGCTTATCTCCTTCCTCATGGGCCTTTCGATCGGAGTGCATCTGCTCAACCTGCTTGCCATTCCTGCGATCGTGTTCATGTATTTCTACCGCAAACACGAAGACGACAAGCTCAGCCTCAAGCAGTGCTTCGGCTTCTTCCTGCTGTCGGTAGTGATCCTCGGCCTGCTGGTATTCATGATAATCCCTTACCTTCCGAAGATCGCTGCTTACGTGGACCTCTTCTTCGTGAACACTCTCGGACTTCCGGTCAACAGCGGCGCCGCATTCTTCCTTGTCGCCGTCCTCGGACTCTGCTTCTGGGGCCTCTTCAAGACATATGATGCCGGCAAGGTGTTCTGGAATACAGCCCTGCTCTGCTTCACCACCATCGTCATCGGCTTCTCGATATTCAGCATCATAATCATACGCGCAAGCGTCAAGACTCCTACCAACGAGAACCAGCCGGACAACGCTTTCTCCCTCGTGAGATATCTCTCGCGCGAGCAGTACGGCTCCAGCCCGCTCGTCTATGGCCAGTATTTCGATGCTCCTTACGAGACATTTATTCCTAAATACTGGGCCCTTGTAGGCGACAAGTATGTCAAGGTCGACGGGCCTATAGCTCCGCGCTACAAATCTTCAGGCAAGATGCTCTTCCCTCGTATGTGGAGCTACTCCTCGGACGGACGCTACGAGGAATTCTACGAGAGCTACATGAACGGGAACGGTCACTCCGTACCGGGAGCGCAGCACAAGAAGCCGACCTTCGGAACCAACCTCAGTTATTTCTTCGACTATCAGCTCAACTGGATGTACTGGCGTTATTTCATGTGGAACTTCGCCGGCCGCCAGAACGATGTCCACAGCCCGTCTCCGGGAAATATCTTCGACGGAAACTGGGAAAGCGGAATAACCTTCCTCGACGAGTTCCGTCTGGGAGACCAGTCCGCCGCTCCGGCTCCTCTTTCGGAGAACAAGGGAAAGAACCATTATTACATGCTGCCTCTGCTGCTCGGCCTTATCGGTCTGTTCTTCCAGTTCGAGAAGGACAAGCGCGGCTCATGGCTGGTGTTCCTGATGTTCTTCATGACCGGAATCGCAATCGTGATATATCTGAACCAGCCGCCTTACCAGGTGCGCGAGCGTGATTACGCTTACGCCGGCTCGTTCTACATGTTCTCTATATGGATAGGATTCGCCGTGCTGGCCCTGTACCAGGGCGTCAAGTCGCTGCTGAAGGGACGCGAGTCCGCTTCAGTCGCCGCCGGAGTTACTGTCGCATGCCTTCTCGTACCGGCGCTGATGGCTGCCGAGAACTGGGATGACCATGACCGCAGCAACCGCTACACGGCAGTCGAGATGGCTAAGAACTATCTCAATTCGGTCGGTCCGAACGGATTCCTGATCACTCATGGAGACAACGATACCTTCCCTCTCTGGTATGCCCAGGAGGTGGAGAACGTACGTCACGACGTCAGGCTTCTGAATACTTCTCTTCTCGGTACCGACTGGTATATCGACCAGATGAAGTATGCGATCAACGAGTCCGCTCCGCTGCCTCTTACGATCCCTCAGACCCAGTATCTGTACGGAACCAATGATTATGTCTTCGTCAATGATACCCGCAACCAGGTGATTCCTATCGCTGACGTGATGCGCGTGTTCAAGCATAGCGACGCCAAGCTGGCTCTTCAGGACGGCCGTCGCGTGGACTATATCATGTCCAGGAAGATAAGCGTGCCTGTCAACAAGGAGAATGCGCTCAAGTCAGGTATAGTGCCGGCTGAATTCGCCGATCTGATGCTCGACGAGATCATCCTCGAGATACCTAAGGACAAGACCTTCCTCAGCAAGCAGGAACTCTTCTTCCTCGACCTTCTGGCCGGGTATGAGTGGGACAGGCCTATCAATATGCTCAGTTCAGGAGGCGAGATCAATGTCGGCCAGAGGAAGTACCTGATGTATGAGGGCTTCTCCAGCAAACTCGTTCCTTTCGAGAACAAGACTTCCGGCGGCTCGATTGGAAAAGTGGATGCCGACGACCTGTACGACAAGATAATGAATGTCTATAAATGGGATGCCCTGAAGAGGACAGACTATAATGTGGACTACCAGAACCTCTATACATTCCTCGGCGTAATCAACCAGCGGGAGGTGTTCGTCAATGTCGCTGACGCCCTTATCCAGAAGGGTGAGTTCGACAAGGCGAAAGAAGTCCTCGACAAGTGCCTTGAATGCGTACCTTTCGAGACTTATCCGATAGAGTCCGTATGCGTAGGATTCTCTTCGAACGACCTTAGGGTGATCAATATGATTTCCCAGTACTATCTTCTCGGCGAGCCGGACAAGGCGCGTGAGATAGCTTCCAGATTCTCTACGGAACTTCTCAAGGATCTGGCATTCCATCTCGAGTATATCGGGGCGGCATACGACCAGGTCGGTCTTATGTCTCAGATCCGTGACCTTCTGGTGGATGTCCTGCAGAAGGGTGGAGACAAAGAGATGGCCGACCGCATCAATGAATCCTTCGGTCAGCTCATAGAAATCGCTCTGGGTGATTCTGACTAGCGCTTGAGGCGCACGAAAATACTAAGCGGGAGAACTTTTCCGGTCCGGTCGGACAGGCAGAGTTCTCCGCTTTCTATTTCGGAGTCTGCCGCGCCGGCGATTGCCTGTTTCACGAGAGTCTCTCCGAGCATGGCGGAGTAGCCGTTCGAATAGAGGTTGAGGACCATGAAACTGTCCTTCGGGGCGAGAATCTCCGAAACGCACTTCAGCATGTCATAGAGACATTCATCCAGCTTCCATTTTTCTCCGTCGGGACCATGGCCATAGGCTGGAGGGTCGAGAATGATTCCCTGATAGGTATTGCCCCTGCGGGCCTCCCTGCGGGCGAATTTCATCGCATCTTCGATGATCCAGCGGATGCCGTCGAGCCGGCTGTTCTCCATGTTTCCGCGGGCCCATGTCACGACCTGACGCACAGAGTCGAGATGAGTCACGTCAGCTCCTGCAGCCTTGGCGGCGAGGGAAGCCGCTCCTGTATATGCGAACATGTTGAGGACCTTCGGAGCCGGGGCTCCTTCGGCTTTGGCTTTCGCTACGAGATTCTTGGTGCTGGAGTAGATATATTCCCAGTTCGGGGCCTGTTCCGGGAAGACGCCGACATGCTTGAAAGATGTCAGTCCCAGTCTCAGGCTGAAATCGAGACCCTTCTGGGCGCTGCAGTAACGGATATACCACTGGTCGTCCATTTTCTTGAGCCTGTTCCAGGTTCCGCTGTCCTCTTTTCCGGCTTTGCCGAATCCGGCACCCGGGGTGAAGCGGGTATGGATCATCCGGTTCCATTCGTCGTTGCTTAATGATTTGTCCCATAAAGCCTTAGGCTCGGGGCGCGCCATTACGTATCCGCCGAATCTTTCGAGCTTTTCGAAGTTTCCGGAGTCTATAAGTTCGTAGTCTTTCCAGGATTTATCAGGGTACTCAATTTTCATGATGCAAATATATGTAAAAAAATTCCTAAATTTGTGGGCTGGTTAGAAAACAATTAATTTACTATTATATCATCATGCAACAGCACATTGATTCTTATGACTTCACTGGCAAGAAGGCCATTGTAAGAGTTGACTTCAACGTTCCTCTCAACGAGAAATTTGAAATCACAGACGACACCCGTATCCGCAAGGCAATCCCTACCCTCAAGACTGTTCTTGAGAAAGGCGGATCCCTTATCATTATGTCCCACCTCGGACGTCCTAAGAAAGTTGATCCTAAGTTTTCTCTCAAGCATATCGTTGCCCGCGTATCCGAGTGCCTCGGCGTTCCTGTACAGTTCGCTGATGACTGCATGAAGGCTGATGCCCAGGCTGCAGCCCTCAAGCCGGGTGAAGTGCTCCTCCTCGAGAACCTCCGCTACTACGCTGAGGAAGAAGGCAAGCCGAGAGGCCTTGCAGAGGATGCTTCAGAAGAAGAGAAGAAAGCAGCAAAGAAGGTTGTAAAAGACAGCCAGAAAGAATTCGTCAAGAAGCTCGCTTCTTACGCTGACTGCTATATCAACGACGCATTCGGTACAGCTCACCGCGCCCACGCTTCCACCGCTCTCATCG
>JAEEGL012219621.1_pt1 | contig 16030 bp, 13 predicted proteins | sample 9134231 | NCBI WGS metagenome assembly JAEEGL01 (sample SAMN16246548, study PRJNA631951) | gut metagenome | biome: gut microbiome; feature: rumen; material: fiber-attached | host: Bos | place: Iran: Karaj | collected 2018-10 | reverse complement strand
CCAATCGCCGCAAGCCCAATAATCACAACAACGAGCTTAATCCAGAAAGCAGGAAAAATAATCACCAGAAGCCCCAGCAGCGCCGCCAGAATCCCAGAAAAAAGATACCATCGTTTCATATAAACACTTCCTTTCTTCTATTGTTTTCCTTAATTATAAATCACTTCAACCAAATTGTCATTAAATATCAGCTTATTCCCCCCAGCCGGCTTAGAGATAAATTCATTGCACTTGAATTGTGATTTAAAAAATCAAATAAAGAAGAAAAATTATTGCAAGAATATATGTAATTACAGGTATTTGTTTTCTATCTTTTTTTTCTATTGTTGCCTTTATGTTATATAAAATTGTCACAAAAACATAAGATATTATTCCCCAGACAATACCATTAGAAATTGAATATGAAAATGGCATTACAATGATTGTAATAAATGCAGGAATTCCTTCCGTCGGGTCATTAAACTGAATTTTTCCAACAGATTTAATCATTAAAAATCCAACAAAAATCAATGCAGAAGCAACAGCCGCAGAAGGTATTAAAAGGAATAAATCTCCGAATATAAGTGCGACAATAAAAAGAAGGCCTGTTATTACTGAAGCAAATCCAGTTCTTGCCCCTGCTGCAATTCCAGATAAAGACTCGACAAATGATGTTACCGTAGAAGTACCTAAACATGCACCTACAACAGTTCCAATTGAGTCTGAAAGTAATACCCCTTTATGATTAATAATTTTATCCTTTTTCTCAATAAAACTATCCTGATTTGCAATCCCCAACAAACACCCAATTGTATCAAACATATCAGAAAATAAAAATGTGAAAACAATTATAAAGAAATTACAGAAACTGTGTATTGAGAAAGATCCTGTTTCATTATTAAAGAAAATATATTTAAAATCAAAATGAAAAAAAGCTGGTAACTCTGGTTTCTTGAAGAAGTTAAAATTCTCTGGAATTGTTGTTACCCCAAGAAATATACCGATTATAGTTGTGATGATAATAGACAAAAGCACGAAACCTGGTATTTTTAATATATAAAAAGTAATTGTTAAAATTAATCCAATTATAGCAAGAACTGCATCCATATGATTCTTATCAAATGAAACAAAACCGATTATAGTTCCTGTATCACTTGAACAAATTCCTGCATTTACAAAACCTATAATACATATAAAAAGCCCTATTCCTATTGATATAGCTATCTGTATGCTTTCAGGTATCGATTTCATTATTATTGATCTTACACCACAAAGTGAAAAGATAATAAAAATAATACCTTCAATTAAAACTGCTGTTAATGCAACCTTATAGGAACATCCCATACCAAGAACGACAGTATAAGTAAAAAAGGCATTCAAACCTAATCCCGGTGCAAGAGCAATAGGCATATTTGCCAGTATACCCATTAAAATACTAGCAATTGCAGCTGATATTGCGGTAGCAGAAAAGACAGCTCCCCAAGACATCCCAGCCGAGGATAAAATCATAGGATTTACAGCAAGAATATAGGCCATAGATAAGAAAGTTGTAAGCCCACCAATAATTTCTTTTGAATATGAAGAATGATTCTCTTTAATTTTAAATATACTTTTCATACTTTTTTTATTCCTTAAATAATATTATCACATAAAATCAATAAATCAAATAAAAAACTTTCATTTTTATATATATGAGTTATAATAGTGAAGTAAATGATTTAATAAAATCAAAATTATAAGATATAAAAAATCTATTATATGCAAACTATATTGCATTACAGTCTAAATAAGGTATTATAGAAATGTATGAAAAAAAATCTATAAATTTATTTGTCCCAGGTCGTTTATGTATAATAGGTGAACATAGTGATTGGTCAAGTATTTATAAAACATTTAATCCTTCTATTTCTTCCGGATATGCTATTGTAACAGGTATTGAGCAAGGTATATACGCAAAAGTTTCAACCGATTCTAAATTTATATTTACCAGCGATATTGAATTATACAAAGAGTCCTGCTTTGAATGCGAAATGGATTCTATAACCTTAAAAAAGGAAGCTAGTAAAGGAAGTTTTTTTTCATATGTAACAGGAGTCGCATCATATATAAAAGAGAATTATGACGTAGGCGGATTATCCATTGAAGTAACAAAAATGGATTTACCTATAAAAAGTGGTCTTTCAAGCAGTGCTGCTATCTGTGTTTTAGTAACCAGGGCATTTAACATTTTATATGATTTACACCTAAGTACTGAAGGAGAAATGTTTATCGCCTACATGGGGGAGCAAAGAACCCCCTCAAGATGCGGAAGATTAGATCAGGCATGTGCATTCGGAAAAAGACTCACATTGATGCAATTTGATGGTAATGAAATCAGTTATAAAAAGATTCATCTTAAAGAGACACTTTACTTTGTGATTTCGGACATCAATGGAAAAAAAGATACAATAAAAATTCTTGCTGACCTGAATCATTGTTTCCCCTTTTCAACTAATGAAAATGAAAAAAGGGTTCAAGAAGCATTTGGAATAGATAATGAACAATTTGTCAAAAAAGCAGTTAAACTGCTCGAAAACGGAGAAAATAGTAAATTTGGAGAATTATTAAAAGACTACCAGAAAAATTTTGATACAAAAGTCGCTCCTGTTAGTCCTGTTGAATTAAAATCTCCTATCTTACATTCATTATTGGAAAATAAAATTATAAGAAATTCTTCATTCGGTGCAAAGGGAGTCGGCTCTCAAGGAGATGGCTCAATTCAAATTCTTGCAAAAGATGAAAAAAGTCAAAAACAGATATATAATTATCTAAAAACAGAATACAATTTAACTCCCTATTTATTAACAATCACCCCTTCTAATACTATTTCAAAGGCCATTATTCCAGTTGCCGGATATGGAACAAGAATGTTTCCAGCAACAAAAGTTATAAAAAAAGATCTACTCCCCGTAGTAGATAAGGATGGATTAGTAAAACCTGCATTATTAATTTTAATTGAACAATTACTAGCTTCAGGTATTAATGATATTTATTTGGTAATCGGACAGAATGAAGTTCCAATTTATAATCAGTTGTTTGGTCCACTTCCGACTGAATATTTTAATTCTTTACCAGAAAATAAAAAACAATATCAACTGCATCTCGAAAAAATACAGAAAAATATTCATTTTGTAGTTCAGAAAGAAAAAAAAGGACTCGGACATGCACTATTCCAATGTGAAAAATATATACAAGAAGAACCATTTTTATTACTACTTGGAGATATGATTTATTCGACAACATCTACTACATCATGTTGTTTACAAATAATTAATTTGTTTAAGAAATTCGAAGAATCTGTAATATCTTTGCACACTACAAAACTAAGCGAAGTAAAGAATTATGGAATTCTCACAGGAACTTGGCTTGATAAAAAAGAATCAATCATGAATATTAGTCGAATAATAGAAAAACCTTCACTTGAATTAGCAAAAAGTCAGTTAAGAACTAAATGGAAAGATTCTAACGAAAATTATTTTTCAATATTTGGAATATATGCATTTACAAAAGAAATATTTAACGAATTACAATTTTTGATAAATAAAAACACATCTGATGAAGAAATTCAATTAACGACAGCAATCCAAAATTTATTATTTAAGAGAAATATATATGGATATGTTGTAAACGGAAAATCATTTGATATTGGGCTTCCTCAAGAATATAAAAATACAATTATACATTTTTAATGTTTTATTACTGATTCAAATTACTTTTTTTATCCACTTATATGATTTGTATCTGATAATAAAACAAACAACTTTTAGTATTTCAACTGAATCTATAATTAAAATAATTGTACAGATATTAAAATCTGTTTTAAAAACAAGATAACTAAGTACCGGGAGTACAAATAAAACTGAAGAAATAAAATCAAGTATTGTTGAAAAAAGAGTATCTCCTCCTGCTCGTAAAATACCAGCACCAATTAATACATTTATTGATTTAGGTAAAATGTATATACAATTTATTATAAGTAGTTTTTTCAGAAGCAGTTTAGCTTCACTTGAAATAGCATAATAAGAAACAATGCAACCTCTGAAAACAATAACAACAGTTATAATTAGAATTGCAATTAATACTGTTATGTTTATAAAATTTACTGAATATTTTCGTATTTCTTGAAAATCCTGTTTCTCTCCTATCATATTTCCTAAAATAATCGAAGAAGCATTTGTATTTGAGTTAATTAAGATTTCATATAACCCTGCTATAGTTGATGAGATTGAAAAAACAACTAAATTTACATCTCCTGTTTTCCCATACAAAGCTGCATAAACAGCAGATAAAATAAACCAAAAGCCATTTTGAAATACAATTGGTAACACAGTTTTTAAATAATTATTTATAGTGATCGATTTTTCATCTTTTTTCAAACATTTATTTTTTCTATCAACTTTATATATACAAAAAATCAGCAAAGAAAGAAAAGTTATTATTCGAGTAATTAGAGTAGAACAAATAACCCCCTTATATCCCAATTCTGGGAAAACAGAGACTCCATATAAAAGAAAATAATTCAGAAGTATATTTAAAAAAGTTCCAATTCCATTAATAAAAAGCGATTGATTAATAAATCCATTACATTGTAAAAACTGACCTATAAGTATAGAAAAAGAATTTGGAATTAGAATAATAAACATGAAAAAAACATATTCTTTTGCAATTGAAACTACCAGTTCATTTTGAGTAAATAAATATATAATACCTCGGGAAAAAAACAAAAATACAGATATAAAAAGAATGTTTTGTAAAAAAATATATATAATCGAATACATTAAGACATTTTTCAAAACTTTAGTCTTTTTATGAATCAATTGTGCAAAATATATACTTGTTCCATAGCATATTCCACAAATTATTGTAAAATCAATTGCAATTATTTTTCTACCAATAAAGAAGCCATTTACAATTTCTGTACTCAACTTACCAACGATAAACATATCAAAAAAGTCCGATATATTAAAAATAAAATTTTGCAATATCATTGGTAAGAGAATTTTTATAAATGTTTTGAAGAATTCTTTGCTGCTAGAATCAGTAATCAAAGTTCACCCTTTAATACAGCTTCCAGCTTATCTAAATACTCAACTTCATTCATCTTATAGTTGGTTAAAATGAATCTTGTGAAATTTTCAAAATAATAATGAGGTAAAGCCCCACCTTTTTCCAGAATTGATATACATTTTAAATGAAATTGCTCAATTTTTTTAATCATTTTATCATTTTTGATAAAAACCTTATTCTTTACCAGAATTTTTTTCCAAGCATTGTAAAAAAACATGTAATTGTTTACAGCAACTAAAGCATTATTAGTAAAAGAAGATTCATTTGTAACACGAAAATAAACAGAACTGACTCTTTCATCAAGTTTTGGTTTATATCCATTTATTGATAACCTTGTCCAAAATTCCCAATCTTCACAAGGAGGTAAATCTGGATCAAAACGTAACTCTGTTCGTTTTATCATTACAGAAGATAATGGAATATAACATAAACATAAGAATGTATCCTGATTAAATTCATAAGCCTGCAAGAAACTATTTTCTTTAATTACATTGTAATCATAACTTCTAACTTTTGAAATATAGGTTGCGCTATAAACAAAATCATTACTTAACAAAAGCTCAACTCCATTTGCAAGATGGTCAGGAAAATAATAATCATCATCATCCAAAAATGCAAAATACTTTCCTTCTGCATTATCCATTGCAAGGTTTCTTGATGGTGCGGCTCCAGTAGATTCTTTTTTTTCGATTATCTTTGTTTTTACTTCTGGGAATGTCTTCTTTATCTCATTTTCAATAGATTCACCACCATCATTTACAATGACAACCTCAAAATCCTTAAAAGTTTGATTTTTCAAAGATTCCATAGCACGCTTTAATTTATCTATTCTATTCTTTGTTGCAATGATAACAGATACTTCACACACTTTTTCTAACACTCCTTTATAAGTTGTTTATTATATAATTTATATGAATTAGTAATTAATTCTTCATCAACATTTACATGAGATATTATAACAAAAGATATTTTTTTTTCTTGATTAACTTTTTTTATAACTTCAAACATATTTTCTTTAGAACTATTATCTAGTGCAGAAAAGATTTCATCTAGAATAATTACTTCTGGATCAAGATATAATGCCCTAGCAAGTAACAATCGTTTTTTCATTCCACCAGATAATTCAAAAGGATATTTTTTCAAATCATTTTCTAATCCAACATCTTTTAACAGATTCAAAATCTTTTTTCTATTGTTACCACCAATAAAACTAAGCTGCTTATATACATTTAGATATGGGTATAAAGTATTATTTTGACTTGTAATTAATACTTTTTTATTCGGTAAACCTGTAATTTCTTTCCCATCAAGAAAAACAGCCCCCATATCAGGTTTTATATATCCGCATATAATATGAGCTAAGGTTGTTTTTCCTACCCCAGATGCACCTTTCAAAAAAACACATTCACCTTTATTTATTTCTAAATTTATATCGCAGAGAATTTTTTTATTATTATAACTGAATTCTATATTCTGAAGTACTAACATTCTTTTACCCAGAAAAGCAGTTTGTCAGACAAATGGGAAATAAACAATGAAAGAAGATATCCTATCAAGCCTATTAAAAGCATATTAATTATCATGTCTTTATAATTCAGATTCAGCCGATATAATTGCATTGAATATCCTAATCCGCTTTGTCCTGTAACCATCTCTGCTGCAATAACAGACATCCATCCCATTGAAATAGAAGTTTTTACACCTGCAAGAATATATGGCAAATTAATGGGAATCAGGAAGCCAAAAAAATATTTTATTCCTTTAATCTCAAAACTTCTGGTAATCTGATTTTGCTCAAAACTTATATTACATAATCCTTCATAAGTTGAAATAAAAACCGGACTTACAGCACCTATGAGAACGATAATATACGCACCGATTTCCCCGACTCCAAAAATTAAAATCACAAATGGAATCCATGCAATTGGAGGAGGAAATCGTGGTAAATCTATCAAGAAATTTATAATTTTATTTTTTTGAATCTTTATTGGCAATTTAAATCTTAAAACAGCAAGAGTAACTCCAATAATAACAGCAAGAAGAACCCCTACTAATACTCGAGAAAAACTGAATAAAGAATCAATTAAATAATTCATAAGCGATTAATATATATAATCATTAATGTCAAACATTTTCTTCGTCGAAGGTTCCATGAACTTTACAACTTTTTGAAGAGTCATGATATCATCTTCATTGAAATACAATCTGATTTCTTCTTTTGAATTTACTTTCAGATTTGGCTCAATAGAAGCTGCTATAGCACAGGCTTTGTATTCAGGATCATCAAACTTAGATTCTTCAACAAACCATTTACAACACTGATCGTTATTCAATCTAAAATAATCATATGCATCAGTGAAAGACTGCAAAACAGCTTCTTTCAGTCCAGGATTCTTTTCCAAAGTTTCTTTTTTCATGATGATTAACGAAACAACTTTTCCAACATCTAAAGTACGCACTAAACCAGCAGTTTCTAATACAGATGGAGTTGGATCAAAACCAGATAATGCATCAAAACTACCCCACTTTTTTTTCTGTACATACTTCTTAATCAACGGAGGATGCTCCATTACACCTAAATTTGTAATTTTTACATCCTTCTCCGGATTAAGTCCTGCTTTTTCCAACGCTTCTTTTGTAGTTCTTTCTGCCGCAGCACCAAAAGGAAGTCCAATTGTTTTTCCCTTTAAATCTTTTACAGTTTTAATGTTTGAATTTAAAGGAACATAAATTGCAGTTCTGTTGTACATCAATCGCCCAATTACTACCCAGCCTTTGTCTTTTGATAACAAGGCTACACCAGGTTGATCTCCAGTCAAAACAACATCAATTTTGTTTGCCAAGGCAAGCTCATTTAATTCAGGACCATAAACTTTACCTGTAAACTCTGCAGTAATAGAATTATTCTTAAGAACATCAGTATGTTTTAAGACCTGAACCAGCTGTCCTTGAGTTGCCCAAGGAACCTGCCATCCTATATTAATAGAATAGTTTTCAGCCCAACAATTGATTACAAAAATCAATGATAATAAAATAAATAACTTTTTTTTCATTTTTTACTCCTAACCTTTTGTTATTTATAGTTCACAAAAACTAGTTCCTTGTTAAACTCAGAGAAAAACTTTCCTAGATGCGTATCTTGAATCTGAGTTTCAGAATCATGCAAAATTATTACTTTTACACATATTCTTAATAATTCAATTAAGAACAGCCGAGAAAATGGTAAAGACATCGGCAGTAAAGATGATAAAACCACAACACCTTCATCAAAATAATTATTTTCAAAAGGAGTTCTTATACCAAATAAAGAATATTCCATAACACCATCAATTAATTGAGGTGTCTTTTGACAATCCAGATAAGGATTGAAAACATGAGTACAACCTAATTTTTTCGCCAAAGAAATATTATCAAGTTGAAACGCAATTCTTTTACAATTTATTTCATGTTTTTCTTGCAAGAATTTAGTATAAATTTCTTCAACATTTCTCTTATTTACTCTATTCAGATTAAAATTAAAACTAGCCAGTTCCTTATCCAAAAAGATTAAAAACATATAATAGAATTCCAATTCTCTGTTACTATTCTTATCAACAAAATAATTCATATTGATATGCCATGTTAAATCATTACTGTCACTATTTACAGGATGAGGATTATGTATACCAAAGGCATCTCTTGAATAGATTAATTCATTTCCTGAAAGACATTGTCTATAGGAAAATTCTTCATCTTCAACTCCCCATCCATGAAAATTTTCATCAAATAAATTATTAGATATATCACGCTTCTTTATAGACATATTTGTTGTCCAAAAGAAACGCCAGGCTCTGGTATTATTATCAAAAACAGTATATTTTTTCTCATTTGAAACTAGACCATTTACTACTCTAAAATCAGAAAAATTACTGTCATTCTTAATTGTTTCAATATTGCTTTGAATATCATTAAGATATGGAGTCATAAGATGAGATTCAAATGGAACTTCTTTTCCGAAAATCTGCCCAGAAACAAGACAATGTTCTCTCTCTTCATGAATCGTTACATGTTGAGTAATAAAATCTGGCATAACCAGAACGTCCTGATCAACAAAAATCAATAATTCGTTTGAAGCGCTTGATATTATTACATTCCTGACATGGCTTCTATTAGGCTCAAGAAAGGGAATCGATAAAACCCTTGCATTTGAATTCTTTTCACAAAACTCGTTTAACAATGAAAGAGAATCATCTGTTGAACCATGATTCACAAATATAATTTCATACTCATCCTTTGAATAATCCAAAGCAGAATAACACGGCAATGTATATTTTAGATGTTCAATACCATTTCTTACAGGAATTCCAATTGTTACTTTCATAATCCTCAAACCCCATATCCAAGCATTCTATGATATTTTTTTAACTCATCTTCAACAAAACTTTCTGCAAGTGCATTTGTAACATTAAGACTATCAATTGTATCTTGTAATTTCTGATTCTCTTCTTTTGACATTTCTATAGGAACAATTTTTTCCTGTTCATCATATTTGTATAATGATGACTGGATATAATCTTCCAGACCAAGTCCACCATTGAGAGCAAATCTTTTATAACTAACTATGTATTTTTTGTTTCCATAATAATAGCAGGCAGCATATTTAATAGGTCTAGATTGCGAAATATCAATATAATCATTATTTATAACTGTATTAACATTATGCATAATATCTGACATATCATTAATCCAAACGCCACAAAAAACATCTCGATCCTGCTGTTCAACATCTGCAAAAATATGATTTTTTAATGATTCACCATCAAAACACAAATCAAGCTTAAAAAGCAATTCATTTAGCGTAGGCATTAAATCAATAGCTCTCGTTCTAGAATTTACTACTTTTTGAGGAATACCTTTCCCGTACAATACTAAAGGAACCCTTAAACATTCATCATCAGAAGAATTAAAATGTCCATATGAATGATTATTCCAACTTTCTCCATGGTCAGAAAAAAGTATAACAAGACAGTTTTCTTCATCTGCGTATTTCATAACTTTTAATAAAAATGAATTCAGAATTGAATGATTAAAATAATTAATTCCTTCTGCATAAAGATTCATAATAGTTTCAAATTCTTTTTTTCCAGAAAGCAGTTTAATTAAATTTTTATATCTATAAAGAAGATTTAAATCTTCTTCAGTTCTAAAGGTCTCTACAGCAAAATCATGAAAATCCTTTAAATCTGGAGCAAGATTGTATTCATGTTCTAAAGATTCAACTTTTTTTCTGAAATCATCTCCTGAAATCTTAGTACTGTGAAAACCATATGGCATATGAATATTTCCAAAATGAAAGAATCCAAGTGCCTTTTCGCTTTTCACAAAATCATCAAATGATTTATCAGTTTCTTCAATGTAATAATTATCTACATCTTTTAAAAAATTAAGATATTTTCCTAAAATTAATGGAAAATCAGTTTTGAAAAAAGTCTCATAACCAGCCTTTTTAGCAAAAGTAAAAATACTATCAACCTTTAATTTACTATTGAAATGATCGTATACACCATTATTTTTGGGTAACAATCCGGTAAAATAAGCAGCATGAGAAGTTGCTGTATATGGTGCAACAGTATAATTTTTTTTAAAAAAGCACCCCTTTGAAATAAAATCATCCAGCACTGCAGAATCTATTCTATCTGTTATTGAATGCTTATAACTATGGATATCAGCATATTTAATACCATCTAATCTAAGGGTATCTAATGAAATCAATATTACTTTTTTATATTCCATAAATTTTTACTTAATATCTCCATAAATTTATCTGTTCATTTTTATCATTTTCAATATCATATAATTCTATTTTGTGTGTTTCTTGCCCTATAATTAATTTAAATTTATTTGCAAGAATGACGCCCAATTTATTTTCAACATTAATATCGGTACAATCAAATACAGCCTTATATTCTTCCGGATAGAAAGTTTCAATAAAAAGAGGTCTTTCTACATAGGGTAGAACTTCATTTGTATTATTAATTAATGGAATACCATCTGTCCCTGTATAATTAAATCCAAATAATTCACAAATTGTTGGATATACATCTATTAAATGAACAGCATCATTTATTCTTTGTGGACTTAAATTTTGCTTATTATAGAACATTATGAAGGCCTTAACAGTCTGATTATATAGTAAGCACCCATGCCCCTTTTCTTCTGGATGACCTTTTTCGCCCCCCCTATCATTTAGATATAGGCCATTTAAGTCTTCACCGTGATCATTAAAGAAAATATAAGTAATATCATCATAAAAAGAATCTTTAGACAATTCATTCATGAAATCTTGCAGATATTTCAAATAATAGTGTATTTCCTTTTCATAACAGTTACCTTCTCCAAAATCCTCTGGTGCATCATAAGGCCAATGGGCATCAAAAAAATGCAAAAAAAGAAAGTTTTTCTTTTTATAATTCTTTTTTAATGCATCAAGCCCAAGACTAACAACATTCTTTGCCCTTCTTTTGACAGAACCTCTTTTTTCAACATCGACAGTATTCAATGCATCTGTTCCATCAGGTAATAATGCCAACTCATCATTATAATAATCAAAACCTCTGTTGAAACCATACCATTTATTCATACCTGGACATGAAACAACAGCCGAAGTTGAATAACCATGAGCCTTAAATTTTTCTGCAATTGTAGTAACATTTTCTGAAAGTTTTTCTTTAAATAAATGCCTGATTCCATGATGTTCTGGCATTAATCCCGTAAAAACACTTGCATGGCTAACAGGTGTAAGAGGTGCACTAACTACCGAATTTGAAAAAAGGATTGAATCTTTACATAAATTATCAAAAAAGGAAAATTTTCCTGAGAAAAGAACATCTGTTCTAGTAGTATCAAATGAAACCAATACTACAGTATTACTTTTTATCATACTTTCAAGGATAGGACATAAAACTGCATTTACAATAGGTAAAACCACCTATCTATCAAACAAATCTATTTGTCAGTTAACCTATGCAATTGATATAATTCAGGAATAGACATGGCCTAACTTACAAGCTTTATTTCTTATGGTATAAATATTGACTAAATAAAAAAGCAGCACATTTTTGAAGTGCTGCTTTTTTATTCTCATCACTATTTATTCTATTACACTATTCTGAATTTGATTTTCTTGAAATATGGCATAAATCTTTCATTCATTGCATTTTCTAGATATTTTACTTTATTACTTTCATCAGTATCATCTAATATATATGAATATCTTCCAGACTTTGAATTTATCTCCCAAGTTCTGAGTTTTCTATTATAATGTAATTCTCCACCGATCCTTCCTTTTCTACCTTTTATTAAAGTCGGATGGCCTTTATTTGGAGTTTTAGGATCTTCTTTATTTTCAATTCCTATATACAAGTAACCAAATTCATCAATAATCCAAATATAATTATCTTGTTTTTTATCAAATCTGAAACCACTTTTTTTTACATCTTCGAATGATTTAAAAATAAAAGGATGTTGATCTTTTATTTCGTCTAAATCATATTCGAAATCTTTTATATATAATGGACTTTTTGCAATACCAAATAATTCCGATAACAACTCATTATTATTTTCTATGATACGTTTAGAATCATCCCAATAAATATAAAATGGATACACATTCTGATCCATCATATCATAAACATTTCCCTGTTTCTCATTTATTACTGGACTACGATAATAATTATACAATGATTCTAATTGTTTTATAAAAACCTCATCTGTATATAATATATAAAGAAGTGATTTTCCATGAGGTATTTCTGTTGCATCAAAAACAAATGAAAAGCATAAATTAGAATCTTCATAAAAATCTGCAATCCAAACGAATCTGGGTAATGGAGTTTTTATAAGTTTATCAATATTTAGATATAAATCATTTTTATTTCGTAAATCTGATTTTAGACTGTTACTCTCAATTACTCTTATTTTATATTCAAATTTATCAGAATCATCTTTATAATCGCACAAAGACTTTTTTAGACCTTCCATTAAATGTTTACAAAACAGTCTGACATTTTTATAAGGTAAGCGTATTTTTGAATGAATACCAACAATTATATCAGTAGGCACATAATATTCAGAACTATGCTGAGGGGATGAATGAGATGCTGTTATATCAAAATCCAATTCCCAACAAAATTTAGTCTCCATTAAACATGCATAAGGCCCAATCATATCATCATGAATATAGAATTTTGCAAAACCGTTTTTGTCATAAAAATCACCTAAAACAGTAACAGCATGCAAGCCTTGAAAATCGTATTTTAGTCTTCCTGTATTATTTTCTATAAATGAATGTGAGTACGGATCTTCTTCAATTTTTTTATTATATACATCCAACCCCATTATTACAGGATATCCAGATTCAAGAAAACAATGAATATATTCTTTCAAAACATTCCGCTCAGCTACATCAACATCAAAATGTAATGGAACAAGACCATTGTTTTTTATACAATCACAAATCATTTCAACTGTATAACCTGGTGTCAAATTATTATCATCATAACAATTATTATTAATCAGAGCTTCATTTGTAATAGCAAACGGAGAGCGTAATGTTTCTTTGCTAAGATATTTACTTGCATGAAAAAAACTCCATAGAGCACTAGTCGCACATACAGAAATAACATGATCTTGTTCCATAAACGGAATTGTATTAATAGAAAAGTTAATTCCTAACAATGAAGCATAAATAAAATTTGGTGCAGGTAAAAAAGAATGACGATCATCTTCAAACCATCTTTTTAAACAAACTTTACCAACAAAATATTCAACAATTGGTCGGATAACTACATATCCTAAATAATTATCCTTAAATTTTTGTATTTCATCAGCAGACAAAGAAAGTTTGTATATTTTCTTAAGGTCTTCTACAGGAAGATTAAAGAAATGAATTCTTAAACATTTTTTATTATAGTTCTTGAAATTTTTTGCATAATACTTTGAATAATCATCAAGATAACATGAATCAATATATTCATTTTCTAATACAACAGAATTATTATCTCCCCAATGTGATAAATAACCTTTCAAATAACCTATAAAAGGTTTCGCAACAACACGTTGCAAGGGAGTTAATGTAAAATCACTTATTTCAATTGCCAGAGAATCTATATCAAATTTTCTAATTAGATAATATTCGTTCACTTTTTTAATTTTTTATATTTTTTTATAAAGAAAACTGTCGCTTCAAATGTGAAGATGTAGACTTATAACAAGATTCAGAAGCATTAATATTTAATTTTTCTGAGGAAAGCATCTCTAATCTGTTTTTTGAAGTTTCGTTAGAATAATCAACCTTATCCAATCGTGCACTTAAACGAGCTGTAAACTCCTTAAAAGCGCCAGTCTTTTCTTTCATTTTTATCTCCCAATAAAATTGAATATAAATTCGTAGAAAATCGTATTAACAATGATTAAATTATACAACTTTAAAAAAAAAAGTAAAGTATGCTTTTATCATATTTATAAAAATATGTCAATATATATTTTTTAATATATTATAATCGTTTATATTTCGTAGGTTCAACCTTACGAACCTCCTTCGAAGCACTCTGATAATTTCCAAGAATAGTCGCACCAATAAAAGCCGGATCCGAAATCCGCTGCAAAACGTTTCTAAAGGAGGGGGAAGTCTCCCCCTCGCTCCAACCGCCTTCGGTTTCCGCTACCCTCTCTACGGGCAAATTACCGAGGTCTTGGCCCGTAACGCCCAAAGTACTGTAAATTAATTATTTGATTTGATTTTATTAATATCTTCAATAAATAAATCAAAATCTAAGAATTCAGAAACTAGTAAATTTAAGCGTTGAAGTTCTATTTCAGAAAGATAATTTTTGGCAATTATAACATCAAGATTATAGTGAACAAACTGTCTTTTTACGTTCCTCTTTCCTTCTTGCTGAACTAACAAGAAATCCTTGTGAGTTCCCTCAGACGGTAATTCATTATCTTTATAAATATTATCAATATGCAAACTAATATTTTGTTGTGAAGTATTATAAATTTGAGCCAGCTGATTTTGAGTTACCCAAACATCTTCATCAGCAAAACGAACAGATATATTAGTTTTTCCATTTTCATTTAGTTAAATTATTTACTGTTCGCAGACATAAAAAAAAGCCAGCACTCACATAAGTACCGGCTCTCAGAATTACAACTCTATCCCATTCCCCTTCAACAACTCCCGCGCCGAGTCCACGCTGTCCACACCGTGTAAATTCTTAATCGGTGCAAACTCTTTCTCTCGAACAACTTCATAGGCGAGATTGTTGTCCATCATGTGAATCATATCAAGAACAAGAAGCTCGAACTTGTAGCCGTTTGGTTGGGTCGGGCTCACAAGCTGGCCATTTTCATCGATGAAAGGAATCTTCTTTTCAACAACATGAACAGTCAGCTGATTGTTTACAATGTCTTCGAGTTTGTCGAGGGCAAAAAGATAATTCAGAATTACGCCATATTTATATTCCAGGCTGCCGTCGTCCGCGCGGGCTTCGGCCATTTCTTTGGACATTTCATAGTATTCGACGATAGAAGGCTTGCCATCTTCCAGACAGAGCAGGCCCATTTTTTCCATAGGCTCAACCTTACGAACCACCTTCGAAGCACTCTGATAATTTCCAAGAATAGTCGCACCAATAAAAGCCGGATCCGCAATCCGCTGCAAAACGTTATCAACAGCAAAAATGTTAATCCATTTAATATTTTTCAGATGCAAATCTTTATCAAGCCCAGCCTTTACCATAGAAGTAAACCAGCCGCCGTTACCGTTAGGCGAAGTAGCAAGCCGGCCTTTTTCTTCCAAAAGAAGTTTGCCATTGTAATCAACAGCACAAGCCATATCCTGAATAAAAAACTTAATATAATTTTTGTCGTAACCAAAGTAATTATGTTCAGCAAAAAACTTCTG
>JAEEGL011969221.1_pt1 | contig 16030 bp, 10 predicted proteins | sample 9134231 | NCBI WGS metagenome assembly JAEEGL01 (sample SAMN16246548, study PRJNA631951) | gut metagenome | biome: gut microbiome; feature: rumen; material: fiber-attached | host: Bos | place: Iran: Karaj | collected 2018-10 | reverse complement strand
TGCGACTGGCCCTACCTGTGGATTTTGGGCGTACTTATATAGTTCTTCGGCATCACCATCATACCAAGACCTCAGAATGAGTCTATCTATCTCTAATCTCATCTCTATCTTTCTCTATTCCATCTTAATAATTTGTAAAGTTGGATGCAAAGATACGAATAATAAAGTAAAAATGAGTACCTTTGTCCTCTGATTTAATAATAAAGACTATGATTATTCTGATATTAAAAAGCAAATATATGAAGAAGATCCTATTTACATGTGCAATGCTGCTGGTAATTGTGGCTTGCTCCAACTCTGCGACAACAGTCGTTGAAAACAATGAGGAAAGTACAGAACTGGCCTTCGAGGTGCCCTTCGAAGTGGCCAAGAACTACTTCTTTAAGAACAACCAGGTGATACCTGAGAACCCTAAAATCGTCACAGAAGAAGAGTTTAAAAAGCTCTTTGGTATGGCCACAACGATGGGTGAAGACGGTAAGCCTACGGCCATCGATTTTACAAAGCAATTCGTGGTTGCTATCGTTCTGCCTGTAACGGATTTCGCCACGGAGATCAATCCAGTAAAGGTGGAGGATAAGGGTGAATCTCTGCGCTATACCTATGAAGTGAGGACTGGAGAGAAACAGACATTCAGCATCCAACCCGTTTCTATCATCATCCTTGATAAGAAATACGAGGGCAAGGAGATTGTGTTGATCAATGAATAAGAGAAAATCGAAAAAAATAAATGTAAAAGTACACGTATTTGCGGAAATTTTGCTAATTTTGCAGCAAGAAATGATGCAAGATGCGCATGAACCTATATAGAATATGCATATCCATAACCCTGGGCCTCGCCATCTTAACCAGTTGTACCAAGCAGCAGCGAGGGGAGTCGGCAGTGATCTACGATTATCTGGAGACTGACGGTTTTAACCATGCAGACTCGATCATCAATGATATCAGCGACCTGCGTGACTATGAGTGGATGCTCAGAGCCAATGACAGTCTCTATGCCCTTGGCGAGCTGTCGAAGCCGAAGTATCTGTTCTATCGCACCATCACGCTCAACCTGCTGAACCAGCAGAGCACCTCTCTGAAACTGTACTACCAGCTGGACACCCTCGACCTGAGCGAGCTCAAGACGCAGACCGACATCGAATCGTATGTCTATACCTACAACAACTACATCCGTATGCTGTGCGACATGCGTCGCTATGACCGTGCCCTGCGTGAGGCAGAAAAGGCCGACCAGCGGCTCCGCTCCGTGGGTTATACCACCTTTACCGAGCATCATGACATCGCACAGATCATCGGTGAGAGTCAGTTGTATATGGGTCAGGCTGCTGAGGCTGCTGAGAGTTTCCAACGCTCGCTGCAGGGCATCCACAAACGTATGGTGAACCACCATAATCCGCTGGATCTGCGTGAGTGCCAGAAGACGATGAACATGATAGCCAAGGCTTACATCCGGAAATTCATGTATGAGGAGGCCGAGCCGTGGATCAACATCCAGGACTCGATATACAACCTTGCCGACAAGAGTGAGGAGCGCGACACGGTCTATCTGGATGAGATGCAGGCAGAGATTAACTACAGCAAGGCACTGCTGTACCAGGCACAGGGTAAGCCACAGGAAGCTGAGCGGGCCTACCAGGCCTACCAGCGGACGAACACCGCCAAGCAGCTTGCTAGCATCGTGAACAACAACCAGTATCTGATGCGGACGGGTCGTTTTGCCGAGGCAGCACGCAACTTTGAGCGTCTGGATGAGTTCCTCTATGGCAATGCCTACAAATGCGATCTGGAGAACCTGGGTCGTTATATGATACCCAAATACCGTGCAAACCTCCTGGCAGGTCGGATCGATTCAGCTATCTATGTGGCCGATAAGGTGGCCGACTACTATAATCAGGCACTGGTGGAACAGAAGATGAATGATGCCGACCTCCTATCGATGGTCTATGACACGGAGGGTAAGGAGCGCCAGATCGTTGAGCAGAGGGCTGAGCTGTCGCATCAGCGTTCGATAGGTATCGCTGTCGGCTCGTTGCTCATCATCATCTTCCTCGTGGTTCATGCCCTCTTCCGTCGCAAGGCTTTCCGCAAGCTGAATGCCACCAACCGCGAGCTGGTGATTGCGAATGAGAAAGCTGAGGAGTCGTCAAGGATGAAGGCGAAGTTTATCAAGCAGATCTCCCATGAGGTGCGTACGCCCCTGAACGTGCTCTCAGGCTTTACACAGGTGCTGACCACGCCTGATATGGAACTTAGCAGCGACGAGCTGCAGTCGATCAACAAGAAGATTGTAGAGAACAGTGAGCGCATCACCAAACTGGTGGATAAGATGCTCGACCTGAGTGAGGTGAACAACTACTCGGTGATCGAGTGTCGTGATACCGTTACACCTGTGGAGATTGCCCGTGAGGCGGTGGAGAAGAGTGGTATCAAGGAGGCTAGTCATCTGATCTTCGAACTGAAGGTGACCCCTTGGACGGAGACTGAGACCTTTGTCACCAATCGGAAAAAGGCCATCAAGATCCTATCGCTGCTGCTCGACAATGCCCTGAAGTTTACACAACCTGTCACTCCCAAACCGAAAGATCATCTGGAACGTGTCACCCTGAAGGTTGACCAGAAAGATAAGCAGGTGATGTTTGTGGTAGAGGATACGGGTATCGGTGTGCCCCCGAAGGAGGCCGAGAATATCTTTACGGAGTTTGTGCAGCTCGATGAGTATTATGAAGGTACCGGCATCGGTCTCTCCGTGGCCCGTTCACTGGCCCGTCACATGGGTGGTGAGGTGGTGCTTGATACCAGCTATACGGGAGGTGCCAGGTTTGTGATGACACTGCCCTTGAAAAACCACTCAACTGACTGATTCGATACGGAGTTTCAAGAGTCCAGCGGGTACACGTACTTCTATCGTGTCGCCCGCTTTTTTGTTGAGCAGTGCCTGGGCGATGGGCGACTTGATGGAGATCTTACCTTCGCGCAGGTTCGCCTCGTGCGGACTGGCGATGGTATAGGTCATCGTGGAGTTGTTGGCCAGGTTGGTAATTTCCACCTTGCTGAGCAGCTGCACAGCGCCAGAGACCTGACGGACCGATGTGTCGATGACCCGTGCATTCTCCAGCACACGCTGTTTGAAACGGATGCGCCCTAAGAGGCGACCCTGTTCGCGCTTGGCCGCATGGTATTCGAAATTCTCGCTGAGGTCGCCCTGTGCACGTGCCTCTGCTATCGCCTCTCTCACCTGAGGCAGTTCCACCAGCTCCATGTGTCGGAGCTCCTCTACGAGCTTGTCGTAGCCCTCTTGTGACATATATTCGTAACCCATATCGTCGTTATGATTGGTTTGATGGGGGCAAAATTACGCAAAATTTCGCAGATTGTTTGCAAATCTTCCAAAAACTTCCTACCTTTGCCTCGAAATAACCATGCAGTTAGAGGATTATTTACGGCAACATGCCGAAGAGACACCCGATCGCACCGCTGTCATCTGTGATGGTGAGACGATCAGTTATGCCGCGCTGTACCAACGGATACAGGCGCGTGCTGCCACCTTGCCGCAAGGGCAGGTGGTGGTGTTCCGCAGTTCTCAAACTGTTGATTTCCTCGTCACCTACTTCGCTATCCATCTGGCAGGTTCTGTGGCTGCGCCCTTGGAGCGCGACACCCCAGAACCGCTGTTTCAGGAGATAACTGCCAGTCTGACAGGTAGTGATCTGCCCCCGGGTAGTGCCGACATCCTCTACACCACAGGTACCACTGGCCGCTCGAAGGGTGTCATCATCAGTCACCGTACGATTCAGGCTGATGCAGAAAACCTCATCGCAGGGCAGGGGTTCAGTCGCGACCTCGTGTTTATCATCAACGGTCCCCTGAATCATATCGGCAGTCTGTCGAAGCTCTTCCCAGTGGTGATGCTGGGCGCCACCTTATATATATTAAATGGTATGCGCGACCTGAATGCCTTCTTTGACGCCCTCGACTATCCGGCACCCAAGATGGCTACCTTCTTCGTGCCTGCCACCATCCGCATGCTCCTGCAGTTTGCGCCAGAGCGTCTGGCGAGCTATGCTGACAAACTCGACTTCATCGAGTCGGGGGCTGCACCCCTGGCACATGCCGATATGCTGCGCCTCTGTGAACTGCTGCCCCATACGCGCCTCTATAACACCTATGCCTCTACAGAGACGGGTATCATCGCTACCTATAACTTTAACGACGGACAATGCCTGCAGGGCTGTCTGGGGCGCCCCATGCCTCACTCGCGCCTGGTGATTACCAGTGAGGGACTGATAGCCTGTCAGGGCGACACACTGATGACGGGTTATGTGAACGATCCGGAACTCACCGCCACCATCCTGCACGACGATACCATTTTCACTGCCGATATGGGTCATATCGACGAAGAGGGAAGATTGCGCCTGGAGGGACGACAAGGTGATGTGATTAATGTGGGAGGTTATAAGGTGGCACCTACTGAGGTGGAGGATGCTGCCCTTTCGCTGCCTCAGGTCAACGACTGCATCTGTATCGCTGTGGATCATCCGCTCACAGGTCAGGCGCTGAAACTGCTGGTGGTGACACCTGAGGGACAGCCCTTCGACAAGCGTCAGATAGCCCGTGCCCTGAAAGCACAGTTAGAGACCTATAAGGTGCCTCTGCTCTATGAACAGGTGGAAAAGATCCAGCGTACCTACAACGGCAAAATCAACCGGAAGTTCTATCAAAACCGATCATAAGAATAATTGCAAGGAATTCCTTGCAATTATTCTTTCATGAATGCCAGCGACTGGCATTGCTCGTAGGTGATCCGGGTCATCTCTTCGGTAACGGGTGATTTGCCGTAGAGCGTCTCATACACCTGTTGGAGCGCAGGCTTGCCACCTTCTTTCAACGCATGTACGATGCAGAGGTTCAGCAGACCAACGTTCTCTGACAGGATATCGAGATCGGTCAGGGCCAGTTGCGAGAGTGCCAGCTGATAGGCATCGTCGCTATTGTTGGCGATAAACCGATCGACATCGCCCAGGGTGGTGAAGTCAAACTTCTCGAACACAGAGATGAATTTATCCAGTGAGGCGGGGTAGATCTCCGCCTGGTTCACTTCCGCAATGCGTTTGTTCAGGGGATCGAAGGGGTGCAATTTCAGGAAGCTGACGAACGACTCGCTATCGAGCTCCACATCATCGAGCTTGCCTGATTCCACCAGTGACTTCACACGACGGCGATATTCGGCCAGTGTGGAACGGATGCGACTGAACTCATCGTCGATCAGCTCGAGCATACCTGCCAGACGACTGAATTGACGCACATATTCGCGTGGCATCTTCACTTCGCCCTTATAGCCTGTGTCATGCTCGATGGTTGACCACACATGTTGCAGGGCTGTGCGCATCTGCAGCTCGAAACGGATGGTGTTCAGCTCTGGCATGGCCGGGTCGTTGACCACACGCTTGGGCAGACTGCAGATATAATGGAGCGAGTTGTAACCAAAACTGTGGAGCTCGTGGTTCTTACGCTTATCCACCGACTCCTTCCAGTCGATGTCGAAAGCACTTTCTACGATGGCAGCCACTTTATCTACATCGACGGTATAGAAGGTGATGACGCGGATGCCCACCAGGTCGGTCAAATTACTGATGTCGGCATATTTATGACCTTTACGGATGAGCTTGCCTGCGAGCGAGTCTTCCTTCTTCACACGATGCTCGATGGAGGTGACATAAAGTCCCTGTTCCTTCAAAGTCTTACAGAGATGATTATAGGCCAGCTCGTCTAGCCTTTGGAGGATAGGAAGCTGTTCTCTGAATTGCTGGAGAATCATTTCTCCATGGGGATCTAAATGATAGTTCATTTCTTAGGAGTGGTACTGATATTTACTAGATGTACAATGTTCAGATACGGGATACCTGTGTTGGCTTCCAGACCGATCTCACAGGTACGGCTGTTGGAGTAGCCAACCTCAATATGATTCTTCTCGATTTGCGGACGGAGCTTGCGCAGGCCATAGCTGTTCAGCTCTGGGAAGGTGAAGCCACGGTCACCGGCGAAGCCGCAGCAGCCCACACCCTCTGGAATCAGCACATTGTTCGAACAGAGTTTGGCGAGGGCAATCATATCCTTATCCACACCCATGTGACGGGTAGAGCAGGTGATATGGATGGCAATGGGCTTGTCAGTGGGATGGAAGTCGAGACGATCCTTCAGGTAGGTCATGATAAACTCGGCAGGCTCGTAGAGCTTCATCTTCTTCATCACCTTCTTCATGCGGTGCAAGCAAGGGCTCTGACCACAGAGTACGGGATACTTACCCTGCTCAGAGGCTTTCCAGAGGGCTGCCTCGAGCTCTGCACTCTTACGGTCAGCAATGTCGAGCATACCCTTCGATTCCCAGATCTGTCCGCAGCACATCTTCTCCATGCCTTCGGGGAAGATGACTTCATAGCCGGCCTTCGCCATCAGTTGGATAACTTCGTCCACGAGATCGTGAATCTTACCGCCTTGCTTCGACTGTCCCATTGTCTGATTGATACAGCTTGGGAAATAAACAACCTTCAGATCACTATGCTCCTCCTCTTTATGGGGGATTGACTTCTCGATGATAAACTGTGTGAGGTCTGACGGTTTGGGCTGGCGCTTCTTCTTAGGCATTGCTGTTGTCCAAAGCGGCATACCCATCTTGTTCATCGTTCGACAGACAGTTGTCATCAGTTTAGGACCTAAAGTGACGTGGGCTGTATGTGCCACATCGAGCACTACGCGTAGCCCCGACTTGATACCCGCCATGTGATTGGCAGCAAACTCACCCACCTGATAGCCAAGTGTACTGCGGTTCATATCTAATTGTCGGATCAGATGTGTCAGCTCGCCCGTATTGATCTTCATGGGACACGAGGTGGAGCAGAGACCATCCGTTGCACAAGTCTGGTCGCCATAGTATTTGTATTGCTTGCGGAGTGTAGCTGCACGTTCTGGATTCTCGCCCGTTGCCTCGAGATAGCAGATCTCGCGCTGCACAGCGATACGCATACGACTCGACAGCGTCAGTCCACATGACATACAGTTTACTTCGCAGAAGCCACACTCGATACACTTGTTGGCACGCTTCACCTGCTCGATGGTCTCCTTGGCTGTCGAGAGTTTGGGATCCATGAGGTAATGTCCGCCATCAGGCACACTCTTGAAATCATAATCGAGCACTGGTAACGGCTTCAGGCACTTGATGAAGCAATCCGGATCATCGTTGAAGATCACACCCTGGTTCAACAGTCCTTCGGGGTCGAAGATGGCCTTCAGTTCCCTCATGGCCTCATAGGCCTTCTCCCGCCACTCGTATTTCACAAAGGGTGCCATATTGCGGCCAGTACCATGCTCTGCCTTCAGCGATCCGTCGTATTCCTCGACGACGAGTTTGGCCACGTCGCGCATCATCTCTGCATAGCGGTCTACTTCGGCCTTCTCGGCGAAACTCTGATTCAGGATGAAGTGGTAGTTACCCTCGAAGGCATGACCGTAGATACAGGCATCGTCATAGCCGTGATCAGCAATGAGTTTCTGCAATTTCACCGTTGCCTCAGGCAGACTCTCGATTGGGAAGGCGACATCCTCGATAAGACATGAAGTGCCGATGGGACGCGTACCACCCACACTCGGGAAGATGCCTGAGCGAATGGCCCAATATTTGCCATAGACAGCTGGATCCTCCGTAAATTCGGCAGGGATATAAAGCCGGAACTGACCTAAGCATGCCTTGATCTTCCCGATTTTTTCGAGCAGTTGCTCATGGGTGATGCCCTTTGTCTCTGTCAGGATAGCCGTGAGGTTATGGTAGTCGCCAGGCTCTACACCCTCGATCTTGCCCGCATCCACATCCTGTTTGTATTGCAGGAAGACAGGGTCATCGACTGAATTCAGCGACATATAGTCGAGCATTTCGGCACTCTTCACCATCAGGTTTTCGGCACTCATATTCAGATCCTCGTCGCCTGCCTTCAGTTTTTTCATGGCCACCACAGCCTCGCAGCTCTCCTTCATGGTGAGGAAGTACACCATTGCTGAGGCTTTGTATTGGTAGTCATGGAGCGTCTTCATTGTCACTTCTGAGAGGAAGGCGAGCGTACCCTCTGAACCTACCATCGAGTGAGCGATGATGTCGAAGGGATCATCGTAGGCGATGAGCGGTCGCAGATTAAGGCCCGTCACGTTCTTAATAGAATATTTAGTCCGAATGCGTGAGGCCAGTTCCTCGTCGGCACGCACCTTGTCGCGCAGCGCCTCGATCTTCTTCAGGAACTCGGGATGACTCTTGCGGAAAGCCTCCTTGCTCTCTTCCGAACCGGTGTCGAGCACCGTTCCGTCAGTCAGGATGATACGGGCAGAAATCATCATACGGTCGCTGTTGGCATGCACGCCGCAGTTCATACCTGAGGCATTGTTGATAACGATACCGCCCACCATCGCAGAGCCGATAGAAGCAGGGTCGGGTGGAAACACACGGCCGTAAGGCTTCAGGATCTCATTCACACGAGATCCAACAATACCAGGCTGTAATTTGATGGTATCCTGATTCTCGCCGAGTTCATACTTCTCCCAATGCTTGCCTGCCCCGATGAGCAAAGAGTCTGTACAACTCTGTCCGCTCAATGAGGTGCCTGCAGCGCGGAAGGTAAATGGTAACTTGTACTTCTGACAAGCTTTCACGATCTTGGAGATCTCCGCTTCGCCATCACTACGGATGACGACCTTCGGGATCTGACGGTAGAAACTGGCGTCCGTTCCCCAACCTAAGGTACGGAGCTCATCGGTATAAATGCGGTCCGACGGCAGGAACTGCCTGAGGTCAGACAGGAATTGATCGATATTCATAACTGTAGCAAATTAAAAGACGTGGAGACCGAGGAAGACCATCAATCCATTCATCAGGATCCAGAAGATGGCAAATGGCATCGTCTTACGCATGATGTCGCCATCTTGTCCTTCCATATCACAGGCGGCAGTTGCAATTGCTATCGACTGTGGCGAGAGCAGCTTACCGCCTTCAGAACCGGCACAGTTGGCGGCTGCGAGCCAGTTGGTCTCATTACCACTGACACCGAAGAACGTGCCTTGGTTCACTAGTCCGAGGTCGCTGGCAGCAGTAGCCTGTAGCTTACCAAAGAGGATGTTGGCATTGGTGGCACTACCCGTCACGAAGGTGCCGATAGAACCAATCAGCGGTGCAAAGAACGGGAAGGTAGCGCCAGTCAGCAGTACAAGGCCCTTGGCGATATCGTTGGTCATACCCGTATTGTTCATCAGCATAGCCATTGCGACGAGGCAGCAGATGGTGACAACCGTCTTCTGCAGGTTCAACGTGGTCTTGGCGAGCAGCTTCATCAGACTGCCGAAACTCATACCCTGGATCAAACCACCAATCACAGCACCTAAGAAAATCATCAGACCCGCATTCGAGAGCCAGCCAAACTTAAAGGTATTACCAATAACCGGTAAATCAAACTTCGTCACTAAGGTCTGGTTCAGCAGTTCGTTGATGGGAGGTACAATCTTACTGCTAATCAAGATGAAGAAAATGATGAGGCCGTAGACACTCCAGGCTTTGAGCGTCTTCACAGTACCGAATCGCTTCTTCTCTACCTTTACCTCGTCGGCAGGATTCTCGTCGCGGATGAACAGCTTATTGTAAATCAGCATCGCAATAATTGCTGCCACAGAACCAAGGATAGCAGGTGTCTCCGGACCAATGAAGTGGGCGCAGCAGAACTGAACAATGATGGAGAAGGAACCCACGAACAGGGCAATCGTGATATTCTTCACGATCTTCGTGCGATCCGTCATCATCAGAATCAGGAACGGGGTGATAAAGAACATCAGCGAGAGCTGAAGGATGATAAACGTGGCCACTTCGCAGAGTTCCTCAGGTGTTGCCACACCGCTGGCAGCCACCTGGTTGGCAAGTGTCGTGGCAGGCAGACCGACGGCACCGAAGCCTACGGCCACCGTATTGGCGACCAGACAGATGACGGCCGAGAACATAGGTTTGAAGCCTAGTCCAATCAAGATGGCAGCAGGGATGGCCACAGCCGTACCGAAGCCTGCCATACCCTCAAGCACGCCGCCCAGACCCCACGTCAGTAGAAGTACCAGCAGACCCTTGTCGGAAGTCATTTGGATAAACTGTGTCTTAATCGTTTCTATCTCTTTCGTCTCGCAAAGGATATTGTAACTGAAAATGGCACAAATAATGATCAGGATAATGGGGAAGCATGCCTTGAGGAGTCCTTCCACCACCGACCACAGGGTAATACCGAAAATAGAGAGGCCTGAATACTTCTCAGGGATAATGCCCATCGCCGGAACGGCAAACAGGGCCAGAAGGACGGTTACAACAAGTGTGACTATTGCACTCTTGTAGCCTGACACTTTAAAGCCCATCATCAGGACAATGAGCAATAGAATGGGAATAACAGATACTAATGCTGTCATAGGGTTCTAGTTATTAATGATTATTATATAAGTGACTTGCGGACAAATATACGACATTTTTTTGATATTACCAAATTTTCGGGCATAAAAGTGAATTGTGATGCTTTATTTTTCCGCGCAGATATTTGGCAGATAACGAAAATATTCGTACTTTTGCCGGACGAATCATAAACTATAACTGATATGAAGAAACTATTCATGACAGCGATGATGATCGCTGCAAGTGTAGGGCTGACAAACGCCCAGACAGCGCAAAGACAAGTAGTGGAAGAAGGTGGTACAGGTCCCTTCAAGTCGGAAGTGGTAGGTGATGCCTCCTGCCCAGGCTTCACGGTGTATCGTCCCCAGAACTTGAAGGAAGTGGTGGCCAAACAAGGTTGCTTGCCAGTGATTGTCTATGCCAACGGTGCCTGTTTTAACAACAATGTGGAAATGCGCCTGCTGTTGAGCGAGGTGGCCTCCTATGGTTATGTAGCAGCTGCCATCGGTCCGTACGACGAGGCTGATGTGATGGCACAATGGCGCGGTGTACTGAAGTCTGCCTATCCCGAAACCAAGGGTGAGGTGGTAATGGCCAATGGCGAGAAGATTCTGCCCATGACGGCCGAGGAGCGTCAGGCTCAACAGGCGCAGCAGGCCAAACAGCGTGAAGAGGCCGCCAAGAAAGCCAAGAAGAACAAGAAGCAGCCGGCAGAACAGCCTTTTAGAACCTATCCCAAGATGTTACTGGAGGTGTTGGATTGGTTGACGGAACAGAATGCCAAAGCAGGCTCAGAATACTATTATTGTCTGAATCTCGACCATGTGGCAGCGATGGGACAGTCGTGTGGAGGTGCGCAGGTGTTAGGTGTTGCCTACGATCCCCGCATCAAGACCTGCGTGATGCTGAACTCTGGCATTGGTGATATGGAGATGATGGGTACGACGAAAGAATTGCTGAAGAATCTTCACCAGCCGATGTTCTATATGATTGGCGGTCCTGGCGACATCGCCTACGCCAATGCTCAGAAGGATTACGAGCGTATTGCCGACAACATCCCTGTAGTCATGCTGAACTCCAAGGACGGCCATAGCGGAACCTATTACGAGAAGCATGGCGGCAATTATGCCAAGGCTGTGGTGAAGTGGCTCGACTGGCAGCTGAAGGGCCAGGTAGGCCAATCTGCTCTTTTCCTCGATGACGAATACCTGAAAATGAAATTCCCCGAATGGCAAGGCGTCCGGAAGAATTTCAAATTCTAAGAAACAGATCAATTCTTTATGAGAAAAATCTTCCATACACTGATTGCGGTCGTTCTATTGACCATCGTACTTTCCGTCTCCATGTCGTCATGCCAGGGCGGGAGTGATTCTAACATTGTAAAGGACAAGGCTTATCTGGCAGACTCGATGATTCATGTCGCCTTCAACGCAGGAGATGAAGAGAGAACGAAGGCTCTGGCCGACAGCCTGTTCGAGGAAGGCGACATCTCCGTATGGAAGAGAGCCATAACATACTATGGTTTTGCTGAAGATCGACAGGATGTGCAGGCAGGCGTTGATATTCTGAGAGAAGCCCTCAAAACAAGTGGGCCTAAAAACGCCAGGGATAGCGTGTCGTATTATTTCTGCGTGTCACGTCTGGCTTCAGCCCTGGTCTATCAGGATCATTATGAGGAGGCGCTGCGGACAGCAATGGGGGCATTGGAACCAGTCAAGCAGATAGGTGACTTTTACTATCGCAACGACCTGTTGTCAACACTCTATCAAGCCATTACGAGTTCGCAAACTGCATTGAGAATGATGGACGAGGCTGAGAAGACCTCCGAAGAATCCTATATTTATGGTGTCGAAGCATTGAAAGCACTCTCAAATGCACCTGCCGTCATAGCAGCAATGTTTCAGGTGGAAGCAGCCATTGCGCGCCTGCAGGGAGAAGAAAAATACAAAGCTGCCAAAAAATGGCTCGACCGTGACGACTCACTTCTGAATGTCCTCATGACAATGGATGACCGCGACCCGCTATGGACCGATCTACGATTGGCGGTGAACAAGATCTCTCACGCAAAGAATGCCCTTGGCCTGAAACAGCCCGAGGCTGCCGAAAAGGCTTATCAGGAATACCTGAAGACCGACTATGCCAAGACCTACGAAGGAGGACTGCACAGTGGCGACTATCTGATGATGGCAGAACGTTGGAGCGAGGCTGCTGATCTGGTTGAGGGTTTGGAAGATTATTATCGGTCGTTGGGTATGGAGATGTCACTGGATGTTCTCGGCCAACTGGGCACAAAATTCAAGGCGAACTACGAAGCCGGCAGACGAGACACAGCACTGAACGTGGCACACTATATCATTGAGAATCTCGACTCGGCCATCTTCCGTGAAAGGGGAAGCAACGCAGCCGAGATGGCGACCATCTACGAGACGCAGAAGAAAGATGCCGAGATTGCCCAGCAGAAGATTGAACTGACACAACAGCGCGTCATCGGCCTCATCGTTGCCATCATCCTGCTTACCATCTTCTTCATCATTTATACACTGCTGCGCCGTCGCGCTGCAAAGCGTATGGCGGAGATGAGGGCCCAGCAGGAACGAATCGAAAACGAGTTGCAGATTGCTCGTAACATCCAGATGTCGATGGTGCCCAGCCAGTTTCCTGATTATGAGGGGCTGGATATGTTTGCCTCAATGACGCCCGCTAAGGAAGTGGGAGGTGACCTCTATGGCTATGTGCTTATTGGCGACAAGCTCTACATTGCCATCGGCGACGTGTCAGGCAAGGGCGTGCCTGCATCGCTGTTCATGGCCCAGGCTACCAGACTGTTCCGTACCCTTGCCGCTCAGCAGATGATGCCGGCAGAAATCTGCAACCACATGAACGATGCCCTCTCCGGTGACGACAATGAGAGCGGTATGTTCGTCACCTTCTGGCTCGGACTCGTGGATCTGAAAACCGGTCATCTTAGTTTCTGTAATGCCGGCCATAATCCACCGATTATCGGCGGTGGCGAGCATCACGCCGAATTCCTCGAAATGGTTCCGAATATGCCTATCGGCCTGTGGCCTGAAGTAGAATATGAGGGCGAGGAAATCGATACAATCAAGGGGCGCCCGTTGTTTATCTACACTGATGGACTCAACGAGGCCGAAAACCGCCAGCAGGTTCAGTTCGGTGACGACCGTCTGCTGGAGATCCTGCGCACCTCGCACTTCGACACAGCCCAGCAGGTGATAGAGATCCTCAGTGCTGCCGTTGAGCAGCATCGTAACGGGGCTGAGCCTAACGACGACCTCACGATGATGTGCGTGAGAATCAGCTGATTGCGATTATTTCATGCGTTTGCGAGTACGGGGCGTGCCATCGGCATCCTGATACTGCTCGATAACGAGGCCTTTGCCCGAAGCATTAGACAGGCGACGGCCGTTCAGGTCGTAGCGTGCCGAAGGCTCGGTGGCGGCGTTGGGAACTGCAGTGATAGCAGAGGGAGCTGTCTCGTAGAACTGCCAGGCATCGAACTGTACGTTATCGGCTTTGGTGAACACGATGAATAGGAGGTTTTTCGTACCCTTGAATACGGCAGGATCGACTTCAAACACCTGGTCTTCCATCGTTGATGAGGAGAATTCTATTGTAGCGATGGGATTCTGGTTCTTGCCTGTACGAAATTCAATGGTGCCGCTACCCTTGGCTCTGAGGACAAACGTCTTGGCGCCTTTCTCACCGAAATCCACATTGCGCATAGCAGTCCATGAAGTAGGCGCCATCTTGATGTACATATTCTCAGAGGCATCGTTACCGAGCGAGTTCTTCGAGGTGATGGGCGTAATGTTCTTGAAATCCTCATAGCTGACACCACCGCAAGAGGCCATGGTCTCTGCCTGCTGGAGCTCATAGGGATTCAAGGCCTTGATTGGGGTGACGCCAGGGTTGTTCAAATCCACTTTGCTGATGGTCTGCGTGGCTTCGTCGACAGTGGCTTTGGCTACGCAGATAGAGCGATAGGTTGATGCATTTTGGTCAAAACTCTTATCATTATCCTTCATGCCCTGCAGCAAAGAACCATTGTGGAAGATGTGATAATAGTTGCCCTGATATTTGTGCAGGTGGGAATGGTTGTTGGGCGAAGAGCCGGGATGGGGGCCATAGACGCCCTTGTACTTCCATGAGTCAGGATCCATCGGATTGTCGGAGACCATGTAGCACATGGTGCAGGTTTCAGGTTTCGTTACGCTGATACCCTGTTCCTGCTTGTATTTGTTCCAGTCGGCATCTTTGCGATTTGCCCAGTTAGAGCAATAGGTATAGACAAACTTGCCATCCATAATGTTCAGCTCGCTGGCCTCGAAGTGATAAGGGGCGGGAATTTTGACAGCGCTGCCGTCGAGTTCGATCATTGAGGGTTTCAGTTTCGCGATGCGGGCATTATTAGGCTGAAGGTCGGTGCCTTTCTCATTCGGGTCGCCACCACCGAAGGAAATCCAGCCCGTGCCGTTCTCGTCAATCATCACACCGGGATCGAAGATCCAGTTGCAGGGCAGTGCGCCTGGTGTGTCACGATTAATGAGTGATGCCTTGAGTGGCGATGTCCAAGGGCCAATGGGAGAATTGGCTTTCAGCACACCGACGCCGTGGCTGGTGTTGGCAAAGTAAAGGAAGAACTCCTCCTTGCCGTCCTCCGTTGTGCGCCACGTTACCGATGGTGCCCACGAGTTCATAAAACCTTTATACCATGGATTACCCGTCCACGAGGAACAGAGCTTCTGCACATCGATGGTGCCGTGGAAGGTCCAGTTGACCATGTCGTCGGTAGAGAAGACCACCAGCGACTTGATGTCGCCATAACCGTTTTCGCCTTTTTTGCCGTTTTTGATAAACTGCTGATGGTCGTTGGAACCATAAACATACAGACGACCGTTATACTCGAGGGCGGTAGGGTCTGCACAGAACACGCAACCGCTGATAGGATTTACCTGACCTGGTTTCTTAAAATTGACGGCAGCCTCGTTCTGGGCATTTAAATGAAGGCTCATAGCCATCATCATGGCAATAGTAAGGATTTGTTTCATGTCTCTTTTTTCTTATTGTTATTTTTGATTATGCAAAGGTACTACTTTTTTTGATTACAACCATCTTTTTCGAGTGAAAAGTGAGGCGAGGCTTCTTCATAAGTTGATTTTTTAGTTATAAAGATTATTTAGGGATTTCCAGAATGTATCTGCAGCCATCGGGATAGCTGGTATCGTGGATAAGCGAGCCTCCAAGTCCGTTGGCATGACGATAGGCCATAGGCAGTCCAAGACCACTGCGCTCCAATTGTTCGTCCATCTCTACGAGGGGCTTGAGTGTCAGGTCCAACAAATCTTCAGACAACCCCGGTCCCTCGTCCTCAACAATAAAGCGGACGGTGGTCTCTGTCTCCGTCACATACAACCGGATGTGCTTTCCATCGGAGAACTTAGCAGCATTTGCCAGCAGTTCCCGGATGGTGCGTAACAGGAAGAAATGATTCGTCAGAATATAGGTAGTGTCGGGCAGCTCGGTCCCGAAGGTGATCTGCTGGTCAGGATAGTG
>JAEEGL011755066.1_pt1 | contig 16030 bp, 14 predicted proteins | sample 9134231 | NCBI WGS metagenome assembly JAEEGL01 (sample SAMN16246548, study PRJNA631951) | gut metagenome | biome: gut microbiome; feature: rumen; material: fiber-attached | host: Bos | place: Iran: Karaj | collected 2018-10 | reverse complement strand
CATCAACTTTGAAATTAACTTCTGCACCGATACTTTTACCTATCCAATATCTTTGAATTTCTTTAGTTGATTCTGGCCAATCTATTTCATTTAAACCTCCAAACAGTCTTTCAGCATACTTTGGAATATCGATTATCCATTGTTTCATATTTTTACGAACAACTGGGTATCCGCCACGCTCACTTTTACCATCTATTACTTCATCGTTTGCAAGAACTGTTCCTAATGCTTCGCACCAGTTAACTGGCATATCTACAGGGCGTGCTAAACCATCTTCAGCAAGTCTTTTAAAGATCCATTGTGTCCATTTATAAAAATCTGGAGAAGAAGTTTGTACTTCTCTATCCCAATCATAGCCAAAACCACACTTTTTAAGTTGCATTCTAAATGTATCAATATTTTTCATAGTGAATTCGTTTGGATGGTGCCCTGTATCTATTGCATATTGCTCAGCAGGAAGTCCAAAAGAGTCAAATCCCATTGGATGAAGTACATTATAGCCTTGCATTTTTTTCATTCTAGATACTATATCTGTAGCTGTATATCCTTCTGGATGACCTGCATGAAGACCAACTCCAGATGGATATGGAAACATATCTAGTGCATAAAATTTTGGCTTAGAAAAGTCCCAAGCGTCTGTTTTAAACGTTTGGTGCTCTTCCCAATATTTTGCCCATTTTTCTTCTACTTTTTTGTGATCATACATAGTAAATCTCTCCTCACATTCACAAAATAAAAAAACACGACTATTCGCATAAGGACGAATAATCGTGGTACCACCTTAATTTTTTCTCTTTTTCGCTATATAGGGCGAACCCTAAAACATCCAAAAGCAAGTTCATAAAATTAGTCTCTAGATTCTCTCAGCAATACCTTTTTAATGGCGACCAATGGTCACCGCTACAAGGTATGAATCATTCTCTTAAAAGATTCCTTTTATTACTACTCTTTCTTCAACTGTTTTAACTTCGCATAATTATACTAAATATGCGGAAAAAGTCAAGAATTATCAATAAAATAAGGCAAGTATTGCTTACCTTATTTAATTATCTGTCAATAAAGACTCTATTAACGGAAGCGCTTGTTTAGCTATATCAGAATGTCCAACTTTCTTGCCTGGTTCCCCAATTTGTATAAAAGTCATATTTTCTTCGTCTTTTAAAGCTATAGCAGTAGCTTCACTACCAGTCATTAGTTCATTACCTTTATCATTTCCGAAAAGATAACATCTTGTTATATCTGAACTTCTACTTCTTTCCATTTCAGCATAACAGGCTGCTCTTTGATTGGCTGAGTAGCCTTTGGCACAAGTTCCTTCCATCCTAAGCTCTGCCTCTATCTTAATTCCTTTTTGGGTTAAAGCATCATCTACAGGTGCGATTGCATAACCACCCCAACTAAAGCCTACTGAATATATTTTTAAATCATCATTTCCAGTTTTTTGCTTAACATCTTCTACAAAGAATTCAATTGCATCTGATACCTTTGTGACACCATTCGAAGAAGCTTGAATAAGTGGCTTTCCATTTCCAGGTTTAATGTTTGTCTTGCTTGTTTGATATGCTTTCGGAGGAACAACTACGTAACTTGCATTATTATATACTTGAGGGTAATTAACAATGCACGATGGGGCATTTGCCGCATATCCGTTAGTTCCAGTACTTCCTCCACCAAAGAATATAAGAACCTTATCACTATTTTCATTAACATGGCTATAAATACCGCTTCCTTTACCTTTTACAGAACCAGAGCCATACGATACATTGCCATTTCTATCTACTACTATTCTTGTATTTGAACATTCATTTCTTGGATCTTTTACATTTGACGTATCAAAATAATAACCACCCCAAATGCCATCATTATTTTTGGTAAGTCCATATTTACTTATTATTTTATCAAAAGGCGATTTTCCCCCATTAAAAGACCTGTCGCCACCTTCATCTTTTTCATCGTCAACCAAAAATCCGAAATCTGCCATGCCAGCACTAGCTGTGATTCTTCCACCTTTTTCTAGTAAACGGTCTAACATACCATCTGCTATTCTTTCATTTGCAATTTCTGCCGCTCTTGTTTGTTGACCATCTCTATTTAATTTTGATATTTCACTACCAACTTGAGTAAAAATCGAGTTAATACTACTAAATTCTTTTGATAGTGATTTAATTGTCACTGTTTTTAAAGTTGTATAATATTGATGTTTAGATAGCAAGGTGCTTGCATCTTTAAAACAATTACGTGCAAGTCCTAATTGACGTAGTGCATCACCTATCGCGGATTCATTTAGTTTTAATCCATCACTTGGTTTATTTTCGTCTTCTGTAGCCAAACTTTATCTCACCTACTTCTCTTCTACGCTTTCCCTTAACCTTCTTTTCCAATAATTAATGTCACTTAAGCAGTTTGTTATTCTATCTTTGCAAACCTCAATTTGTGCTTTAATTAACTTACAAAAATCTTCAGCATTGGTATTAGCTGTGGTAAGACTGGCACTCAGCTCTTTCCCACTATTAATAATACTAGTACATTGAGCCTCATTTTCAATTCTTTTATTTCCACCAAGAGAATTTGAAATGTCGTATTTTGCTTTACCGACAAATCCAACGCCATTGTTAACACTATCTATCGCACTATTTAGCATTGTTCTTAGTCCAATCAATTTTTGTTCGTCTTCTTGCAAATCCTTTAATTTGGTTTCTAAACTATTCAATTGCCTTTCATAATAGCTAATTTGACTTCTACAATAACCTGAATCTGTCATCTTTAATCAATTCACCTTCTTAATTTCCACTAGTTGTAAGCATCTCATATAGTTTTTCTATTTCTCTATATTCATAAACAACATCTTGTGTTTTTCTCTTAACTCCACCGAGTATATAATATTTTCCGTTATCTAAATCTACAATAAACCCATCATTTACTGTACTTATTTCTAATCTTTTAATTCTTCTTTTAACCTCATCATCATTTTCCGGTGTAATTTTATATGATCTTTCTCCAAGTTCAGACACATCTAGAAGTCCACAACGAGCTGCTATATCGCTTTTATTACTACCATCTTGAGATAAATTTTTACCAAAGAAATAATATTCATCATATTCATCTGGCTTCAAGGCAATTGATGCTTGTGCCTCCATACATGCTTTTTTAATTTGAGACAAACTAGTATATGCTGTTGCAAGTTTTGCCTCTGGAGCGATATTGTTTGAATAGAAAATTGCAAATGATGTAACTATTATCAAAACAATTATTGTTACAACTAACATCATTATTGTAACACCTTTATTATTCTTGATCATGTTCATATATTCACCCTCTATTTTGTAATTTCTCCTCTAACATTTCGTATATCTTCGTAAGTCTTAACTCTAAATCCAGAAACTAATGCAGATCTTCCATTATAGTATCTAACATCAACATCTGATGAGTATGAGCCATTTTCGTTTATTTTATATTCATAGCTTCTCTTAAGCTCAGTTAGTCCTAAATATTTTGTTACAAGTTGCTCATCGTATTTATCGTCATCTTGCAAGCCATAGATTACATACCATGTTTCTCCATCATCATCTGTAATTGTCTCACAGTAGTCATGATTTTGTACAAGATCATAGCCTGCATTGTAATTATCTTTTATCATGGTAACTGCCTGATAAACCGCTTTAAATTCAGAAATAATAGTAGCAGCTTCTGCTTCTTGCATTGATTTATCTGTGTTCCAAATAGCTATAACTGCCAAAAGAATAAGTATTATTATTACTATAACTAACTCAATAAGTGTAACACCTTTTTTAAATATCTTATTCATTTTATCCTCCAAAATAGATAATTATTCAGTATAATTCTATATTAAGTAAAGTCCGCTTGCAACAATTGAAATATTTATTTAACATTAGTTGATTATTTTAATTCCAGCATATTTCGCCATCAATCTTTTGGTTCCAGATTTTTCAAATTTGATTTCAACTTTTAAATCATCATCTTCTGGTTCAATATCAATAATTGTACCTATTCCAAATTTTTTATGCTCAACTGTTTGTCCTACTTTATATTGAGATAAATCAACAGCTCCAGTGGTTTTTGACAATGCTTTTTTGATAAAGTCTTGTGCACTCATAAACGAATTTGCATATGAAGTAGGCCTATCTATCATTGTGTTTGCTTTATTGTATTCTGAAGATAAATATGATTTATTATTTCCATATTTCCATTCACTGTTATCATCATACCAATCATTATCTAATCCAAAGCTACTTTCATTTTTCTTAGAAACAGTGCCTTCATATAGCTCCTCTGGTATTTCAGATAAAAACCTTGAAGGAATCGAGTATGATGTAGAACCAAATACCATACGTGACTTTGCATAAGTCATATATAAATATTGCTTTGCTCTTGTAACACCTACATAACACAATCTACGTTCTTCTTCTAGCTCTGCCTCTTCTCCTATAGAACGATTACTTGGAAACAGTCCATCTTCCATCCCTACCATAAATACTACTGGAAATTCTAGTCCTTTTGCAGCATGAAGCGTCATAAGTAAAACGTAATCTTGACCTTCCTCAACACTATCTATATCTGTAACTAATGCAAGATTTTCCAAAAAGTCTTGTAAAGAATTTTCTGCATTTTCTTGTTCAAATTCTATTACAACGTTTAAAAATTCATCTAGGTTTTCTATTCTTGCTCTCGCTTCATCTGTATTTTCAACTTCAAGAGCCGTCATGTATCCCGACTCTTTTAAAATTGTAGTGGTAAGATTTTCTATTGAAATTGTATTTTCTTGCATTTTTCTAATAAATCTTGCAAATTCTTTAAGAGCTGTATTTGCTCTTGTTTGAGTATATTCGTCAACGTGTTCAATTATTTCAAACATAGAGACGTGCGCTTCGTTTGAAATTTGTTCTATTGTATCTAGTGTTGTTTTTCCAATTCCTCGTTTAGGCTCATTTATTACTCTTTTCAAAGAAACAATATCACTAGGATTTGCAACAATTCTTAAATATGCAATAATATCTTTGATTTCTTTTCGTTCATAGAATTTTTGACCGCCAACAACTTTGTATGGAATGCCCTCTCTAACAAAAATATCTTCAAACACACGTGATTGTGCATTGGTTCTATATAAAATTGCAAAATCTGAATTTTTAAAATATTCTTCTCTTTTTTGCTTTTTTATTTCTGAAACAACATAGTTTGCTTCTTCGTATTCGTTATTTGCCATAAATACTATTGGCTTTGTGCCATCATCATTATCTGTCCACAAATTCTTTTCAACATTACCTGTATTATTTTTGATAATCTCATTTGCAATTTTAAGAATCGATTTCGTAGAACGATAATTTTGCTCTAATTTGATAACTTTTGCATTCTTAAATCTCTTTTCAAAGCTTAAAATGTTTCCAATATCTGCCCCTCTAAACTTATAAATACTTTGTTGATCGTCTCCTACAACGCAAACGTTTTGAGATTTATCTGCTAAAAGCGATATTAAAATATCTTGTGCTTTATTTGTGTCTTGATATTCATCTACTAAAACATATTGAAACTTATTTTGATAAGTATCTAATACTTCTGGATACATTTTAAAAATTGTAATCGTATTATTAATTATATCGTCAAAATCCACTGCATTATCTGTTTTTAGTTTTGACTGATATAAAGAATACACTTTAGCAATGGTTTCTTTTTTAAAATCTTTTTCCGGCTTTTTCGAATATGAAATAGGATCTATTAATTCGTTTTTCGCTTTACTAATTTCGTTTAAAAAGAACTTATCTGGAAACACTTTATCATCAATTCCAAGTTCCTTCATACAGTCTTTAATTACCGATTTCGAATCTGTAGTATCAAATATTAAGAAATTCCTATCATATCCTAGTTTGTCTATTTCTCTTCTCAAAATTCTAACGCACATAGAGTGAAAAGTTCCTACCCACATGTCTTTTGCAATATCATCACCAAGAAGTTTTGCTATTCTTTCTTTCATTTCTCTTGCCGCTTTATTGGTAAATGTAATTGCAATAATATTCCAAGGATTAACGTTCTTTTCTTTTATCAAATATGCGATTCTATGTGTTAAAACTCTAGTTTTTCCGAGAACCAGCCCCCGCAATAATAAGAAGTGGTCCTTCAGTATGTTGGACCGCTTCTTGTTGTTCTTTATTTAAATTTTGCAAAATCTCATCTGACATTTTATTACCCCATATTTATAATGTGGCGAGCATAATAGCTCGCCTACACATATTATTTATTGTAATTTTATCGCGCAAAAATTACTTGCGACGATTTTCTAAGAATGTAGAACCAGGTATTGTCTTTGCCTTTTTCTTAACTTGTGCACCATCTTCACCTAATTCAAGAACTGACGAATATTTTTTGTATCTGTTGCTAATCATAGCAACTGTAAGTGTAATAAGAGGGAACTTTTCCATTTTTCCTTTACGATTTACAACTTTAATATAACCATTTTCATTATCTTCTTCTGAATAAAATTCGCCAATATTTGCACCAAATCTTTTTATAATATCTCTTCCAATTTTTCTGGCATTTTCATATTGAACAATAGCAACAAAATCGTCACCACCAATATGACCTAAGAAATCACCTTTTACTCCATAGCTTTGAATTGCATCTTTCATGCAATTAGCGGTAAATTTAATGATTTCATCGCCGTTCATAAAGCCATATTTATCATTATATGCTTTGAAGTTATCTAAGTCTGCATACAATACTGCAAAAAGCTTTTTGCCTGACACTCTTCTTTTTAATTCGATTTCTATTTGTGCATTGCCAGGAAGACCTGTTAAATTGCTAATACATCTATTTGCATCAATCAATCTAGATAAGTTTTTAATTGTGTAATAGAAAAAAGTTTTATGAAGTGGTTTTGCAATATAGTATTCTACAATTCTTTTTAACACTTCAATTCTATACTCTTTGTTTTTGTTTTCTGATGTGACAATTACAGGTGTAATTCTATTTTCTGGATTTTTACGAATAAACTCTATTGTCTTAAGTAAATCCTTTTTTAATCCATCACCATTAATTATAATCAAGCTAGGAATCTCATCAAGTGCAACTAATATATCCTCTTTTGACGAACTACTTAATGTAATATCGTATTCATCCATTTCTTTTTGAAGTACTTTTTTTACTAATTCGTAAACGTCTCCAACATCATCAATTACAACAATTTCCCTAATGTTAATCATTTGTTACTCTCCTAAATTTTATAATCTATTTGAAATATTAGCATAGTCTTCAATGCTTAAATCTTCAGCTCTAAGCTTTTCGCTTAGATTTAATTCATTTAAGACATTTTGTATATGTGGTTTATCATATCCGCCAGAAGAAAAAGAATTTAAAATTGTCTTTCTTCTTTGTGAAAAGGCAGATTTTATTAGCTTGAAAAACTTTTCTTCATCATCTACTTTAACTGGTGGTTCTTTTAAAACATCTAATTTAATTACGCAAGAATCCACATCTGGAGATGGCAAAAAGTTTTCTTTTGGCACGTCTATAATAATCTGTGGTTTTGCATAATAATTAATACTTATTGTAATGCTACTATTTTCTCTATCATTTGAAGTACTGCAAATTCGCTCTCCAACTTCCTTTTGAACCATAACTGTAATAGAAGAAATATCATATTTACTCTCCAAAAGCTTCATAATAATTGGAGTAGTAATATAATATGGAAGATTGGCAACTACTTTGATTTGGCCATACTTAGAAGTATATTCATTAAGATCTAACTTTAGAATATCATCATTAATTATTTCTAAATTCTCGTCGTTAAATCTTGCTCTTAAAACATCGCACATGTCCTCATCTAGTTCAACCGCCAAAACCCTTTTCGCGTTTTTTAGCAACTGTTTGGTAAGTGTCCCAAGCCCTGGCCCTATTTCGAGGACAGTATCTTCTGAAGACACATTTGACTTATCTATTATTTGATTAATTATATCTTCACTTATTAAAAAATTTTGACCAAACTTCTTTTTAGCTTTAAGCCCATACTGGTTAAGAAGCATCCTGGTTTCTTCATATAAATTCATATTAACTCCCAATTATATGTTCTCATTTAATAATACCATTTTAGATTAAAAAAAAGTAGCTTTTTTTATAAAAAATAGCTACTTTACTATATTTATTCTTCTGGTAATATGTAAACTCTAACTTCTCTACGTCCCCATTTTAAGCAATCAGCGTGGCTGTCCATATATAGGTCGATTTTGTTAGATTTAATAGCCCCACCAGTATCTGCTGCTAAGGCAAATCCATAGTCTTGAGCACCATTTAATCCTTGTACATATACTTTTGAACCTAATTTAATCTTGTTTTTATCAACTGCTATTACTTTCTCTCCAATACCTGGAGTAATAACATACCCCGATGCAGTTCTGCCATATCCCGGACTTCCTGGAGTCTTTCCTGTGCATTTTTTGCATAAGCAATACGCTGTTGCTTTACAGTCTATATAACTTACATATCTTGTTGGAACACCATTTTCATCTAGTGTGATTTCTTTATTCTCATCTTCTTGAAGTTCTTCTTGTGGTTCCTCAACAATAATGTTTTCAGTTCCCTCTTCTTCTTGTAACACTATTTTATCTCCAGAAAAAACAGTGTCTAGTTCTGGTTTAGAAACAGGCAAACTTAAAAGACCTAGTCCTTGTCCCTTTATAACTTTTTCATTTGAAATAATACTATTTACAAAAGAACCATCTAATATTTTCTTTGCTATATCTGCAAATTTGCTAGAATCATCTTGAATTAAGGTAATCTCTTCTGGTTCAATAATTGTTTCTCCATAAGATACATTTGCAATGCTATTTCCAAATACTGCTAATAAAGCAATTATTCCAAAAATAAAACATATACTAAAGAATCTCTTGGAGCCATCTTGCTTTTGCATAAAAATCCCCTTCCAATGTGAATTATTTTGCTTTTTTGCGAAAGCATAGAGATTTTATAGCATTTTAATAAAAAAGTCAAATTTACATGTTTCCATCAAAAGATAAATCTGGCATCTTTTCTGTTGTGATGCTGACTCCATCGGATGTCATTAATATTGTACCTTCATCTGCTGTCACAATAATATCTTCACAACCAACTTCTTTTAACCTCTTCAAGACAGCTTCATGAGGATAATAATAATCATTATTTTTTCCACATGTAATTACTGCTATTTCTGGTTTAACTTCTTTTAAAAAGCTTTTTGAAGAAGTATATGTTGAACCATGGTGTGCAACTTTTAAAACATCAACATCGTCCCAAGCTCTTGATTCTTCATTTGCCACTTCCATATCTGCTGTAAATAAGAACTTTTTAGTTCCAAATGTAAGCTCAATTACAATTGAATTTTCATTTTCTTCTTCCCTATTATTCTCTATAGACATTACTTCACAAGTTGCTTCACCCAAAGAAAACATTGTGCCAACAGACGGCGAAACAATATCAACATTTTTCTTCTTTGCCCAATTCAAAACATCTGTATATGTTTTGTTTGTTGCTGTAGAATTTGGCATATAGAATTTTCCAACATCTATGTCTTCTAATATAATGTCTATACCACCAATGTGATCTTCATGCGCATGCGTACCAATTAAATAATCAATTTTTTGAATATTTAATTTATTGCGAAGAAGTTTGCTTATATATTTTCCATCAGGATTATTACCAGCATCTATTAACATGCAATTGTCACTAGTTTGTACAAAAATCGAATCTCCTTGTCCAACATCAAAAAAATATATTTTTATATCACTTTTAGGTTTTTGAAGTTCCGTTTCTAGATGAGAGCCATTTTCTTTATCTCCAGACTCTTCTATATATGTATCAATAGGGGCTTCAATATTTGTTATAATTGGTTCTTCATTTTGATTTAAATGTTGAAATCTATTTGTTGCAATTATTGCAATTACTATTATTCCAATAATTATCAAAAAACCGGTGTATTTTTTCTCGTTATTCATATCATTCCTCTATCTTGTTTCAATCAGTTATTAATATACTCTTGTAGTAGCAAACGAACATCTATAATATCTATAATATCATTACTATCCATATCCATAATTTGTAATTCTGTCTCTGTATAGTCTGTCATATCACTAGAGTTAATGTATTTTTGCAACAGCAATCTAACATCAATTATATCTCTGTTTTTATTTAAAAAGTGTCGCCCAAAAGAGTGACACTTTTTATTACCAAAAAACATTATTGATATTTATTCATAAATGCTTTATATGCTAAGTATGAATGATATACATCAAACTTACTTGTTGTCTCATAAGGCGAATGCATTGATAATACTGGTGTTCCGCAGTCAATAACATCCATACCTTTGTTAGCTAAAATGTACGCGATTGTTCCACCGCCACCTTCATCTACTTTTCCAAGCTCTGCAATTTGGAAACGTACTTTATTATCATCAAATAATTTTCTAATCTTTGCAACAAATTCTGCATTTGCATCATTTGCACTGCTCTTTCCTCTACCACCAGTATATTTATTCATACCAACACCATAGCCAAAGAAAGAAGCATTTCTCTTATCTGCAACGCTTGCATAAAGAGGATCAAATGCACCATCAACGTCTGCAGAAAGCATAGCAGAATGTTGATATAGTCTATGTAATATGTTTGGAGTATTTGATTCTCCGCAAAGATTTATAAGTTCTCCCAAAAATGTTTCAAAAGCCAAGCTCTCCATTCCAGTATTTCCAACGCTTCCTATTTCTTCTTTATCTACTAGAAGGCAAACTGCAGTTTTAGTTGGCATTTCGGTTTCACAAATCGACATCAATGCACAATAAGAGCAAACTTTGTCATCTTGTCCATATCCGCCAACCATTGATTTATCAAGGCCTAGAGACTTAGCATTAAATGCAGGAACAATTTCTAATTCTGCACTTAAAAAGTCTTCTTCAGTAATACCATATTTTTCATTTAAAATTGCCATCGTATTTAGTTTAACTTTTTCTTTAACTTTTTCATCTGAAATTGGCATACTTCCTACTAACAAAGTTAAGTTCTCCCCTTCAATAACTTCAGAAGCTCTCTTTTCCATTTGATGACGTCCCATGTGAGGAAGTAAGTCAGTAATAACAAATGTTAAATCATCACCTTCATCACCAATTTTAACATCTATAGTTTTACCATTTTTAAGTGCAACAACTCCATGCATAGAAAGAGGAATTGTAACCCATTGGTATTTTTTAATTCCACCATAGTATTGTGTCTTAAGATAAGCAAAATCTGTGTCTTCATATAGTGGGTTTGGTTTTAAGTCTAAACGTGGAGAGTCTGTGTGAGCTCCAACAACATTAATACCGTTTTCTAATTTTTCTTTACCTATTACAGCTAAAATAATATTCTTCGCTCTATTAATATAGTAAACTTTATCGCCAGCCTTTAATTTTTTAAAACTTGATAGTGGCTTAAAGCCATGAGCTTCAGCGATTTCTCTTGATTCTTTAATAATCTCGCGTTCAATTTTTCCGTTATTAAGATAGTTGATATATCCTTCAGAAAATTTCATAATTTTTCTTTTTTCTGGGTCAGTAAGTCCTTCCCATCCATTTTTCTTTTGAGTTAAAAGCTTTTCGGCTAATTTTTGTCCTTCTGTTTTATTTTCAGCCATATTTTTCGCTCCTTTTCTTAATAATCTAAATATAGTCGTAATAATTATATATTTATTAAATATTATGTGCAATACAAAAAACATATATACAAGTCGTCATATTACAGAAAATGTTAACAAAAAACAAATAAAAATAACAATTGTCTTTTATATTCGTTATGTTAGAATTAAGTTAGAAAGTTTGGAAGGATTTTTTAGAAATGAAAAAAGATGTAGTTTTAATTATTATTTTTACTACTTTGTTTTTGCTTTTTTGCTCTGGTATAACTGCCAGAAGCAACACTTATTTTAGTGAAACAGCCGGTGTAGAGACACAAAACAGTTATTTTATTGATACTTTATCAGAATATCAAAAATCTCGCGTAGCCCATGCAGGAGGCGCTTTAGAAGGTAATACATATTTAAATTGTTATGATGCGATTGCATATTATTATAATAAAGGAATTAGACTTTTTGAATTAGATGTTGAATATACTTCAGATAACAAACCTGTTCTACTTCACAGTTGGGATGGATTTCAAAGAAAGTACTTAGGATTAGCACAAAACAAAAAATACTCATATGAAGAATTTTCTAACGCACACATGATTAATAATTATTCTCAACTTACTGTTGCTAGTTTGATAAAACATATGCGTACTGATTTAAAAGAAGCATTTTGGATAACTGATACTAAATCAAATAATAAATTATTATTATTAGTTCTTGCTTTTGAGTATCCTGATTTGTTAGATAGAATTATTCCTCAAGTATATAATGAAGATGAATTATATTATGCAAAAAGTGTCGGATTTGAGAACGTTATTTTTACATTATATATGACAAACGAAAGCGACGAAAAAATATTAGAAATATGTGAGACTCATAAACCTTTTGCTGTTACTATGCCAATCTCAAGAGCACAAGAATCAGATCTTTCTAGGCAACTTGAGGCAAAAGGAATATATGTATATACACACACTGTAAATGATTTAGAAACTTTTAATGAAGTTAAGGAAAAAGGCGTAAAAGGTATTTATACTGATTATTTAATGTAATGAATGGCAGTGCACTCATTTTAAGGAGGTTTTTCCATATGTTTTTATTATCTACAGATCTAATTATTTTATGCCTGAAAGTGTTCTTTTGTAGAATACTAGATGTATCAATGTCAACTTTTAGAACTGTACTTTTGGTTAAAGGCAAATCTAAAATTGCCGCCTTAATTGCTTTAGTAGAAGCACTAATTTGGTTTCTAGTTGTTAGAGAAGCCCTTAATTTCGAAACCACAAATAAAATAGAAACTATAAACATTGCTCTATCTTATGCACTTGGTTTTGCAGTTGGAAACATCATTGGAGGCGAACTTTCAAAGAAAATATCTGGAACAATAAACGTTCAAGTAGTTACAACAAGCAGAAACCCAGAAATGATTAAAACAATTCAGGAAAAAGGATTTGCTATAACTGTATCTGACGGCGAAGCATCTCAATTTTCTGGAGAAAAATATTTAATATTTGCAGTTATAGATAATTACAGACTACGAGAATTTAAAGAATTAGTATTATCTCTAGATCCAAAAGCATTCATGATGGCATCAGAAACTAAAGTAGTAACTCACGCAGTTGTAAAATAAAAAACAAGTGGCGACCAATGGTCGCCACAATATTTTTATAAATTGATATACATTTGTAATAATAATCTAACGTCTATAATTGTTATTTCACCATCTCCATTTATATCACCAAATAATGGTTCATCATTTGGGTTTTCAGGATTGTATACTTTTATTCTGTCTGCGCCAAACATATCCAAGTAGTCTACGTTTGCTTCAAACAATGCTTCTGTTTCAGCATCAGCCACATATAATGTTAGTTCTTTATCAGAAATGTATGAATCATCCCTCCAAAACTTTCTAATATCATCCTCATTTTCTACTGTATCATAAAAAATTATTTTTTCGAGCTTATCACACTTAAAGAAAAGGTATTCCGCAGCTCCTTCATCATCATCGTATAGTATCGGATTAAAATTTCCTAATTCCACCGTTTTTAAATTTTCACAATTCATAAACAACGCAAACACAAATTCAACATTAGTCATGTCATAATTTTTTAAGTTCACTCTTTCAAGATTTCTGCACCCACTAAACATGTTTCTAATATTTCTATCTTTACTGCCTTCAAAGCTACTTAAATCAAGTTCTTTTATGCTTTCACAATTTTCAAACATATAAGATATTTCAATAACGTTAGAGGTATCAAATTTATTTAAATTTAATTTTTTCAATCTTGTGCAATTTCTAAACATGCTTCCCATTCTTGTAACTGAGCTTGTGCAAAAACCATGTCCAAAATTAATTTCTTTCAAGTTCACACAGTTTAAAAATAGTTCTTTCATATTTGTAACTTTATTTGTTTCAAAGCCATCAAATATTATAGTTTCTAAGTTCCTACAATCCTCAAACATTCCATGAATATCAAGTAATTCATTAGCGCTAAAAGAAATAGTCATATTTTCTAACCTCGAGCAAGACAAAAACATATGATCCATACTCGTTACTTTTTCAGTATTTAAACTATTTAAATCTACATTTCTTAGTGATTCACAGTATGCAAACATATAGCTCATATCCGTAACATTACTAACATCAAAAGGGAGTTCAAGGTACATTACTCCTCCACAACCATAAAACATATTCATCATATTTGTTACATTTGAAGTGTCAAAGTTCTCGAATATAAGTTGTGTAACAAATAAGTTTCGAAAATAGCTATCACAATTTTGTGGAGCATATATTTTTTCATTGCTTCCAATATATAAGTCATAAAGTCCATCTTCGTGACCATCATAAAGATCAGGTAATATCCATGCCATTATATTGCCATCAACACTCCATGAATCTAATGCTTCATCAGGAACTGAATCACCGCTTACGAATAATATTTTATCAATCAACCTAGGATGAATCGGGTTATCATTTTGTTCTAAAACTGCTGTAATCCTTCCTGCTGGTAAAGTTGCTGCATTTGCAATTCCAGTCATAATAAATATAGATAGTAATAGTGTAGTAACAAATAATAGTTTTTTCATTTGATTTCTCCTTATTATTATATTTATATGGCGACCGATGGTCGCCACTACATTTTTTTATGTTTATGTTGGCCAATGGTCGCCACTATATTTTTATAAATTGATATACATTTGTAATAATAATCTTACGTCTATAATTGTTATTTCGCCATCTCCATTTATATCACCAAATAATGGTTCATCGTTTGGATTTTCTGGGTCATATACTTTTATTCTGTCTGCGCCAAACATATTCATGTAGTCTTCGTTTGCTTCAAATAAAGCTTCAGCTTCGGCATCTTTAACATATAATGTTGGTTCTATTAAATCTAATTCTGAATTATTCTTCCAGAAAGAAAAGATATTTGCACCATTATAACTATTACTCTCAATAATTATTTTATTCAAAGAATTGCAGTTTTTAAACATATCTTCTGTTTGTGTTAAATGACTATTTCCAAAATCTGACAATCCAGTTATTGTTATTTTTTCTAAATTAGAACAATCTTCAAACATTCGTGATGTATTACTTAAAAGCCCTCCATAATATATATCGACTTTTATAGATTTTAAATTCTTACATCCCGAAAACATTCCAGAAGTATTTTCTATATATTTAGTGCCCATATCAGACAAATCTAGTTCCTCAAGGCTTGTACAATTTCTAAACATGTTTACCATAGCCTTGGTACCAGAAGCATTAAAATCATCTCCAAATTTTATATCACTTAAGCCATAACAATTTTCAAACATTGAACTCATATAAGTAGTATTGATAGGACGGAACGAACTTAAATCTATTTTATTTAAATTTACGCAATCACTAAACATACATCTCATATCAGTAACTTTTTCTGTATTAAATCCTTGCAATTTAACTTCTCTCAAATTTGTACAATTCATAAACATTCCATACATGTTTGTAACATTACTAGTATCAAAGCAGGTCAAATCAAGGTTTTCCAACAGTTTGCAATCAGTAAACATTGCAAACATATTTGTAACATTTTCTGTATTAAAATTATCAAATTTAACATCTGTAATCATTAGTTTTTCAAAAAAACACAAACAATCACTTGGAGCATAAAGTGTCTCCTCGCTTCCAATATATAAATCATATACTCCATCTATTGCGTCTGCATTATTTATCCAAGCACTGACTCCCGGAGCAACATCCCATGCATAAACGGCATTCTCAAGCGTAGTATTATCGTCAGTAAAACAAACCGTATTGATAAGTCTTGGGTTAATTGGATTAACACTTTCCCCCAATATTTCTCTTATTCCACCTTCTGGTAAAGTTGCTGCATTTGCAATTCCAGTCATAATAAATATAGAT
>JAEEGL011565737.1_pt1 | contig 16030 bp, 12 predicted proteins | sample 9134231 | NCBI WGS metagenome assembly JAEEGL01 (sample SAMN16246548, study PRJNA631951) | gut metagenome | biome: gut microbiome; feature: rumen; material: fiber-attached | host: Bos | place: Iran: Karaj | collected 2018-10 | reverse complement strand
TACCGGGAGATGAGCTGGGCCATGACGGACCGCAGCGCTTCCGAAGGCGCCCCCTCTCCCCGGCCGGAGCAGGTCTTCGGGGAAGAGGAGGAAATCGCCGAAGAGATCCCGGAGGAAGCTAAGCCCGAAGAAGCCCCGTTTTTCACCCCGGAGCTTCTGCGGCTTGTGGCGCTCCTGTTTGCCTTCACCGCAGCTTTTCTGGCGGTTCTTCTGAGCATCGGAAAAGCCGTATCCCGCAGGCGCTTCGAGAGGATGGACAGGACCGGCCGGCTGCGGTATCTGTCCGCGGACTGCCTGGGGATCCTGCGGCTTCTGGGAATGCCCTTACAAAAAGGCGAGACCCTCTCGGAATATGCCGGGAGGATCTCGCCTCAGATCGGGAAGGAGGCCACGGCCTTCATCCCGCTTTATGAGATGGTACTGTACGGAGATCCGGACCGCCTGCCCTCCTCCCTCACCGCTGCCTTTGACAGCCGGGAACGGCTGATGCAGCAGCTGAAAAGGAAACGGCGGGGCCGGTATCTCTTAAAGGTCCTTCTGTCCTAGCGCGGCCCGGGCCCTCCGGTCACTCCTTGTGATCTTCGGACTTGGCCTCCTCTGCGCCGGAACCGCTCATGGCTTCGTCCGCCTTCTTGACCTCATCCTTGATGATCTCCACGGTGACCTTCACGCCCTCTGCCATCTCCCCGGCTGCCTCCATGGCTGCCTTCCGGATGGCCTCCGCCGCGGTGCGGAGCTTCTCGGCCGCTTCCTCTGCCGCACTGGCAGCCTCTTCCGCCGCTTTCTCCTGCACTTCCTCCGCCGTGGTATTCTTCACATTGGGGTCATGTCCCATGGCCTCACCGGCCTTGGCGAAGGCGCCGCTGACTGCCTTGTCGATCTTCTTTCCCATTTCTCCCATGAGGCTCCCCAGTTCGCTCAGCTTATCTCCCAGCTGGCCGCCCAGATCGTTCATGCCTTCTCCCATGCGGGTTCCGAAGTCATTCATCTTCTTCGTAAATCCATGGATGGCATCCTGACGCCACTTATCGTACTCCACATCCTCCATGGCCTCGTATGCGGTCAGCTCCTGCACGGGATAGAGCCAGAGGGCCATGCGGTTCGTCTGGATGGTGATGGTGCACTTGGGATCGCTGCCGCTGTTAAAGGGCATTTCGTAGACCCGGAAGAGATCCTCGCCGCACTTCTTGCAAAGAACGGGCAGGAAGCGGTTCCCGTCGGCCCGGTCCATGGGGTACTGGTATCCGTCCTCGGGATCCTCGAAGCTCACGGTGACCATGCTCTCCGCTCTGGCCGCATCGATGTAGCGGCTCTTTACCGCAAAGCGGAAGGTGTAGTCCTCATTCGGCTCCAGGGCGGTCTCGAAGCTGATCTTCGTCAGCTCTCCGCCGGTGGCCAGTTCGAAGCACTCCATGCTCCTGCCGTTTTCGGTGATCATCAGCCGCGCGCCGCGACTCGTCTCACAACTCTTGTCAAGCTTGAATGCTCTTGCATTAAATTCGATGGTTCTGCTCATGTTTATTTCCTCCACTGTTTGGATGTTTGTCTGTTTTTCGGCAACAAAAGAAGCGTCCGGGTAGTCCTGTGACATGCGAATCCTTCCTTCGCCGTCATAGACTGCCCGACCGCTCTTAACAAGCCCCTTTGCCCGCTTCGGGTAGGTGCTTCCGATGATCTTGCCGGAATTGTCCGTTACCAGAATGTTTTTTGTCATGGGTGTCTTCCCCTTTCGGCGCCTTCGTTTTTTCTCATGGGTGTCTTCCCCTGCTCCGTGACTTCATCCTAACACATTCCTGCGGACCTGTCATATGAATTTTTTGTAAACCTTATTTCTTCCGTTTTCTGAGGAAGGCGATGATGCCGGCGAGGATCCCGGCCCCCGCCACTGCGCCGCAGGCGATGGGCAGAGCTGCGCTCCGTGCCGGTGCATCCGAAGCACCGGCCGGCTCCGCAGACGCCTCCGTCCCGGCGGCATCCTCCGAAAGGTCAGCCGCAGCAGGTTCCTCCGAACCCGCCGCATCCGCGGTGAGGGGCGTATCATCCGCCTCCCGGATCAGGGCCATGGCACTGATCTGCGGACAGGTCACCTGCTCCTTCACCACTTCCAGCGCGGTCTCGGAGACCGTGCCATCCTCGATATAGACGCCCCAGACGCCCTCCGGCAGCTCTACCACCGTCTCCTTCTGATTCGGATTAAAGACCAGGCAGATCTCCTTTGCGCTCTCTCCTGTCACGGCGCCGTCGGTATTGTCCAGCCGGAAGACCAGCACGTTTTTGTCCTCGGCGGGAAGTGCCTCCACTCTGGCCGCCACGTCAGCCTCGCTCCGCAGCCGCAGCAGTCCGTGAGCCTTTCTGAAGGAGATGAGCCCTTTGTAGTAGTCATGGACAGCGGCTACCTTGGGATCCTCCAGGGTCTCCCACCGGATCTTGTTCACCTCATCCCCGGAGGCATAGCTGTTGGAGTCAAAGCTTCCGTCCGGCTTTACCTTGGTCCGCAGAAGCTCCTCGCCGGCCTGCAGGAAGGGAACGCCCTGGGCCGTCATATAAAAGGCTGCCGCCAGGTTGTTCATCCGGATCCACTCCGCGTCCGTCAGATCCGTCCGCACCACGGCGATGCGGTCATAGAGCGTCATATTGTCATGGCAGGATGCATATTGGATGATCTGCAGCGGATTCTTGCTCCAGGTCTCGGCCGCCAGGAAGGAGGCCGTCATGGCACGCTCTTTTCCCTGGGATCCGGAAGCCCATCCCGTCTCCCCGGTGCTGAACACGCTCCCCTTTAATCCGTCGCGGATGTTGTCATTAAAGTAGGCAAAACCGGGGGTCTGGCCGGAGGACTGCTGCGTTGCCAGGGTCACACCCTCCTTGGTCACCTGGGTTCCCAGGGTCCAGCCCTCTCCGTAGAAGATGACATTCGGGTGCTTCTCATGGACTTTGGAAACGATCTCATTTACGGTCTCGGTGTCCAGAAGCCCCACCAGGTCGAAGCGGAATCCGTCGATATGGTATTCATCCGCCAGGTAGCAGACGGAATCCACGATGTATTTGCGCACCATGCTGCGCTCGGAGGCGGTGTCGTTGCCGCAGCCGGAACCGTTGGAGTAGGTGCCGTCCTCGTTTACTCTGGAGAAAGATCCGGGCACCAGACGGTTCACGCAAAAGTCCTGTGCACTGTAGACATGGTTGTATACCACATCCATCACCACGCTGATGCCGGCCTCATGGAGTGCCTGCACCATCTGCTTTACCTCCCGGACCCGGACATGCCCGTCCGAAGGATCTGTGCTGTAGGAGCCCTCCGGGACATTGTAGTTCACCGGATCGTAGCCCCAGTTAAAGCCCGGGGTGGACTGGTGGGTCTCGTCGATGGACCCGAAATCATAGAAGGGCAGCAGGTGCAGATGCGTCACCCCCAGGTCCTTCAGATAGTCCGTTCCGGTGACGGCGCCTCCCGGGGTCCCCGTCCCCTTCTCCGTAAAGGCGATGTATTTGCCGGCGGCGCTGATGCCGGATGCCGCATCCGCGGAGAAGTCCCGGATGTGCAGCTCATAGATCACCGCATCCGTCATGGCCTCTCCCGCATGGGGATCCGTATCCGCTTCCCACCCTGCGGGATCCGTGGCATCCAGGTCGATGACCATGGCCCGTTTTCCGTTATACCCGGTGGTGCGGGCATAGGGGTCGCAGGCCTCCACCCGAAGGCCGTCCAGGATGGCAGTGTAGGTATAGTAGGTCCCCTCCAGGTCCCCGGGAACCTCCAGCACCCAGGTGCCCTTTTCGTCCGCGGTCATGGGAAGCTGCTCCTTCAGGTCATCCTTCCAGGCGCTGCCGGACTCATAGAGATTCACATAGAGCTCCTCCGCGGTGGGCGCCCAGACCCGAAACACGGTCTTTTCGGGGGAATACACCGCTCCCAGGTCCTCCCCCTCATAGGTGTAGGCCGCCTCAAAGGCATCCGTGGAGTAGACATTCGGCATCCGCACCGGGAATTCCTCTCCCTCAAAGCCCACGCGGTAGTTTCTGTTTCCGTCCAGGGCTTCCTCCAGCGTCAGGTCATAAACCACCTCCGCGCTCTCTGCGCCGGTCTCGGTGACAGCGGAGATCTTCGTGTCTCCCAGACGGCCCCTGACATAAAGGCTCTCCTGCTGCTCTTTGCTCATGGGCCCCGTCAGCTTCAGCGTGATGGTGCTTTCCCCGTCATAGACGGCGGTCTTTAGCTTTGTTCCTGTCATGACATCCTCCCCGTATTCCTTCCGGCATCCCTCTTCGCCGGAGATCACATACGCATGCACCGTGCCGGACACCACTTCCGCAATGTCGATGAACTGGTCCATGTCGATATCCTTCGACCAGTCCTGGGTCCGGACGATGTAGCCGATCTTCGTGGTCCCTGCAGGGACCTCCATGGTGGCCACCATCTCTCCTTCTTCCTCCGCAAAGGCGTATCCGGCGCCCTCGCCGCCCTCCGGCCAGAGCCAGACATCCCAGGGAGCGTAATCCCCGTCCTCCCGGTAGTAATGCAGCTTTAAGGTGACTCCGCCGTCCGCTTTCGCAACCAGACAGCTGTACGGATCCGCCAGCACCGAGGTCAGCACCGTAACCAGTGCAAGCACCCAAGCAGCCACAGCGGAAAGCAGTCTTTTCCAGGTTCTTTTCACATTCTTTTCCTCCCCTTTTCTGAAGTGAAACCGTTTTCCGAAATCGTTTTCCAGAATTGTACTACACGAACCCGGGATTGTAAAGAGGGAAAATCCGCCCACAAAAAAGAGGGCGGTCATAAGGCCGCCCTCCCGGGTCCGGAGCATCCCTCCGGCTTATTTCAGTTCCAGATAATACAGGCAGATATTGGCAAAGCTCCCGTCCTTTAAGCGAAATCCGCCGGGAATGGTCCCCAAGGGGACAAACCCCATATGCTCATACATGCTCTTGGCCGGTTCGTTGGTCTCCACCACCGCATTAAACTGCAGGATGGAGAACCCCAGGGCCTTCGCCTGCCGGATGCAGTCGTTTACCAGGTCCTTTCCCACGCCCTGGCCCCGGCTTTCGGGAGCCACCGCGAAGCTGGCATTGCAGATGTGGCTGCAGCGCCCCACATTGTTGGGATGCAGGATGTAAAGTCCGTGGATGTTGCCCCCGAAATCCACCGCCACGCTGCTGCAGCTCTGGGACCCGAAAAACTCCGTCCCGGTCTTCATGTCCAGCGGCTCCTCCTGGGGGAAGGAATTTCCCTCATCCACCACATCGTTCCAGATCGCGATCATATCGGGCAAATCCCTGTTGGTATACTTTCTGACTCTCATGCAGTCCTCCTTGGTGTCCGTCCGTGCTTATTCGGGTTCGATCAGTCCGTAGGTATCTCCCTTTCTCTTGTAAACCACGTTGACCTGATCCGTCTCCGCATTGATGAAGACGAAGAACCCGTGGCCCAAAAGGTCCATCTGCATGCAGGCATCCTCGGGGTACATGGGCTTTAAGTCGAATTTCTTGGTCTTGACGATCTTGATCTCGTCCTCGTCCGTCTCCTCCTTCGCATAATGCTTGTCGGGGTTGGTCCCGCTCTGGTGCTTGTCGATGAGCTTGGTGCGATATTTCTTGAGCTGACGCTCGATCACTTCCTCCACGAGATCGATGGTCACATACATATCGGTGCTGACCTGCTCGGAGCGGATGATGGTCCCTTTCACGGGGATCGTCACTTCCACCTTCTGGTTCTCGCGCTCCACGCTGAGTGCCACATGCACCTCGGTGTCGGGATCGAAATACTTTTCGAGACTGCCGAGCTTCGCCTCCACCGCGCTCCTGAGTCCCGGGGTCACGTCGATGTTTCTGCCAATGATCACAAATTTCATACACATCCCTCGCCTTCTAATAGAATCAATGACCGGCTCTCCACCGGATCATTTTGTATAGACATCATATCACAGAATTCCTTTATTCATCAACAACTTTACACATTTTTCACATGATTTCGCACACTTTGGAAAACATCCAGAAAATTATCTTCGGGCCTGTTTTGGGTCGTTTTCGTGATTATTGACAAAACGTCCGTTCGAAAGTTTCCATAAAAAGACCCCCGAAAAAGGGGGCATTTTCTGTGGATAAAGTTGATAAATCGGTGTATAAGTCCATTTTTTGCCACTTTTAACGTTTAAGGAAGTGGAAAACTTTTTTTGTGAAGCGGATTTTTTTCGCCTTGACTTTCGATTCTTTGTGCATTTTCGACAAAAGCGCCTCCGAAGGCCCCTTTTCCCCCGAAACGAAATCGTTTGACAATCTCTCCGGGGCCTGGCCCCATGACAGATTTGTGAAGATCCGTAACAATTTCGTAATGGGGCCTGGCCCCACAAAAAAAGGGATGGTTCCGGGGAACCATCCCTTTGGATGCAGGTTTTTGGTTAGAAGATCCGTCTGACAGCCAGCACGGTGCGGTAATCCGCGTTGGATACGATGATGCCCGTGCGGGAGTTGGATGCGTGCACGATCTGGTTGTTGCCGATGTACATGGCCACATGTCCGGAGTAGCAGATCAGGTCGCCGGGCTGTGCGTTTGCCAGTCCGTCCACCGCCGCACCCTGGGTACGGTCGGATCTGGAGGAGTGGGGCAGGTTGACACCGAAGTTTGCATAGACGCTCATGACGAAGCCGGAGCAGTCACATCCGTTGGTCAGGCTCGTTCCGCCGTAGACGTAAGGGTTCCCCACAAACTGAAGGGCATATTCCGCAACGGCACGTCCCTGCTCGCTGCCTTCCTCTGCCACGGAATAGGTGGAATATCTGGTGTAGCTGCCGGTGCCGCGGTTGGTGGAAGAGGTGCTGCTGCTGGCGGTTCTGGCAGCGGCCTCTCTGGCCTTTCTGCGCTCCTCGGCTTCTTTGGCCAGTCTGGCTTCCTCTTCGGCCTTGGACTCCGCCTTCACGAACTCGGTGTGGAAATCCACATAATCCGTGGAGACCCAGCCGGTTCCTTCCTCGACGTCCACCTTGGCCCAGCCCTCGACCTCGTCGGTCACCACCAGGTCATCGCCGAAGGGCACCAGCCCCAGAACGGACGCCTCCAGGCTGGCATCGGAGCGGACCTTCAGGGTGGTGGTGTTCACGGTGGCAAACCGGGTGCCGACTTCCTTGGCCAGCGCCACGGCATCCTCACCGGTGACGCAGAACTCGCCCTTCACATAGCCCGTCACGGAGCCGGATTCGATGAGATACCATCCGTCCTCTTCTCCCTTGAGATTTCCGACGGAATTGTTGTAAAGCTTTCCGAGGATCTCGCCATCCTCGCTGGGGAGGCTGCGAACATTCACATAGTTGGTCACCTGGGCGATGACGAGGTTTCTGTACAGAGCCTCCTCACTGGCCTTTCTGGTGGCTTCCTTGATCTCTTCCTCGGGGATATCCAGAATATCGATCAGATCGATGATCTGCGCATCTTCCTGCAGATTGTCGGCCGCTGCGGTCCGAAGATCCGTACCGCCGGTGAGGCTCAGCCCCACGCCGCCGCTTAAGGTACCGGCGCCTGCTGCCTGTGCGTTTACGGGGACTGCGCTGACAAGAAGTGCTGCCGCAAGCAGACATCCGATGGACCTGATCTTCAAGTGGTGCATGACATTTCTCCTCGTGAAATATTACAAAGTTGTTAAATCTGTTAAAAAATATATCACGACCGGACAGGCGTGTCAAGGAGAAATGAATCGTTTACTGCCACGTTTTTACTGGATTTTACGATTTTTTCATTTTTGTAATATTTTCTTTTCTCTGTAACAATGTCCTCTCAATCTTAAGGATTCCTTAAAAATTCTTCCGCATGGGCCAGGTCCCGGTACCCGTAGAGGCGGGCGCTGTTGGTCATGGTCTCCTCCGCCAGGTTCCTGCCCTCCTGTGTCAGGTCTACGATAAAGCGGGCATAGAGCTCCAGCATCTTGTCGGAGTAGGTCCCCAGCTCTCCCCGCAGGTAGGTTTCATAGGAGGTATCGAAGGCATTGTCCATCCGGGTCCGGATGGTCCGCGCCTGCTGCCCCAGGGCCGGATACCGGCGGGAGAAATCCTCCATCCAGTCCACCTGGATCCCCACGATCTGCTCGATGATGGCCTGCTTTTCGGGAGTCAGCTCCGGGAAGTTCCCCTTCAGCTCATCAGAGCGCTCCGGCGCCGTGGACTGCATCATCCGTCCGTACTTTTCCGTGATCAGATTGTGGCCCAGGCGCATCTCCCGGTGAAAATCGTAAAGGTACTGCAGCAGCATGGTCCGGGTCCAGGTCAGATACTGGCTCCTTCGCATGATGGAAAAGGTGGGCCAGTCATCCTGACAGGAAGCCCTTCCCCCCTCGTTCTGGACCTTGTCAAAGGCTTCAAACTCCAGCTTCGCGATGCGCATGGCCAGCTCCTGGTCGGTCTCGTTGGCGTAGACGGATTTTTCCAGAAGCTCCTCCGTCTGATGGTCCAGATAGGGATCGATGTCGCTGAGATAATCCCTGCGGTAGAGCTCCATGGCCAGATACGCCCCCACTTCCTCCGCAGCCCCCGGGTCCGCTGCCATCCGGCGAAGGAGCCCGGACAGCTCCCTGCAGACCTCCGGATCCAGATCCTGCAGTCCCCTGGAGAGCCATTTGTCGTGGGGCGGGTAGGCGTTTTGCAGATAGTAACCGATCCGCATGGCCTCCCGGAGGGCATCCCCCAGGAGCACCGGCAGGATCACCTCATCTCCCCGCCTTGCCATCCGCGGGTAATTGTACTGACCGGCCTGGGCAAACCGGGCGCAGCCCTCCGCCAGCTTTGCATAGAGGATGGGCTCCGGGTATCCTTTTTTCAGCTTCTCCCGAAAGGCGCTGAAGATCCCCTCGTCATCCCGGAAGACCTCTCCGTTCACCGCCGCTGCCAGAGAGGCATCCGGCACCTGCCGCCAGTCGATCTCTTCATATACATCGGTGCCCACAAAGCGCCTGTAGAAGTCCCCGATGCGCTGGACTCCTCTCCGGCCCCGGCCCTGATGCTCCGGAGCCCGGCTGATGCCCCGGAAGGTGGCAGGGAGCTGTTCATATGCCGCCTGCAGCTTTTCCCCGATCTTTTCATAGGTTTCCTCCGTCACCCACAGGCAAAGGGAAGGCCCCCAGTCGTGATCGGCGGACAGGTCGTCATCCCATCCAAAGGCATCCGACCCTTCCCCGACAAGTCCTGCGGCGATCCTGCCTTCGTATTCCGGGAACTGCTCCCGGATCATGGGGCGGCATACTTCCTCATAGAAGCCCCTGCAAAGCTCCATCCCCCGGGCCGCCGCAGCCGCTTCCTGCAGCGCCTTTTCGCAGGCTTCATAGTTTTCCGCCAGCCGCTCATAATAGGCATTGCGCCCCAGGGAGCGCTCCATGATGGCCATGGCCCGTCTGTACACCTCCGCAGCCTCCCGGAACTGTCCCCGGATATATCCCAGGCTCCCCAATGCCGACAGGGCCGCGCACAGATGCTGATCCTCCACTCCAAGCTCCTCGAAGCCACGGACGGAGAGAAGGGCCTGCTCCTGCGCCTCCTCCAGAGCCCCCAGCTGCACATAGGTGCCCGCCAGATTCGCCCTGGTGACGGCTTCTTCATATGCCTTCCCGTTTTCCATGGCGATGCCCAGAGCCTTCTGAAGCAGCACCGCGGCTCCCTCAAAATCCCCCATCTCCTGACAAAGGAGGGACTCGTTGTTGTACAGCCCCGCCCGCAGCATGCTGTCCTTCGGAAGGGACTTGTCGTAGATCTCTTCCACCCTGCGGTAGCAGGCTGCGGCATCCCCCAGCCTGCCGCCGGTGCGGTATACCGTGGCGATATTTAAGAGGGTCGTGGCATAGGGGATGGAGTCCGGCAGGCAGACATTCTCCGCCACCATCAGTGCCTTCTCCGCAATGCCGTAGGCCTTCTCCCACTGAGAGGTCTCCCGGTAATGCCCCAAAAGCTCATTCAGAAGCTTTAACAAAGAGACATCGTCCCGCTCTTCCACCGCCACCGCAGCGGCGTCCAGAAGAAGCCCCTCCGCTTCCTCGGGGAGATTCTGTTCATACAGCTGATCCACTCTTCCTAAGATACCTTCGATCTCCATAGTCCCTCCTGTCCCGCAGCCTGTCCCCCGCAGGGGGTAGCCTTTCCGCCCTTCCGGGATGATCTGCAAAAAAAGCTCCGGGCAGCGCCCGAAGCTTTTTCGTTCCTTTCGTATCTGTTACGACTCCCCGCCGAAGAACAGATCTCTGTACCACCTCAGCGCATCCGTGTATGCCGCATACACGACCTTGTCCGATGCCCCGTTTTGCAGGATCAGCAGTCTGGACACCTCCTGCCAGTCCGCATTCTCATAGCTTCTGAGGAAGTCCAGGACTCCGGCAAACTTTCCTTCATCCCGAAGCAGCGCCTCGGAGATCTCCTTCGAGACCTTGACCTTGTCCAGGGCCTCATCCATGGTCACATCCAGCATGACGTCCAGCACGGAGAACAGGCCCATCAGGAACAGCTCGGAGGAGAAATTCTTCAGCTCGAAGGTCTCCGCCAGGTTCTCGCAGAAGCGCGCCCGCAGCAGGGAGACACGGGTGATCTCGCTGGGCTTGTCCGCACAGAGCTCTCTGGTCACCGCCGTGTTGATCCAGCGCTTTAACTCCTTCTGTCCCAGCATGGCGGCTGCGTGGCGCACCGTGCTGATCCCGGAGTTTACCGTCATCCGGTTCACCATGCTAAGGAGGGAGATGACCAGGGCCGGGTCGTTGCCGATGACATCCGCAGCCTTGTCCAGATCGAAATCCGGATCGTTCACGATGTTCAGCAGCTCCACATAAGTCACCTTCATGGGCGAGACTTCATTGGACACATCCACTCTCGGAAGCCGGAAGAATTCTCCCTCATACAGGTCGTACCCGCCGTCCTGCTTCAGGATGTCGTAATCCTCCTGGGAGTTTACGTTCACCGCCACCAGCTTCACATTGGGATAGACCTTGCCGAAGTAGACCTTCGCCTTGGTGATATCGATCTTTTTATGATCCAGCAGCACATAGTCCATCTGACTAAGGACTGCTCTGTATTCCTCGAACTGTTTCACCGCCAGCTTCCGGATGGCCAGGCGGTACCCGGAGGCCTTCAGCTCCTTCAGGCGGTCTACGTACATCTCCGTGGGCTGGACGGTATGGTCCATGAGGAGCACAACCTTCTCATGCGCATCCGTCACCTGGGAATCGATATCCGAGAAAAGGGAAACATTCCCCACTTCCACGAAGACCGTCTTGTCATCCACCAGCGTCTCCAGGCCCATGCTCTGTACGATGTCCAGACCCAGCACCTGTCCCGCGCCGTCCAGGCTCCCCGTGCCCAGGATGCTCGGATTCAGGAACGTATTCTGTCTCTGTGCAAAGATGGAATAAGCCCTTACCTGCATCGCGTCGTCAAAAAGCGGAATCAATGTCCCCAGCATATCTGTCACCCCTTATTCTGTAATATGGTCCGTCTGTCCTTACGTCTACCAGTTCAGAATGATCTTCATCTCACGCCATTTTTCGCCGGCCCACTCGGAGGCGGACACCCCCATGTCCCGGAAGCCCAGCTTTTTGTAGATCACCACCGCGCTGTCCCGGCAGGTGAGGATCAGCCTGCAGCGTCCCCGCTCCTGCTCTCTGCGGCAGTAATTGTATACCAGCTCCCTGGCCAGCCCCTGTCTGCGGTACTCCGGCGCCACAGCCAGTCCCAGGATCATGATGTTCTCACCGTCCTCCCGGTGAAGCGAGGCATCGGTGAAAAAGGCATCCCGAAAATCCGTCTCGCCGGTGGCGATCCCGTTTAAGAATCCAGCCAGACGCCCCGTCTTTCTGTCCACCGCCACCAGGAACAGATCCGATGCCGCCTGTACCCGGGCGATCATATCTTCCTTTTTGCAGGCCTCCTCCGCGGAAAAACAGGTCTGCTCCAGCTGTGCGGCCTCTTCCGCCTCCTCCGGCCGGATGCAGCGAAACTCGAATTTCTCGTACAGATCCGTATCGGCGATGTCCAGGGTATCCAGGATCTTTCGGGCCTCGTCCCGCCCTTTCTCCGTCAGGTACACATATTTGGACCCGCCGCTGCGGCTGACCTTCGGATTCACCACCAGATCCTGCTCATCCAGGCTGTAGAGGGTGTCGAAATCATATCCTCTCCAGGCGATCTCGTCGAACTGCCGTCCCTCCTCGTCCGGAAAACGGGTCAGATAAAGCAGCGCCAGCGTCAGCCGTTCGATGGCTTCCTGCCGGGGGATCTTTCCGTTCCCGGGCAGCTCCCGGGCTTCCGCGCCCTCACCTGCAGACGCCTCCGTCTCTGCGGGGCCCGCCGCGTCCGGTTCCTGCTGCGCTGCCGGCTCCTTCTGCGGCTCCGTCACCTGCTCCTGTCCGTCCAAGTTTTCCAGTTCGTGCTCGCTCATGTTTTTCCTCCGAAATCCGGTTCCGCAAAACGACACACAATCTTGATACTATTTTGCCATTTTTGCGCAAATTGTGCAATCATTACGGAGAAAAAAATCTATTTTCCGAAAATATCACCCAAAGATCTCACAGATTCCTTCCCGGATGTCCTCCATGGTCTCCAGAGAGCTGATCCGGGCGCGGAAACGGGAGGCTCCGGGCATACCGGCGGTATACCAGGCCAGATGGCTTCGCATCTCCCGGGCTGCCGTGTACTCTCCCTTGCATTCCTGAAGGAGCCTTGCATGCAAAAGCGCCGTTTCCTTCTTTTCCTCCGGGGAGGGCGGTCCCGGGTCGATGCCGGTCTCCAGGGCCGCAGCCACCCGCCGGAAGATCCAGGGATTGCCCTTGGCCGCCCGGGCGATCATGATCCCGTCACAGCCCGTCTCCTCCAGCATCCTGCGGGCACTGTCCGCATCCTTCACATCCCCGTTTCCGATGACGGGGATCCTGACGGCTTCCTTTACCTGCCGGATGATGTCCCAGTCCGCTTCTCCCGCGTAGTACTGGGATCTGGTGCGGCCGTGGACCGCGATGGCACAGACCCCGGCATCCTCCGCGATCCTTGCGATCTCTGCGGCATTGACGCTGGAGGCGTCCCAACCCTTCCGGATCTTCACCGTCACAGGGCGTTTCGAATGCCGTACCATCTCGGAGAGGATCCTGCCTGCCAGAGCCGGATCCTTCATCAGGGCGCTCCCCTCTCCGTTCCCCGCCACCTTGGGCACCGGGCAGCCCATGTTGAAGTCCAGGATCTCAAAGTCGCAGCCCCCGATCATCTCCGTAGCCTCCCCCAGGACCTCCGGCTCGCTGCCGAAGAGCTGCAGGCTCACCGGATGTTCCTCCGGATGGGTCTGCAAAAGGGCTGTGGTGTTTTTGTTCCGGTAGGTGATGGCCTTTGCGCTCACCATCTCCATGCACACCATCCCGGCTCCCATCCGGGCACAGAGCAGCCGGAAGGGAAGGTCCGTCACCCCCGCCATGGGGCCCAGGATGATATTGTTTTTCAGGGTCACGTCCCCGATGGTCAATGTCGCCATATCAGCTCATCCCGTCCGCGTCAAAGGTTTCGTGCAAAAAGGCCACCCGGTAGTACAGGCTCAGGGATTCCAGAAGCTCCGCCCGGCTGCGCCGGATCTCCCCCACCAGAAGCCCCGAGCTGACCTCGTCATAGTAAATGTCATCCTCCTCGGCCCGGGTCTCCAACAGGACGCCCCCCTCCTCGTCAAAGCCGATGGTAAAGACGCCTCCCACCTCCTCGGTAAAGAGGACGCAGATCACATGCAGCTCCTCCTGGATGGACTGGGGGATGGACTTGAACTCTTCATTGAAATAATACTTTTTTTCGTATGCGCTGGCGCCGCAGAGCACCTTTTCACTCTGTATATCCATATATCCCTCTCACGGAGACCTCTCCTGCATAGACCTCCCGGACAGTTCCGTCCGGCAGTTCCACCAGAAGCTCTCCTGTCTCATTGATCCCCCGGGCGATCCCGTCGTACTCCCCTGCGGGATCCAGCACCCGGACCTGCCGGCCGGCATTGACGAGGCGCTTCAGATAGGGCCTCCGAAGAAACCCCAGATCCTGCTCCCGCAAAAAACGCTGATACAAAGGCTCAAAGCGGTTACATACCGCCGCGGTGAGGGCCGACCGGGAGACACCGATCCCCCAGGCCTCCTCGAGACTGACGGCGTGTCCTTCCAGCTCCGGTGCAAATTCCTGGCGCTTCACATTGATCCCCACGCCGATGACCACATACCGGACATCTCCCATCTCCGCACTCATCTCCGTCAGCATGCCGCAGACCTTCCGGCCGTCTATCACGATATCATTGGGCCATTTGATCAGGGGCCGCACGGACTCCGGCGCGGATGCCGGGCAAAGCTCCTCCATGGCCTCACAGACGGCCTGCGCCATGAGGAGGGTCATCATGGGCGCCCTGTCGGGACGGATCTGCGGGCGGAGCATCACGGAAAAGTATACATTGCATCCCGCCGGGCTGATCCAGGTCCTTCCCCGTCTGCCCCGGCCTGCGGTCTGCCGGTCCGCCGCCACCAGATACCCTTCCGGCGCCCCTTCCCGGGCCGCCTGCGCCGCAGCCTCGTTGGTGGAGCCGATCTGCGCCGCAAACTGCAGGGATCCGGCGATGGTCTGCGTCTCCAAAAGGCTCCTGATCCCCGCTTCGCTGTAGACATCCTCCGGCTCGGCCTTTAACCGGTACCCGCGGTTTCGCACCGCTTCGATCTCGTACCCCTCAGCCTTCAGCTGTTCCATGGCCTTCCACACCGCCGTCCGCGACACCGAAAAGCGGGTGCAGAGCTCCTGTCCCGAAAGAAAGCTGCCCGAACGAGCAGCTTCCCTCAGCAGTTGTAAGATTTCAGATTTCATTCCTTCCGGTCACCCTCCCAGGGTCAGATCCATCACCGCCTTGATGGTGTGCATCCGGTTCTCCGCTTCCACGAAGACCAGGGACTGGGGCGATTCAAACACCTCATCCGTCACCTCCATCTCGGAGATCCCGTACTTCTCGGAGATCTTTTCTCCGATCTGGGTCCCCAGGTCATGGAATGCCGGCAGGCAGTGCATAAAGATGGCCTGAGGCCCGGCGTTTTCCATCACGGCCCGGTTTACCTGGTAGGGAGACAGATCCGTGATGCGCTCCTGCCAGATCTCGTCCGGCTCTCCCATGGACACCCAGACATCGGTGCAGACCACATCCGCACCCTTGGTACCTTCCATCACATCCTCCGTCAGCCGGATGCTGCCGCCGCTTGCCTCTGCCAGCTCCTCGCAGGTGCGCACCAGCTCCTCCGCCGGCCAGTACTTTTTCGGCGCACAGGCCGTAAAATGCATCCCCATCTTCGCGCAGGCCACCATCAGAGAATTCCCGGTGTTGTAACGGGCATCCCCCAGATAGCTCAGCCGGATCCCTTCCGTATAGCCGAAATGCTCCCGGATGGTCAGAAGATCCGCCAGCATCTGGGTGGGATGGAACTCATTGGTCAGTCCGTTCCACACCGGCACCTTGGAATAGTAGGCCAGCTCCTCCACGATGGACTGCTCGAATCCGCGGTATTCGATACCGTCAAACATGCCGGCCAGCACTCTGGCGGTATCCGCGATGGACTCCTTCTTTCCGATCTGGGAGCCCGCGGGATCCAGATAGGTGGTGCCCATCCCCAGATCGTGGGCTGCCACTTCAAAGGAGCACCGGGTACGGGTGCTGGTTTTTTCAAAGATCAGTGCCACGTTCTTTCCCCGGTGATGATCCACGGGGATCCCCTGTTTCTTCTTTTCCTTTAACTCCGCAGCCCGGGTCAGGAACGCCTCGATCTCCTCCCGGCCAAAATCCAGAAGCTTCAGAAAATCCTTTCCTTGCAGGTCGACCATTTTTTCTCCCCTCTACCTGGAAGGCTCCCCGCTTGGGGGAGCCTCAGATTGTGTCAGTCAGTGTTCGAAACCGGTGTGGTTTTCGTCGAATTCGGTGGGCTTGTGAACGCCGGGTTTGGCATCCCGAACCGCCTTGGTCCCCTCCGCGATGGCGGTGCCGATGCTGGCGATGCCGCCCAGCTCCGCGGGCAGGAGGATGGTGGTG
>JAEEGL017333162.1_pt1 | contig 16031 bp, 16 predicted proteins | sample 9134231 | NCBI WGS metagenome assembly JAEEGL01 (sample SAMN16246548, study PRJNA631951) | gut metagenome | biome: gut microbiome; feature: rumen; material: fiber-attached | host: Bos | place: Iran: Karaj | collected 2018-10 | reverse complement strand
CAGGAGCCTGTCTACGGCCCGCCCGAGTGGTTCGATCCCGGTTACGATCCGAACGTCAACATTCCGGAGACGGTTTACGGCCCGCCGGAATGGTTCGATCCGAGCTACGATCCCGACGCGCCCGAAGTTCCGAACGGCGAGCAGGTCGAGACGCCCGAAGAGCAGCAGCCGAAAGACGAGGAAAGCAGCACGCAGACCGGTTCGAAGAAAAAGAAGAGCGACGAGGACGACAACAAGCCCGCGCCGCAGCAGGCCGCGTTTGACCCCGGCCAGAACCAGAATGTGGACGTCTACGGACCGCCCGAGTACTTCGGACTGGAACCGGCCGAACCGATGCCGGCGGAGCCGACGCCTGACGAACCGGCTCCTGAAGAGCCTGCGCCGGCCGAGCCTCCTCAGCCGGACGTCCTGGTGCCGGAACCCGTACCCTTCGACCCGGAGGACAACCGCCTCATCTGCATGTACGGCCCGCCCGAGTGGTTCAACCCGGATTGGGGAAAGCCCGTCGTGATCGAGGAGCCCATTCGGATCGAGGATCCCATCCCCGTGCCCACGGATCCGACGCTGGTGGGGGAGTGATCGCCCATGCGCAGGATCGAGGAGATAAAAACGGCGCATCTGTCGCAGCTCTCGGACTACATCGAAAACGATCTGTATAAGCGTCCGCGCCTGCGGCACCTGTTCCTGGAGCTCACGCTGCAGTGCAACGCGCACTGCTTCCACTGCGGCAGCAACTGCACGGAGCTGGCGGGCGAGGAGCTGAGCCTGGACGAATACAAGGCGCTGCTGGATCAGATCAAAGCGGATTTCGGCACGAAGGGCTTCATGCTGTGCGTCACCGGCGGAGAGCCGATGCTGCGAAAAGAGTTCTTCGACATCATGGCTTACGCTCACGAACTGGGCTTTGCCTGGGGGATGACGAGCAACGCGACGCTCATCACGAAGGAGGTGGCTCACCGCCTCGCCGAGGTGGGCATGTCGACGATCTCCGTATCCATCGACGGCCTGCCCGAAACGCACGACGAGCTGCGCGGCATGCCCGGCGGGTATGAGCGCGCCATGCGGGGGATCCGAAACCTCATCGACGAACACGCTTTTCAGGCGGTGCAGGTGACCACGGTCATCAACCACCGGAACATCGACCAGCTGGACGCGCTGTTTGAGATCATGGACGGGCTGGACCTGGATTCCTGGCGGGTCATCAACCTGGAGCCCATTGGCCGCGCCCTGCAGAGGCCGGACCTGATGTGCACGAAGGAGGATTACCGGCGGCTGTTTGCGTTCATTCGCGAAAAGAGGCAGCAGGGATACCCGCTCGAGTACGGCTGCAGCCACTATCTGGGGCTGGATCTCGAGGCTGAGGTGCGCGAGTGGTACTGGGTCTGCAATGCGGGCGTCTATACGGCCAGCATCATGGCCAACGGCGACATCGCCGCTTGCCTGGACATCGAGCGCACGCCGCTCACCGTGCAGGGGAACATCCGAAAGGACCGATTCAAGGACGTATGGGAGAACCGCTTCGAACTGTTCCGCCACGACTTAAGCGATCTGAACGAGACCTGCCGCGCCTGCAAACACGCGCGCTTCTGCCGGGGAGACGCCCACCACAGCTGGAATTACGAAAAAAACGAGCCCATGGTCTGCTTTAAGGACATCCTGTTCGAGTAGCGCCAAAGGCTTTGAGGATAGCATTTATTACACATAACATTACTTAAAGAAGGGATTTCTATGAAAAAGCAGATCACCGAAAGCATTTTCTACGTCGGCGCCAACGATCACGACATCGACCTCTTCGAGGGTCACTTCGACGTGCCCCTGGGCATGGCGTATAACTCCTACGTCATCCGCGACGAGAAGGTGGCCGTGATGGATACCATCGACCAGAGCAAGACCGAGGAGTGGCTGACGAACGTAGCCGCGAACATCAAGTGCAGCGCGCCGGACTACCTCATCGTGCAGCACATGGAACCGGATCATTCCGCGTCCATCGAGGCCTTTCTGAAGGAGTATCCGACCGCGACGGTCGTGGGCAACGCGAAGACTTTCAAGATGATCAGCCAGTTCTTCCCTGGCCTTGAGATCGCAAACAGGCTCGAGGTGAAGAACGGCGACAAGCTGAGCCTCGGCAAGCACGAACTGACCTTTATTTTCGCGCCTATGGTCCACTGGCCCGAAGTGATGATGACCTACGATTCGTTCGATAAGGTCCTGTTCTCGGCGGACGGTTTCGGCAAGTTCGGCGCCAACGACGTCGAGGATCCGGAAGGCTGGGCCTGCGAAGCCCGCCGCTACTACTTCGGCATCGTGGGCAAGTACGGCGCCCAGGTGCAGGCGGTCCTGAAGAAGGCCGCGGCGCTGGACATCCAAATCATCGCGCCGCTGCACGGCCCGGTGCTGACGGAGGATCTGGGCTACTACATCAACCTGTACGATACCTGGAGCAGCTATCTGCCCGAGACCGACGGCGTGGCGATCATGTACACGTCCGTCTACGGCAACACGAAGAAGGCCGCCGAGATGCTGGCGGCGGAGCTCGAAAAGCGCGGCGTGCCCAAGGTCGCCATCGCGGACCTCGCCCGCGACGACATGTACGAGTGCGTGGAAGACGCCTTCCGTTACGAGAAGCTGGTCCTGGCCACCACGACCTACAACGCGGAGATCTTCCCCTACATGCGCGAGTTCATCAGCATGCTGGTGGAACGGGGCTATCAGAAGCGCACGATCGGCTTCATCGAGAACGGTTCGTGGGCGCCCACGGCCATGAAGGTGATGAAGGCGAAGCTCGAAGGCCTGAAGGACATCACGTTCACGAAGAACAACGTGACCATCCTGTCCGCGCTGAACGAGACCAGCACCGCGCAGCTGATGGCGCTGGCGGACGAGCTGGCGGAAGGTTACGAGAAGGTGGAGGCTCCGGAGAACAAGAAGATCGATCCGACGGCGCTTTACAAGATCGGCTACGGTCTCTACGTGGTAACGGCTGCGGACGGTGGCAAGCAGAACGGCCAGATCGCCAACACCGTTTCGCAGGTCGCGAGCAATCCTTCCCGCATCGCGGTGAACCTGAACAAGGCCAACTATACGGCGGACATCGTGCGCAAGACCGGCGTCATGAACGTCTGCACGCTTACGGAACAGTGCCCGTTCCAGGAATTCCAACACTTCGGTTTCCAGTCCGGCAGGAACGTGGATAAGTTCGCGGGCTATGAACACTACGACATCGCTTCCAACGGCGTGGCCTTCCTCACGAAGTACTCCAATTCCTACATTTCGCTGAAGGTCTTCGATACCGTGGATCTGGGGTCCCACTGGATGTTCCTGTGCGACATCACCGAATCCGTCGTGCTGAACGGCGGCGAAACCATGACGTACGCCTATTATCAGAAGAACGTAAAGCCCCGCCCGCAGGAGGAAAAGAAGGGCTGGGTCTGCGACATCTGCGGCTACGTCTATGAGGGGGAAGAACTGGCAGAGGACTTGAGCCGCCCGCTCCGCGAGCACCCCGCCAGCGACTTTTCGAAGCTGTAAGGGTTTAGCCGAACAGGGAGTAACACCATAGAGAATCAAAACCGGATGGGACAATGCTATCCGGTTTTATTTCGCTTGTAAATGGATGTTTTAACCATTGCTACTTGATATTACCATTATTAAATAGCATAATATATGTTAATTATGGGAATATAACACTTTACACACGTAATAATACGTGTTATAATGATGCTGGCTCAGAGAAAGGACAGTACATGAAAACCTCCGAGCTCATCCGTCTGCTGAAGAGGCATGGATGTTATTTATTGAATCATCGCGCGAATCACGATGTCTGGTTTAGCCCAACCACTGGCAAAACATTTCTTGTGTGGCGTCACAAAAGCAGAGATATCCCAATAGGCACGCTGAAGAGCATTCTGAATGCAGCAGGAATCAAGGAGGAATAGTCATGGCGAAATATGTTTATCCAGCAGTATTCGAACCGGAAGATGGCATGTATAACGTAAAGTTCCCGGACCTTCCGCATTGTTTTACTTGCGGTAGCGATCTTCCGGAGGCGTTTGAGATGGCAGAAGATGCTCTGGCAATTGTATTGGACGATTATGAGAGGGAACACAAACCGATTCCCGCACCATCGCAGCTCGGGGACATCTCTGTGCCTGAAGGCAACATAGTCAACTATGTTTACTGCGATACGATCGTGTATAAGAAACGATTCAGCAAACGGGCTGTCAAGAAGACGCTTTCCATCCCGGAATGGCTGAACGAAGCCGCGACAGCCGCTGGCATCAATTTTTCCCAGGTGCTGCAGAATGCGCTGAAGCAGGAGTTGCATCTGCTGTAAGGAGAATCGTATGAAAGTGCTTGTCATACCGGATGTACATCTGAAACCATGGGTGTTTCGGGAAGCTGCCGCATCCATGCGATCGTATGTAGTGGATAAAGCGGTTTGCCTGATGGATATTCCGGATGACTGGGATCGTGAGTTTGACCTGGAACTTTACGAAGATACCTTTGATGCGGCGATTGAGTTTGCTGTAGCGTTTCCGGAAACCCTGTGGTGCTGGGGAAATCATGATCTGTCCTATGTTTGGGGAATGAGGGAAACAGGTTATTCATGGTTTGCGCGGGGTACGGTCAGCCGTAAACTGTTGGAATTGGAACAATCCTTGCCCGATCCAGCGCAGCTTGCTTATCTGCATCGAATCGATAACGTATTGTTTTGTCATGGCGGATTGTCTGAATATTTCGTAAAGACAAGGGTCGATAAGGCACGTCATGGAGATATTGACGCGGTAGTCAGCGCCATAAACGCTTTGGACTGTGAGGATATGTGGAACGATCTGTCGCCGATCTGGTTCCGTCCTCAGTACAAGAAGAATCCCGGATTGTATGAATCGGAAAAGTATCTGCAGGTTGTAGGACATACTCCGGTGGAAGATATAACAATAGAGGGCAGCCTATTGTCCTGCGACGTGTTTTCAACCTACCGGGACGGAAACCCGATTGGCTCACAGCGGTTTCCTGTGTTAGATACGAATACTCTGATCCTTTATAATTGATTGCTATACTCTCTAAATGCATTACATATCATCATGGACCGTCAGGGAAAGGTGCAGCAATGATCACCCAGCAAACCATCGATAAAGCAAAAGAATACATCCAAAGGCTTTTCGCCGGCAACGCCGGCGGGCATGGCGCGGACCACACTCTGCGCGTATATGCGAACGCGATGCGGCTGGCAAAGCAGGTACCGGCGTGTGACCCGGCCATCTGCGCGCTGGCGGCGCTGCTGCACGACGCGGACGATCACAAGCTGTTCCGGACGGAAAACAACGCCAACGCGCGGGCGTTTCTGCAGGCGAACGGCGTAAGCGAAGAGGAGACTGACTATATCTGCCGGGTCATCGAATCCGTTTCCTTCAGCAAAAACAAGGGCCGCAGGCCGGATACGCCGGAGGGAGAGGTCGTGCAGGACGCGGACAGGCTGGACGCGATCGGGGCCATAGGGATCGCGCGGACCTTCGCGTACGGAGGCGAACACGGCCGGTCCATCGAGGATTCCGTGCAGCATTTCAACGACAAACTGCTCTTGCTGAAGGACATCATGAACACGGACGCCGCAAAGCGCGAAGCCGAAGAGCGGCACGCCTATATGGAAGGTTTCCTGGCGCAGCTGTCGCGGGAGACGTCCCGCAAGGAGGTGTAGCGCATGGCCAGGCTGACAGACGACCTCGCCTACGAGATCCTTTCCGTCGTAGAGGAGATCCCGGAGGGCTGCGTGGCGACGTATGGGCAGATTGCGCGGCTCATCGGTCGGGAAAAGAATTCCCGGCTCGTGGGGAAGGTGCTGAGCAACGCGGAGTTCTATGGCCGCTATCCCTGTCACCGGGTGGTGAACCACTGCGGGCGGCTCGTGCCCGGCTGGCGGGAGCAGTCGTCGCTGCTCGCCCGGGAAGGGGTTCTGCTCAAGGAGGACGGCCGCGTAGACTTAAAAGAGTACCAGTGGGACTGCTGAAAAAGCGGTCCTTTTCTTTTGCGAAAATGTCGTGAAAATTTTTTATCAATTCAGTGCACTAAAGTGTTGACACACTAAAGCAGTCGTGCTACAATACGAACATCAACAGCAAACGACGCCCTGTGGGGCGGGTCACCAAGACAATACAAGACAAAGAAAGGCAGACAAAATGAAGAGAGTATTTGCAATCCTGTTGGCGCTGGCCATGGTTTTCTCCCTGGCGGCATGCACATCCGGAGATCAGGGCAGCAGCGAGCCCGCGAACAGGCTCGAGGCCATCAAGGCGAGAGGTTACATCGAAATGGCGACCGAGCCCTACTGGGCGCCGATGGAATTCATCGATTCGTCCAAGACGGGCGACGACCAGTATCAGGGCGTGGACATCGAGCTCGGAAAGTACATCGCACAGCAGCTCGGCGTCGAACTGAAGATCGTGCCGCTGGAGTTCTCCGCGGTGCTCGCGTCCATCACCGAGGGCAAATACGACATGGCCATTTCAGCGCTGGCGTATTCCCCGGCCCGCGCCGAAAACATGAACATGTCCGTCGGCTACCGCTTCGGCGATGAGATCGCTTCGTACGGCTTCATCCTGCGGGAAGGCGAAGAGGGCAAGATCGTTACGGCGGAGGACTGCAAGGACCTGGTGCTGGTCACCCAGAGCGGCAGCGTCCAGGAAGGCTTCGTCAGAGACCAGATCCCCGCCTGGAAGGATCTGAAGCTCGTCTCCTCCATGACGGACGGCTACCTGATGGTCTCCGAGGGCAAGGCGGACGCCTGCGCGACGGACGTCTCCAACGGCCAGCTGTACGCGGATGCGAACGGCGGTCTGGCGGTCGCATCGTTCCGGTTCGTCGTGGATGAGACTACCCAGGGCACCCGCGTGGGCATCCCCAAGGGCGAGGATGAGCTCACCGAATTCATCAACCAGTGCATCACCGACCTGCGCGCGGAGGGCACGATCGACAAGTGGTACGACGAATACGTCGAATACGCCAAGAGCCTCGGCATCGAATAGGATAGTCCGCAGGGCACAGTAAACGCATCGTTATACGATAAGACGCGGATCCGGGAGCAGTTCTGTGTTCCCGGTTCCCTATCTGTAAGAGATTATGGACAAGATCATCAAAATACTCATCAAATACTACCCGGTGTTCCTGAAGGGGCTCTGGGGCACCATGTGGCTGGCGACGGTCACGCTGCTGGTGGGCACGGTGCTGGGGCTGATCGTGGCTTTCCTGCGCCGCAGCCGTTTCGGCGTGCTGAGAACGATCACCGCGGCCTATATTCAGGTCCTGCGGGGCACGCCCATCCTGCTGCAGCTGTATTTCTTCTGGATCATGCTGCCGCGCCTCCTTCCGTTTACACTGAGCGATACAGCCTGCATTCTGACGGCGCTCATCATCAACGCGTCGGCTTACATCGCGGAGATCATCCGCGCGGGCATCGCCGCGGTCGATCCCGGCCAGTGGGAAGCCGGCCGCAGCATCGGCCTCACCGAGGTCCACCTGATGCAGAAGATCATCCTGCCGCAGGCCATCAAGAACATCCTGCCGGCGCTGGTCAGCCAGTTCATCGCCTGCATCAAGGAGACGTCCCTGGCGTCCGTATTCTTCATCCGCGAGCTGACGACGGCGTACAAGACCGTAACCGCGACGACATTCCTGGCGATCCAGCCGCTGCTCATCTCCGGCGTGATCTATCTCGTCGTCACGTCCATCCTGTCCGTGGTGGCAGGCCGTATCGAAGGGAGGATGAAGGCAAGTGATTGAACCGATCATACGCGTTATCGACCTGTACAAGGACTTTGGCCCCGTCAAGGTGCTGAAGGGCATCTCCACGGACATCGCCCCCGGCGAAGTCGTGTCCATCATCGGTCCCTCCGGCAGCGGCAAGAGCACGTTCCTTCGCTGCCTGAACCGCCTGGAAGAGCCCACGTCCGGCCAGATCCTCTTCAAGGGGGAGGACATCATGAAGGCCGGCAAGCGGATCTCGCTGTACCGGCAGAAGATCGGCATGGTGTTCCAGAACTTCAATGTGTTCCCGCATCTGACGGTGCTGCAGAACATCACGCTGTCGCCCGTCCTGGAGCTGAAAGTGCCCCAGAAAGAGGCGGATGCGCAGGCGGAGGCGCTGCTGTCGCGCGTCGGGCTGCTCGACAAGCGCGACGTCTATCCGCGGCAGCTGTCCGGCGGTCAGAAACAGCGCCTGGCTATCGTGCGCGCGCTAGCCATGGAGCCGGAGGTGATGCTCTTCGACGAGCCCACGTCCGCCCTCGACCCGGAGATGGTCAAAGAGGTGCTGTACGTCATCGAGGATCTGGCTAAAAGCGGCATGACCATCCTGAACGTTACGCACGAAATGGGCTTTGCAAGGCAGGTCTCGGACCGTATACTGTTTATAGACGAAGGCATCATCCAGGAGGAGGGTGACCCGGACAGCTTCTTCGCGAGTCCGACGAGCCCCCGCGCCAAGGAATTCTTAAGCAAAGTGCTGTAGCGGGGCGAGGAGCCCGGCTGAGATATAAAGAAAGGAACCGAACATGGATCAGCTGGAATTTTTATCGAAGATCATCGATGAGCGGGCGGAGCGCATCAAGGCGCTAGCCCGGGAGATCTGGGGCTATGCGGAGCTGGCTTACGAGGAAGAGAAGTCCGCGGCGGCTTTGGAACAGGCTATGGCGAGCGAAGGCTTTGTCATCGAGAAGGGCATCGCCGACATCCCCACGGCTTTTACGGCTACGTTCAAGAGCGGCAGTGGCAAGCCTGTCGCGGCCATCTTAGGCGAGTACGACGCGCTGGCGGAGCTGTCGCAGGAGGCCGGCATCGCGGAGAAAAAGCCGCTTTGCGCCGGTGACCCGGGCCATGGCTGCGGTCACAACCTGTTGGGCGTCGGCGGCGCGGCCGCGGCCATCGCTGTAAAGGAATACTTGCAGGCGGAAGGCCTGGACGGCACCATCATCTACTTCGGCTGCCCCGCGGAAGAGGGAGCCGGCTCCAAACAGTTCATCGCCCGCGCCGGTTATTTCGACGACGTGGACTTCGCTTACGCCTGGCATCCCGCCTGGCTCAACCGCGTGCCGAGCACGGGGGACGTGGCCATCATGGGCGCGAACTTCACGTTCGACGGCATCGCCTCGCACGCCGGCGGAGCGCCGGAACTGGGGCGGTCCGCATTGGATGCGGCGGAGCTGATGAATGTGGGGGTCAACTATTTAAGAGAGCACATGATCGACGAAGCCCGCGTGCACTACGCCTATTCGGATGCGGGCGGCGCGCAGCCGAACGTCGTGCCGGCTCACGCGGTAATCAAATACGAGGTGCGCGCGCCGAAGGTTGCCCAGGTGAAGGAACTGTTCGCGCGCGTCGTGAACATCGCACGCGGCGCCGCCCTGATGACGGAAACGCAGATGGAATACGAGGTGACGATGGCCTTCTCGGACTACACGCCGAACAAGACGCTGGCGGCCCTGGCGGACGAGTGTCTGCGGGAGGTCGGCGCGCCGAAGTGGACGGAGGAAGAGTACAAGCTGGCGGCGGACTTCGTGCGCACCTACCCCAAGAACATCCAGAAGACGATCGCGGATGCCGCTTCGGAGATCTACGGCTGGGAGCGCGTGCCCGAGATCCTGGCGAAGCCCCTGGATTCGGAGATCCACCCGTTTGACCCGACCGAGACCGGCTACCATTCCGGGTCTACGGACGTGGGCGACGTGGGCTACGCGACGCCGACCGTCAACATCAACGTGGCGACGGCCTGCGTGGGCAATGTGGGTCACAGCTGGCAGAACGTGGCATTCTCCAACAGCTCCATCGGCGACAAGGGTATGATGGTCGCGGCCAAAGTCCTGGCGCTGACCACCGTGCGCACCATGGCGCAGCCCGAACTGATCGAAAAGGCGAAGGCGGAGCTTCTGCGCAAGAACGGCGGCAAGTACGTCTGCCCGCTGCCCGATTACGCCAAGCCGCCGATCGGGAAGTATTAGACAGTTGCAGAAACCGACAGAAAACGGGCCTTCCGGCGGAAGGCCCGTTTGTTATGCGAAGTGTTTTACGCGAAGATCTCGTCCAGGAAATCTTCGGAGATCTTGCGGTAGCGCTCCTCGTCCACCAGGTAGGAGATGCCGTGGCCGGCGCCGGGGAACGTGACCCTGCGAACCATCTGCGGATTGGCCTCGGCGATGGTGCGGCTCATGAATTCGGGTACGAAGCGGTCCTGTTCGCCGTGGATGAGCAGGATGGGGACCTTGCAGGCCGCAGCGCCGTCGGAAGCGGTGAGCGAGCCGAGCTTGAAGCGCGCGAACAGGAAGGCCGCGGCTCTGGCCGTGATGGCCGTTACGAAGGGAGGGATGTGCATGTCCTTTGAGGCGACACGCTCGATGATCTTGACGGGCGAGTCGAACGGACAGTCCGCGCAGATGCCCTTGACCTGCTCGGGCAGGCCGTCGGCCGCGGCCATCAGCACGGTGGTGGCGCCCATGGAGATGCCCACAAGGCAGATCTTGGTGCTTGCGCCAAAGCGCTTCACCGCGTAATCGACCCAGCCGAGGCAGTCCTTGCGCTCCTTGATGCCGAACGTGATGGCGTGCCCGCCGCTCTCGCCCGTGGCGCGCTGCTCGACGCACAGCACGTTGTAGCCAAACTCCATCAGCATGCGGGCGCCGCCGGAAAAATCGCGGGCGGGCGTGCCGCGGTAGCCGTGGAAGCAGATGCATAAAGGCGCGCCGCGCCGCACTTCGTAGTAGCGGCCTGCCAGCTTGAGCCCATCGAAGGAGTCGATGTAGACCCGTTCGTATTCAAGGGCGTGCATGGCGCCGATCATGCGGAAGATCTTGTAGGCCATGGGCCTGGTCTGATCGTTGAAACGGTATTCGAAATCGTCGTTCTGATTGCCTTTCGGGGAATAAAAGGCCATGCGATAGGTCGCGTAGAGCCCGGCCATCGCCGCCGTGGTCGCGGCAGCCGTAATGCCGCTCGAAAGGATGATCTTCGTCTTTTTCTTCATGGTGCGTTCTCCATATGCAAGAAAATGCTGATATTTCATTATACCCACTTTGCGCCTGAAGCGCAATGAAAAGAGCGGGCTAACCCTCCGGCGGGCCGAGCGGCCTTGCACGGATCGAAGCCTTCTGCGGGTCAGGTCAACGGTTTTGCCAGGAATAAAAGACTCTCCAACAGGCTGAGGCCCCTGTGGCTTAAGGCAGAGGGCTGAGGCGCCGGACAAGGCAAGCGAGGTCGTCGCAAGCGCCGGAGCGAAGCGACGAAAGCGGGCCGAGCGGCCTTGTACGGGTCGAAGCCTTCTGCAGGACAGGTCATCAGTTTCGCGCAATCGCTTGACACTTCGACTCGTTAAAGCGTACAATTAAGTTTATTACACGAGCTAATAGAAAGGGTTTCGGTTATGGTACTGACTGGCGCGCAGATCCTCATGGAGTGTCTGCTAGAGCAGGGCGTGGACACGGTGTTCGGATATCCCGGAGGCACCAATCTCAATGTCTACGACGAGCTCTACAAATATTCGGACAAGATCAAGAACTATCTCACGTCCCACGAGCAGGGGGCGGCTCACGCAGCGGATGGCTACGCGCGTTCCACCGGCAAGGTGGGCGTGTGTCTGGCGACGTCAGGCCCGGGCGCGACGAACCTCACGACGGGCATTGCGACGGCTCACTTGGATTCTTCCCCTGTGGTCGCAATCACCTGCAACGTGAGCGCGAGCCAGCTCGGCAAGGATGCGTTCCAGGAGGCGGACGTCATCGGCATCATGATGCCCATTACGAAGTCCACGTTTCTGATCAGCAACGTGGAGGAACTGGCCGATACCGTGCGCGAAGCCTTCGCGCTGGCGCGTTCCGGCCGGCCCGGCCCCGTGCTCATCGACATCCTGAAGGACGTTACGAGCCAGAAGTGCGAGTACGAGCCGCTGCCCCGCGAGCTGCACGGCACGAGGGGGGCGCTGGCAGGCCTTTTGCGCCGGGCTCACACGTCGAGCCTGCGCCTGTTTGAGCCAGACAAGGAGGACATCGACACCCTCGTGGACATGATCGCCCAGTCGAAGAAACCCATGCTCATCTGCGGCGGCGGGGTCACCAGAAGCCGCGCGCACGAGGAGTTCCGGGCGTTCGCGAAGAAACTGGACGCGCCGGTCGCCATCACCCTGATGGGTGGCGGGTCCATGCCCGGCGATGACCCGCTCTCCACCGGCATGATCGGCATGCACGGGAGCCAGGCCTCCAACCGGGCCGCGGACAAGTGCGATCTGCTGATCGCGGTCGGCACGCGCTTTTCGGACCGCGTGGCGCTGAAGCCCGCGACGTTCGCCCGCGACGCGAAGATCGTCCACATCGACATCGACCGCGCGGAGATCGACAAGAACGTGCAGACGGACCACCACATCATCGGCGACGCGAAGAAGGTGCTGGAGCAGCTGATCGAGAAGATCCCCCAGTACGACCACACCGAGTGGAAGGAATACGTCTTTTCCTTCCCGACCGAGACGGAATACGACGAGAGCACCGGCGCGATGACCCCCAAGCAGATCCTCGAGACCATCAGCGACATGGTGCCGGAGGATACCATCGTCGCGACGGACGTGGGCGAGCACCAGATGTGGGCCATCCAGCACTTCCACTTCTCCTACCCGGGCCAGCTGATCACGTCGGGCGGCTTCGGATCCATGGGCTTCGGCCTCGGTGCCGCCATCGGCAGCAAGGTCGGCAACCCCGACAAATGCGTCATCCACATCACCGGCGACGGGTCGTTCCGCATGAACTGCAACGAGCTCGCCACCGAGGAATACTATAAACTGCCCATCATCACGTTCATCTTCAACAACGGATGCCTGGGCATGGTGCGCCAGTGGCAGGAGCTGATGTACGAAGGCCGTTACAGCGCGACGATCCTCGACCGCGGGCCGGACTTCGTCAAGCTGGCCGAGGCCTACGGGCTGAAAGGCCGGCGCGTCACGAGCGTGGACGAACTGAAGGCCGCCATCGCCGAGGCGCTCGAGGAGGCCAAGGAAGGCCGCGGCTACGTCGTGGACTGCGCGGTGGCGCAGAGCGAACTGGTGCGGCCCATGGTCAACGGTGGCACGCACATCACGGAATTTCTGCTGAACTAGGAAGGAGGAAGAAGCGATGACAATCAGAACGACCGACTCTGGCAAAGAAGAGCGCCGCACGCTTTCCCTCCTGGTGGACAACAAGCCCGGCGTGCTGTCGCAGATCGCCCGCCTGTTCACCCGCAACGGTTACAACATCGAATCCTTTGCGGCGGACGCCGTGCTCGATCCCGGGGTGACCCGCATCACGATCGAGGTGATCGCCAACGATAACCACACGAACCGCATGATTGCCCAGCTGAACAAGATGGTGCCGGTGCATTCGGTCAAGCTGCTCACGAAGGACCATACGATACGCCGGCAGCTGGCGTTGTTCAAGGTGAACGCCTCCACGAGCGAAGAGCGCAACGAGATCATCCAGATCGCGAACATCTTCCGCGGATCCGTCATCGACGTGAGCCACGAGACGCTGACGATCTCGGTCATCGGCGACGAAAAGAAGATCGACGCCGTGCGCGACATGCTGGACGGCTTCGGCATCATCGAGTTGGCGCGCTCGGGCATGATCGCCATGGAGCGCGGCAAGTACACGATCGACGAGCAGACGAAGGAGCGCGGCGAGTTCAACTACGGCAAGAACACGCAGTAAAGCAGCGGGGCAGGGCGGAAAGCCGGCCCGAAGGAAGGCAAAATTATGAAAGAGAACGGAAAACAGAGGATCGTGGTAAAGGTGGGCACGTCCACGCTGACCCACGAAGGCGGAGACCTGGACCTGCGAAGCATGGAGCGGCTGGTGAGGGTCATGGCGGACCTGAAAGGCGCGGGAGACGAGATGATCCTGGTCAGTTCCGGCGCGATCGCCGTGGGCACGGCTAAACTGGGACTTCCGGAAAGGCCGAAGGAGCTGCGGTTCAAGCAGGCGGCGGCCGCGGTGGGACAGTGCAGCATGATGCACATCTACGACAAGCTGTTTTCGGAATACAACGTGAACACGGCGCAGATCCTGCTGACGGATACGGACGTGGCGGACGAGGAGCGGGCGGCTCACCTGCGGGCCACGTTCTCCGCGCTGCTGGAAATGGGGGTCGTGCCCGTGGTCAACGAGAACGACTCGGTGTCCTCGGCGGAGATCGAGACTGGTAAGCACAAGGTCCTCGGCGACAACGATACGCTTTCCGCCATCGTGGCGAGCCTGTGCGAAGCGGACCTGCTCGTGCTGTTTTCCGACATCGACGGGCTGTACGACGCGGATCCGCGGACGCATCCGGACGCGAAACTGCTGCCCGAAGTGCGCGAGATCACGGACGAGATCCTGGCCATGGCGGGCGGGGCAGGCACCTGGCGCGGCACCGGCGGCATGGCGACGAAGCTTTCTGCGGCGCAGGTCGCGACGAGAGCTGGCTGCGACATGGTGATCACGAACGGCAAGCGGCCGCAGGAACTGTACGACATCGCGGAAGGAAAGCCCATCGGCACGCGGTTTATCGCGCGGCGGGGCTGAGGGAATAGAGCAGGCAGAGGAGGCAGAGACTATGACGGTTCTGGAAATGCAGGGCGCGGCGGCGAAAAAGGCTGCGCAGGCGATGGCGCTGGCGAGCACAGAAACGAAGAACAAGGCGCTGCTGGCCATTGCGGACGCGCTGATCGCGCGGCAGGACGAGTGGCTTTCAGCCAACGCGGAGGATTACGAAGCCGCGAAAGCCGGCGGGATGAACGCGTCCATGCTGGATCGGCTCAAGCTGACGAAGGAGCGCGTCGAAGGCGTCGCGGAAGGCGTGCGCCAGGCGGCAGCGCTGCCCGATCCGATCGGGAAGGTGACCAAGACCATCGACCGCCCGAACGGGATCCACATCGAACAGCGGCGGGTGCCTCTGGGGGTCATCGGCATGATCTTCGAAGCCAGGCCGAACGTGGCGGTCGACGCGGCCGTGCTGTGCCTGAAGGCCGGTAACGCCTGCATCCTGCGGGGCGGCAAGGAGTCCATCCGCAGCAACATGTGCGCGGAGGCGATCATGCGCGGCGCGCTGGAAAGCGTCGGGCTGCCGGCGGACGCGGTGTCGCTCGTCCACGATACGAGCCGCGAGAGCGCGAAGGAACTGATGCACCTGGAGAAGTACATCGACGTGCTCATTCCCAGGGGCGGCGCGGGGCTCATCCGCTCGGTCACGAAAGAGGCGTCCGTGCCGACCATCCGCACGGGCGAGGGCATCTGCCACGTCTATGTGGACAGCGAGGCGGATCTGCCCATGGCGGCGAAGATCGTCTGGAACGCGAAGACCCAGCGGCCGTCGGTGTGCAACGCGGTGGAGTGCGTCGTGCTGCACAAGTCGATCGCGGAAGCGTTCTTCAACGAGGCGCTGCCGCTGCTGGACGAAAAGAATGTCGAGATCCGGGCGGACGCCAAGATCTGCAACATCCTGGGCACGCGGGCGAAGGAGGCTTCGGACGAGGACTGGGATACGGAGTACAACGACTACATTCTGGCGGCGAAGACGGTGACGAGCCCCCAGGAAGCCATCGACTTCATCAACGCGCACGGCACGCAGCATTCGGAATGCATCGTCACGGAAAACGCCGAAACGGCCGCGCTGTTCCTGAACAGCGTCGACGCGGCGGCCGTCTACTGGAACGCCTCCACGCGCTTTACGGACGGCTTCGAGTTCGGCCTTGGCGCGGAGATCGGCATCTCGACGCAGAAGCTCCACGCGCGCGGGCCCATGGGGCTCGAGGAGCTTACGAGCTGGAAGTACGTCGTCTGCGGCGAGGGCCAGATCCGATAGCGTCTTGAGTCAGGGGACGTTTCTCGTGACTCAAAATGGGACAAGGAACCGTCCCCATATCTCAAAAACGAGATATAGGACAAAACGTGTTGGTAAAAACCGCTGTAACCGTTGAATTTTCAATGGCTGCAGCGGTTTTATCTTGTTTTAAACAAGATACAGGGTGGACAAAACGTGTTGGTAAAAAT
>JAEEGL016951065.1_pt1 | contig 16031 bp, 9 predicted proteins | sample 9134231 | NCBI WGS metagenome assembly JAEEGL01 (sample SAMN16246548, study PRJNA631951) | gut metagenome | biome: gut microbiome; feature: rumen; material: fiber-attached | host: Bos | place: Iran: Karaj | collected 2018-10 | reverse complement strand
ATCAATACCTCCATCTAACGCATCACTGTATATGTCATCAAGTTCAAATATTGGACAATGGTCAGAGAAATAGTTGACTTGGAACATTTTCACTTCGCCATCGGCAAGTGAATCATCGTAACCGATAGTCAGTAAGTTCATAGGATTGGAAATACCAGAAGCCATTTTTTTCAAATCCTGAAAATGCCAGACAAATTTGCTCAACTCAGTGTTCGCGATTTTGGTATTACTGTTTGTCCATATTTTCACCATAAAACTCCACGATGTTTGATAGCAATCCATCTTTTCAAACTGTTTCAGGCAATCCTCTATCGGTGTGGATGATTTCGATTGTGCATAATAAGCAGAATAAATGTAGGTGAAGGCGCTATTGAAATCATCGACACAACTAGCACCTTTGTCCCATACTTCGCAATGGTTCCTTATTATATCGGACACTTCTGATTTCAAAATTCTATCCAACCGAACTTTCTGTCCAAAGCAAACGCACGACTGCGGATCACTCAAATCGCTAGTAATCTGCATTGTCACAAGAGTACCGCGTTTTTGCTCTTCACTTATATAATATGGAGTCAGTTCATCATCAACACCATCAAATTTGCGGTATGTGGTCAGTATTTCATCGTGGTTCGAGTTGTAGTAGTGAAACTCCTGACCAATGCGTGTGTAAAAGACATCACTATCATCAGACCAACGGTAGATTTCATCGTAAATTGCAGGGAAAAGAATTGTGCCATCGGGGTTCTTTATTCCCTTTTTGCCGTGTTCGTAAAACTCATCGCCGAATATGCATTGGTCTGTCATTCCGCCGTTTTTGTAAACAAAAATCTGACGGTTGGAGTATTTTGCCCATATATACGAATCGCAAATCTCTATCTGATCGAAAATGGGCGGCATAACAAGATCTCCTGTAGGCGTTTTCCAACCTATATGACCATTTTTTTCGAACATTACTGCCGTATCGGCATCTCGCCACAAGATTTTACCATTGAAAGTAAGAGTTGAAAGATACTGTGGATAGAGAGCTTTTTTTGACCTATTTTTTGATAATTGAAATACGCCCCACGTGGTAAAGTAAGTTTTACTTTTTGACGATATTGTAATACCGGTCCTTTCTTCCTTGCCTTCATCATCAAATAATTTCAATTCTCCATCAACTTCGCGTATCGAATAATTCAAGAAACTCATAATTAATATCTTTTTAGTGATTGGGTAAACTATTTAGTTAGTATATGGACGCAAAACTACGAGGGCACTATGAAGCCTTTTTGCGTAGTCGCCATCAAAATGTTTTTTACTAAATTTTTTTATTTACGCAGAAAGACTGCGTAATGCATATTTTCCTTTGCAGCGTTGTTTGATAGAAATTGAAAAATCATGAAAGAGGTAAACGGAAAATATTCGTCGGCCAAAATCTTTACTAACAATGTCGACGATGTTTCGATGAAACAAATCGAAACGCTTTGCAATCAGGAGTTTACTGCTGGTGCAAAAATACGTCTTATGCCAGATGTACATGCTGGTGCTGGTTGCACAATTGGAACTACTATGACCATAACCGACAAAATTGTGCCGAACCTTGTTGGTGTGGATATTGGTTGCGGAATGGAAACCGTTATGTTGAAGGCAGATAGTGAGGCTGCACAGAACTTCAATCCCACACTTCTGGACACGGTTATCCGGCGAAGTATTCCGTGTGGTTTCGATATTCGTAAGGAGCCTCATCCATATTCACAAAATATTGAATTTGAGAAAGTTCGTGGACAGTATAGTAAAGCGCGCGCCCTCCGCAGTGTAGGCACTCTTGGCGGAGGAAATCACTTTATTGAAGCCGACCGCGACGATGATGGCAATCTTTACTTTGTGGTTCATTCGGGCAGCCGTCACGCTGGTCTTGAAATAGCTAACTATTATCAAGAAGAAGCTTGGAAACAGTTGAACCACAATCAGAAAAAAGATTTGGAAGAACTAATAAATCAACTGAAAGCCGAACACCGCGAAAATGAGATTCAAGACCGACTGACAGATTTGAAGACGCAAATCATTACCGATGTACCCAAAGACTTAGCATACGTAAGTGGCTCGTTATTCGACGACTACATCAACGACATGGGCATTATGCAGCATTTTGCAATGATGAGCCGCAAAGCAATGATGGACGAAATTTTGAATGGGCTTGGCATCCGCGAAAGCGAGATTCAAGAACAGTTCACCACCATCCACAACTACATCGACATCAGCAATATGATACTGCGCAAAGGTGCTGTGAGCGCACAGAATGGCGAAAAGCTACTGATTCCTATAAATATGCGCGATGGTAGTTTGATTTGTGTAGGCAAAGGAAATGCCGATTGGAATTGTTCGGCACCGCACGGAGCAGGTCGTATAATGAGCCGTCGAATGGCAAGAAAAACCATTGATTTGGAAGAGTTCAAGGCTGAAATGGCTGGTATATACTCTACTACTGTCAATCTCGACACTATAGACGAAGCGCCTATGGCCTACAAAACTATGGATGATATTGTGGCAAATATTTCTCCAACAGCGGACATTGTGAAAATCATCAAACCTGTCTTCAACTTCAAGGCTGGAGATGAATAATACGAATAAGAATATGAATCAAAACAACAATCACTCAGCCGTGCAGAATTCTGTGCGGCTTTTTTTAGGCAAAAAAATAAGTCCCTCAAAAACCAACAGCAAAGGAATCTCGCTGACGTGGTTTTTCGGGACTTATTAGGCCACAAATGTAGCTAAAAAGTATTAGTACATAAAAAGTTCACACTATCGTGTCATATAGCTCCAAAGAATCTTTCAACTTGTTACGCATGTGTTCGAGCACGTCTCGCGGATAAATAATTTTTAGACCTGGACCATACGACATAAATACTGAATACATTTCAAAGTTGATAACCACATCGATAGCGAAAACACAACTGCCATCAGGATTTTCGCAAATGAGCCGTTGCGAACGATGCATAGGCTTAGTTTTTACGTAGTTGCTTTGTTCTCGCGTTGCCCAAAACTTGATGGTGCGCGGTGTGCTACCTATGTTTTTACTTACGCCAATCACATCGTCGAAGAAGTGTTCCGAATCGAATTCGGGGTTGTCTTGGAAAGGTTCGTCAGAAGGTTCAATACTTACAATGCGGTCGAGTGCCAAATTGTTAATAACCAAATTATCAGCCTTTGAGCCAAACAAAAACCAACGGTTGCGGAACTCTTTCAACAAATATGGATAGAGAATGATCTCGGTAGGCGCAGTAGCATTGAATGATTGGTAAAGAATGCGAAGCGTCTGCCGGTTGGCTATGTAGTTGTAGAGCGGATTGAGTAGGCGCAGACCTTTCAGATTTGGCACACTATCGAAATTGACGATTGGCTTGCTGCTATTATGGCTGATAGCTAATTTGTCTCGAAGACGACTGACAACATCAGCCATTTCGGCAAATTGTTCAAAGCCTTCAAGTTCGCGCAACATTTCTACGGCTTCTTGCAACATTTCGTAGTCGTTTTGCGAGAGAGGCATATTGGTGATAGAGAAATTGCTATCTGTATAGCGATAGTATTTGTGGTCGTACACTTCGATAGGAGCATTGTAACCCAATTTGTCGGAACGCATCATCTGAATATCGGCTTGAACCGTGCGTATCGATACTCCCTTACGAATTCCTTCGGCCTCGTATAAGGCTTCGCTACAAGCATCGACAAGATCGTCGAGAGTCCAACGACGATACTTATTTCGCAGACAGTTATCTATTGTCTTATAACGAATTAGTGCGTTTTTATTTGCTGGCATAACTTTCGATTTCCTATGTTCTATTTATAAGTACAATAATTGAGGGTTTAGATATAATTAACAAAAGTATACAATTCCCAGAATGTGTGGGATAAGCTTTTTCATAAGCACAATCGGCGCCGCTAAAGCTAAGTTGAGACATGTAACTTAATATTATCAACTTAGAACTTAATACTTAGAACTTCCAACATATAGCTTTATCTTTGGGGGCAAAACAACAAATACAAAATGGTATTTTTCTTCAAGGGCTCCGACGCCCACGTGTTGGCCGTTAATGCGGCTTCCGGCTTGAATGCCGAGGATATAAAAAAGTTGCAATGGTTATTTAGTGAGGCTACTCCAATCAATCAAACGAAGATTGATGGTTATTTCGTTGGTCCGCGCCGCGAGATGATTACCCCTTGGAGTACAAATGCCGTTGAGATTACTCAAAACATGGGCATCGAGGGCGTTTTGCGCATCGAGGAGTATTTCCCTGTGGAGAACGATAAGGCCTCTTTCGACCCTATGCTTCAAGTGCTTTACAATGGTCTCGATGACTCGGTTTTTGCCATCGATAAGAAGCCCGACGACATCGTATACATCGACGACATGAAGGCCTACAACGAGAAAGAGGGCTTGGCTCTCAGCGCTCAAGAGATTGAATATCTCGAAGGCCTTGCTAAACGCCTCGGTCGTCCGCTTACCGATTCGGAAGTTTTCGGCTTCTCGCAGGTTAACTCGGAGCACTGCCGCCACAAAATTTTCAACGGCATCTTCGTTATCGATGGTAAAGAGAGAGAACTATCACTCTTCAAGCTCATCAAGCGCACAAGTGAAGAAAACCATAACTATTTGGTTTCTGCTTATAAAGATAATGTTGCTTTCATCGAAGGTTCTGTAGCTATGCAGTTTGCTCCTGCCGAGGCCGACAAACCTTCCTATTTTGAAACAAAAGACATTGATACCGTACTCTCGCTCAAGGCCGAGACGCACAACTTCCCAACAACTGTAGAACCTTTCAATGGCGCCGCAACTGGTACTGGTGGTGAGATTCGCGACCGTTTGGCTGGTGGCACAGGCTCTCTCCCTATGGCTGGTACGGCTGTATATATGACCTCATATTCGCGCCTCGCCGAGGATCGCCCTTGGGAAAAAGGCGTGCCAGTTCGCGATTGGCTCTATCAAACTCCAGCTCAGATACTTATAAAGGCATCTAATGGTGCCAGTGATTTTGGTAACAAGTTCGGTCAGCCGCTCATCTGCGGTTCTGTACTTACTTACGAACATCAAGAGCATGGTCGTTCGCTTGCATACGATAAGGTAATTATGATGGCTGGTGGTATAGGTTTCGCTAAGAAAGGTGACGCTCTAAAGCAGACTCCGAAACCGGGACAGGAAGTGGTTGTGCTTGGTGGCGATAACTACCGCATTGGTATGGGTGGTGGCGCTGTGTCGAGTGTGGCTACGGGCGAATATGGCAACTCTATTGAGCTCAACGCCGTTCAGCGTTCTAACCCCGAGATGCAGAAACGCGTCATGAATGCCATCCGCGGCATGGTGGAGTCGGACAACAATCCTATCATCTCCATTCACGACCACGGTGCTGGCGGTCACCTCAACTGTCTTTCGGAACTCGTTGAAGAGACGGGTGGTAATATTGATATGAGCAAACTCCCAGTTGGCGACCCAACCCTTTCGGCTCGCGAAATCGTGGGTAATGAAAGTCAGGAGCGCATGGGACTTGTTGTTGAGAAGAAAGACATCGACCTTCTCAAGCGCGTTTCCGACCGCGAGCGTGCTCCTATGTATGTGGTTGGCGAAACAACCAACGATCTCAATTTCCGCTTCTATCAACCAGATGGCCAAACGCCTATCAATCTGAAACTTGCTGATATGTTCGGCAATCCGCCTAAAACGGTTATGACCGACAATAGTAATCCGCTTCAGTATAAGCCTGTTGTCTATCAACCAGAAGAAGATGGCACGTTGGCTAATACCATAAATAAGTATATTGAAGATGTGCTCCGCTTGGAGTCTGTTGCTTGTAAAGATTGGTTGACCAATAAAGTCGACCGCTCTGTGACGGGTAAAATTGCTAAGCAGCAGTGCGCCGGCGAACTTCAGTTGCCTCTCAACGACCTTGGCGCTGTAGCCCTCGACTATAAAGGCAAACTTGGTATGGCAACTTCTATCGGTCATGCTCCTGCTGTTGGTCTTATCGACCCTGCTGCTGGTTCGGTGATGTCGGTTGCTGAGGCTCTCACAAACATTGTTTGGGCTCCGCTTCAGCATGGTCTGAAAGGTGTTTCGCTCTCAGCCAACTGGATGTGGCCTTGTCGTCAGAAGGGCGAAGATGCTCGCCTCTATCAAGCAGTGGAGGCGATGAGCGACTTCGTTTGCAAACTCGGCATAAATATCCCTACTGGTAAGGATTCGCTCTCGATGACGCAGAAATATCCTTCTGGTGATGCTGTGTTGTCGCCTGGTACGGTGATTATTTCGGCAATGGGCGAAGTTTCTGACATACGTAAGATTGTTGAGCCAGTACTTGTTTGCGATGAGAACACCGCGCTTCTCTACGTAGATTTCTCATCAATGGACGCTTGCCTTGGTGGTAGCGCTTTGGCTCAAGTGCTTGGTCGCGTGGGCAACGATGCTCCTACGGTTGCCGATGTAGATTACTTCGTGAAGGCTTTTGCCTCTATTCAGAAACTCATCAGCGATGGTCTTGTGCTTGCAGGTCACGACGTTTCGGCTGGTGGTCTTGTAACTACGCTGCTCGAGATGTGCTTCGCTAATACTAAGTATGGTATTGCAGCCGATGCTTCCCATCTTGCTAATGGTGATGCTGTTAAGGCTCTCTTCTCAGAGAATCCTGCCGTTGTACTTCAGGTTCGCAATGTAGCTAAAGTAGCTTCTATCCTCGAAGCCGATGGCGTTAAGTATTCATATATCGGTCATCCACAAGAGAAACGAACACTCGAAATTGGTCTCAATGGCGATCTCTTCGACTTAGACATCGACCACTTGCGCGATGTTTGGTATCAGACTTCATACCTACTCGACTGTAAGCAGAGTGGCGAGAAGAAGGCTGCCGAGCGTTATGCTAATTATAAAAATCAACCTCTTGATATTAAGTTGCCAGCCAACTTCGATGGTTCTCTAAAGACTTTAGGCTTGTCTTTGAGCCGTACCAACAAGACTGGTGTACGTGCTGCTATCATTCGTGAGAAGGGTGTGAATGGCGACCGCGAGATGGCCTACAGCCTCTTCCTTGCTGGCTTCGATGTGAAAGACGTTCACATGACCGACTTGATTTCGGGCCGTGAAACGCTCGACGACGTAAATATGATAGTCTTCTGTGGCGGATTCTCCAACTCCGACGTTCTCGGCTCTGCAAAAGGTTGGGCTGGCGCATTCCTCTACAACCCGAAAGCAAAAGCAGCACTCGACAAGTTCTATGCTCGCGAGGATACGCTCTCTCTTGGTATCTGTAACGGCTGCCAGTTGATGATTGAGCTAAATCTCATCTGTCCATCTCATGCTGAGCGTCCACACATGCTGCATAACGATTCTCATAAGTTCGAGAGCGGCTTCACTTCTATGTATATACCCGAGAATAACTCTGTTATGCTCAAACATCTTGCTGGAAGTCGTCTCGGTGTTTGGATTGCTCACGGCGAGGGTAAGTTCAATTTCCCATACGATGTCGATAAGTATAATATTATTGGTACTTATGGCTACGAAGGTTACCCAGCCAATCCAAATGGCAGTCAATTCAACGCAGCAGGTATCTGCTCCGACAATGGCCGCCACTTGGCAATGATGCCGCACCTCGAGCGCGCTATCTTCCCATGGCAATGCGGTTTCTATCCTGCCGATCGTCGTGCCGATGATGTCACTCCTTGGATTTCGGCTCTCGTTGAAGCTCGTAAGTGGGTCGAGAATCATAAAAAGTAAATAGTTGATATTCATATTTTACAGAGGCGTCTTCATTCCTTTGGAGCGCCTCTTTTCATAAATAGATGGTAGCTAATACAAATAAAACGAAGCGTGTTGTGGTAGGTATGTCGGGCGGTGTCGATTCCAGCGTCGCTGCATATGTATTGCAAAAGCAAGGCTACGATGTGGTGGCTCTCTTCATGCGCAACTGGACCGACACAACGGGCTTGCTCAAAGGCGATTGCCCGTGGATGGACGATAAGTTCGATGCCGAAGCCGTTGCCCGTAAACTAAATATCCCATTCCACATGGTCGATTTGAGCGAACAATATCGCGCCCGTGTGGTCGACTATATGTTTGCTGAATACGAAAAAGGTCGCACCCCAAACCCCGACGTGCTTTGCAATCGCGAAATAAAATTTGATGCGTTCCTCGAAAAAGCGCTCGAACTTGGTGCCGACTATGTGGCTACAGGACACTATTGCCGCAAAGATGAAGTCACGCTTGCCGATGGCACTATTGCACACCGCTTGCTCGCTGGCTCCGATGGAAACAAAGATCAGAGCTATTTCCTTTGCCAACTTTCGCAAGAACAACTTTCGAAGGCAATGTTTCCAATTGGCGATCTGGTGAAGCCCGAAGTGCGCCGCATAGCTACCGAGCTGAACCTAATTACCGCCCATAAGAAGGATTCGCAAGGCATCTGCTTCGTCGGAAAGGTCGATTTGCCTGTCTTCCTTCAGCAGAAATTGGCTGCCAAAGAGGGCAAAGTCTTCATTGTGGATAACGATTGTGAGATTTTCAATCGCGATTGGTCGGCTGCCGATTCTGACGAATGCCCTGAAGAAAAACTCATGGAGCTTTCGCGTCCATATCCGTTCCATCCTAAGTATGGAAAGAAAATAGGCACGCATCAAGGTGCACATTTCTACACGATAGGGCAGCGTAAAGGCTTGAATATTGGCGGATTTCCCGAGCCGCTCTTTATCATAGGTACAAACGTAGAGTATAACCAGATTTACGTAGGTATGCGCGACGAGCATCGCGGACTGCATCGTAAAGTGCTGCGTGTCGATAGGGCAGAGGTGCATTGGGTTCGTCCCGATATGGCGCTTCCCGTTGGCGCGTGGCTTCGTTGCATGGTGCGTGTGCGCTATCGTCAGCCGCTGCAAAAGGCGCGTATTCACATGGCTCCAGATGCGCTCTATGTCGTATTTGATGAGCCGCAGCGAGGCATCACGGCTGGTCAGTTTGCTGCTGTCTATATCGATGATGAGATTATCGTTTCTGGTCCCATTGCAGAATAAGTATGTATGCGTAAATATCTGATATTTATATTATTATGCGTATGTGCAACGTCGTTTGCTCAGCCGCCTGCCGATTTGCAAATTGAGCGCGACCGCATTCATCTGAAGAGCCATCATATCATCCCGCATCGTGGCATCAGGCGCTGTGTGGGCTATCATCTCACATCGGCGCAGATTCCTAAGGCGTTCGATGGTTTCCGCATAGCTTTCATCACCGATACGCACTATGCGAGCCGCTTCAACGAGAAGACTCTTGCGGTGCTTGGTAGTATGCTTCGCGAACTACAGCCCGACCTCATTCTCCTTGGAGGCGACTATCAAGAGGGTTGTGAGTTCGTTCGTCCGCTCTTCGAAGAGATTATGTCGTGCAAACCCCAGTTTGGCGCTTCGGCGGTTATGGGTAATAACGATTTTGAGCGCTGCACCGATCTGATTTATAACGAGATGCAAGCCACGGGCATACGTATGATAGAAAACAAAGTAGATACCATCGAGAAGAACGGTGAGCATATTTATATAGTTGGCGCGCATAACAATTTTCGTGGCAAAGAGACTACTCCGTGCGTCGCTAATGCGTTGTGCGATAGTGATTTCGTACTTATGATTACCCACACGCCCGACTATGCCGAAGATGTCGACATAAGCAACGTAGATTTTGCACTTGCTGGTCATACGCATGGCGGACAAGTGACGCTCTTTGGCTTCTACGCGCCCGTCGTGCCGTCGCATTATGGGCAGCGCTTTGTGAAAGGCTTGCGCTACACCTCGGCGGGTGTACCTATACTTATAAGTAAAGGCATTGGCACTTCGCGAGCTAACGTTCGACTTTTTGCCCCAACAGAAATTCATTTGCTAACTCTTCACTCTAAATAATTTATGAAAAGAATAATTCTTACGGTTGTCTCTGTTTTTGTCGCTGCGGCGGCTTGGACACAGGACAACGAGTCTATCGAAAAAGTTGTCACAGGTCGATATTATGTCCAGACGCTCTATGGTGTGCACGCTACGCCCGATGGTAAATATGCCGTCAACGAAGGTCGCACAATTGTGAAATACGACTTTGCCAATGCATCATTTTCAGAAACTGTTTTCGATGCGTCGAAGGTCGAGGGCGCACCCGAGGGCCGCATTCACTCATTCTCTTTTTCTGACGATGGCACGAAACTTCTCATTGCCTTCAATTCCGAGCGAATCTATCGCCGCTCATTCCTTGCTGATTATTATATCTATAACATTAATTATAATGAACTTAAGCCGCTCGATGAGAACGGCAAACAGCGCGATGCAGTATTCTCGCCAAATGGTTGGTTGGTAGCATACGTACGTGATAATAATTTGTATATCAAAAAATTACGCTACAATAGCATCTCGCCTGTAACTACCGATGGCGAACCGAACAAAATCATCAACGGCGCATGCGATTGGGTTTATGAAGAAGAATTTTCTACGCCGGCAATTTTTTCTTGGTCGCCCGATAGCAAAGAACTCGCATACGTGCGTTTCGACGAGAGCGAAGTGCAGGAGTTCTCTTTCCCTATGTATGCCGCTTCTAATCCAGAATATGCTGATAATAAGCTATATCCGGGTGAGTATAAATATAAATACCCGAAAGCTGGCGAGAAGAATTCCAAAGTTGAAGTGCGCGTTTTCAATGTAGATAAACGTGTGTCGAAAACTATGCAACTTGGTGAAGGAAAAGATTTCTATGTGCCGCGTATTTATTGGACTGGTAACCCACAGCAACTTGCCATTTTCAAACTCAATCGTCGCCAAAACGAGCTCTCGTTGCTCATCACCAATACGGCGTCGACCGTATCTAACGAGGTCTTCACCGACCGCAATAAATGCTACGTAGATGAGTTTACGTATAGCAAACCGCTCTTCTTGCCCGACGGCTATGGCTTCATATATATGGGCGAACTCGATGGCTACGCGCATCTTTACCATTTCGGTATAAATGGCGTGCAAAAAGGTTGCCTCACCAATGGCGATTTCGATGTTACGAATCTGTTTGGCTACGATGCCGCCTCGTCGACTGTATACTACGAAGCTGCTGCCAAGTCGCCGCTCAAACGCGAGATTTATAGCTATAATATGAAGACGCGCAAAACGCTGTGCCTCACACCCGACGATGGCTACAACAGTAACGTGTTGCTAAGCGCCGACTGCAAATATCTCATCTCCGATTTCTCGTCAGCCCAGCAGCCTAACCGCGTTGATGTTCGCTCTACTGTCGATGGCAAGGTTGTTCGTAATATTATCTCTAATAAAGATTTCGACGTGGCTGCCGTTCATCGCAAGCAATTCACCACACTCAAAGCTGCCGACAATGTTACGCCGCTCAACGGTTGGATTGTCTATCCTGCAAATTTCGATAAGAGTAAAAAATATCCAGTCGTTATGTTCCAATACAGCGGACCAAATTCGCAGGAGGTTCTCGACAACTGGGAATATGGTTGGGAGCAAGCGCTTGCCGATGCGGGCTACATAGTTGCTTGTTTCGATCCGCGTGGCACTGGTGCGCGTGGCGAGGCGTTCAAGAAGTGTACTTATCAGAAACTTAGTCTTCTCGAAAGCGATGATCACATTGCCGTGGCTAAGCAACTTGCTGCGCTCAATTATGTCGATGCCGACCGCATAGGTATTTATGGCTGGAGTTTCGGCGGTACTATGGCTGCCACTTGCCTCATTCGCGACAATATTTTCAAAACAGCTATCGCCGTTGCACCTGTCACTACGTGGCGTTTCTACGACACTGTCTATGCCGAACGATTCATGCGCAAACCCGACGAAAATATCAGTGGCTACGATAATTACAGTGCCTTTGGCTTCTTCGATCATAAGCCACAAGGTCGTCTGTTCCTTATACACGGCACTGCCGACGACAATGTTCATCAGCAAAATCAACTCGAACTTGTCGATTTCCTCGTGCAGAAAAACGTGCAGTTCGACATGTTCGTCTATCCTAACCGAAACCACAGCATCTATGGCGGCAACACGCGTCGCCACCTCTTCAATATGATGTATAACTATTTCGTTAGGAATCTGTAGACACTCTCTATAAAAAATCATAGAAAAGGCTGCTCTTTGGGGCGGCCTTTCTTGCGTTATACCATATAAAGTAGCTGTTGCTTTATACTTGCTCAAGCAGCGTTGTTGCCTAAGTTTTCAGAAAATGCATTATTCTATTATTACGCTTGTAAACAAATTCTAACAATTATACATAACTTGCGGGCGGTTATAGTGTTACCAACATAATGACTATAAAGAACTAAATTGTTAAGCCCCTTGCACATAAGAAGAGAACCTCTTGCAATCTGTAATACAATATTATATACAATGCATAATCGCAGTGGTATGCCTTGCAGAACGATATGTGCGGTGGGGATGCATTTGGATTGTATATGGCCGATAATCAAATGTTAGACTATAAATAATTAACAGACTGAAATGATGAAATCAGGAACTAAACTAATCTTATTCGCGTTCTTATTTATGACGGTTGCTACGTCTATTATGGCGCAAAATGAGCCTACATCTGGCACAAAAAGCAAGCACCCTATAAATGGATATAGAATTTTTCTTGAAGGCGGATTAGGCTTCGACGAGCAAAATGCCACCTATTATTTATCTATAATACAAGGCGGACAAATAATACCTCAACTGTTTGTCGGTGGTGGCTTGATGATTAATGGTTTGATGTACGAAACACCTCGTTCTTATACAGGATCCGTATTTGGAGTTGATTATAATGAGTTTATACCATTTGTTTCAGTTCGCTATGACATCGTACCACGTAAAGTGACTCCATTTATAGAAGGTCGATTAGGTTATAGGTTGGTTATGAGTAAGTCTCGTGGAACTAGTGGATATTCTGACTACGGCAATTATAAAACATATTATGAAATTGAAAAATCTGATTTTGGTAAAATGTATTTGTCTCCCTCTGTTGGTGTAAGGGTGCGTCATTTCAATTTTGCCCTATCGCTCGATATTGGCAGTGTATCAGCAGACGTAAATGGTAACTACAATAAGTATCATATTGAAGAAAACATCTTGATTCCAACCGCTCGCTTGAGTTTCGACTTCGGTGCGCGCAGATAATTTATACAATTCAAAATAGAAGAGAAATGAAATATATATTACGTTTTGCGCTGGTAGTATCTCTGTTCGCGTTAACTATTACTGCGTGTGTAGATGAAGTCCTACTAAGTACCACCCCAACGATGCCGACCAAATCGGCTATTGCTGATAAATATGTTGTAGCCGACACAACTATAACTCTGACTGTAAGAGGTTCTACAATCAACAATGATGTATCTATAAATTATAGCTATTACCTAAGTGACGATAATGGTAATAATTTTGTATGTATTGGCAAATCGGTACAATCTGCTACTGTGAATCTGAAACCATATACCCAATATAAATGGTATGCTGTCGCAGTGCTCGATAGTCATGAAAGTGAGCCGACAGAGGTTCGTACCTTCTATTGTGTTCCTCCTTTTGCCTTGCAAACAGATAATGGCGACGGCGAAGAGGCTGCAGTGCTCCGTTGGAATCTTGGCAATAAGGTGAAAAATGTAATCGTATCAGCTACGTCGGACCATGATGGCTATGTTATCGATCCAATAGAAATACCTGCTGGTCAAGATTCTTGTTATGTTAAGTATAAAAGAAATTGGGCCGACGATACCAACAATATGTACATTCATTGGTTTGACGATGAGCATGGCGTAGTGCCAGAACCAATTATTTATGACTTTACAGTAACTGCTAATATTCAATTTGGCGATACCATTATACCTGTATCTGTCAATGCAAAAGAAATCATCCTCGACAAACAGTTTGATGTTCGCGACCACGAGTTCAATGTATATCGTGTTCAGCGCTATGGCAATCAAACTTGGCTTGCCGACGACCTCAGAGCAACAAGTTATATAAATAGTAAAGGAGAAGTTGTCAAACTCGAAGAGGGTAAAGACTTCGTATATTCTACTCTTAGTTCTGGTGCTAAAGGTGTGCTTTATAGAGTAAATAAGTGGAAAGATGGTTCCAATTCCTATAGTTATACAAAAGGAAAGCTTTATGACGTTTGGCGTTCGTTGGGGAAAATACAATTTGCACCTCGGGGCTATAATTTGCCTTCCGACGCTGACTTTTTGGTGTTAGAGAGAAGCTACGGATTGGAAGAGGTAAGTATTGAGGAACGATATAAAAATACCGGCTATGCACCTTATTTTTGTATAAGAACACTATCCGAAAATGAGAGCTCCTACGATTATTATCTGAGAAGACAACAGGAAGCATTCGAAGGTGAAGATACTGACATTATGTGGTTCTTGTCTGGTCCATACGATTGGGAAAATGCGCAAGTAGGCGTATTGTATAGTTGGTTTAATGCCAAGCCTTGGGGTGTTGGCAGTGGCGAAAAACTAACGAATACCCAAGGCAAGGGAGTTTGTTATCTAACCACATCTTCTTATCCGAAAAATACTGACTATTATGTCCTTAGAGTTTTGTCTAATAAAAGTAGAGGAATTGCGCGCATAGTTCCATACTATGAGAATTGTGACTTTATTAGCATGCGTTGTATCAAAAAGTAAAGTGTGTTACACCGTAATATTTTCTACACTAATAGAAAAGGCAGGTTCGTTGCGAGTCTGCCTTTTTTATGCCTGTAAGTTTCTACTTATACGCCCAAGAAAAGAGCTGCGATTATTCTCAGGCCTAGCAATGTCAGCAATGTGTATGGAACGCTTATTATTCCTGCCACCCACGCAATTATCTTGGCAGTGTCCAACGAGTCGGCTCTTTGTACGTACCCATCATACCATGGAATTAGCCATTTTATTGCAGGGCCAATAAATACAGCCATTACCACTATGCCTAGCAATCCCAAATAGTTCAAAAGCAATGACGCTCCGAACGCGTACATGAATATTTTGAATAGTAGAATTAGATTCTTTCGCGTTGTAATGGTTTCGTATCGTGCCTCAATGCGCTCAGCAATTTCAAACTCCGTTGCGTCTTCGAAAACAGCACCATTCTCTTTTAGCTTACTAATTATCTCGTATGCGTATTGTAAGTCAGTAATTACGCCTTCTTTGCCGTTTGCATACAAGTCTGCCAACAATACCGTCGATTTCTGGTCGCCTTGCTTTCGTCCGCTTTTTAGAATATCTACGTATTTACTTTTCTCCTTAACCACGTCGTGGTAATACGTCAATAGTTCTCGGCGGGCATCTTCGTTGCCATTTGCCTCGGCTTTTTTCATATATACGAGGCACTTGTCAATACTTTTTTTGCAGCCAAAACCATTTTTGTAGCATTCCGCAAGTCGAAATTGGGCATCAGCGTCGCCATTTTCTGCCGCAATTCGTATTTGTTCGAATGCATTCTTTGAATCTAAAACCACATTTTCGGGCATATTCCTTATCTCTTCCATCATAATTTATAGTGGGAATTTCATTCTTATGGTAAAAATACATACGTCAACCATGCCTCAAGAGCCTATTTCCTATTGATGACATAGCGTCGTAAAGTTAACGATTGTGAAAAATCTGGAGACAAAATATGGGTTGCGAGAGTAAAAAACTGCAAGTATTTATGTTTAACCATCGTTAACATAGTCGTAATAATCAGAAAAACAGCGAACAAACTAAAATGGGTAAAAATTTTTGCGAGGAGGGTATTGCGGGTAACAAAAAAGGCTCTACATTTGCACTCGCTTTTCGGGAATGACATACCGAAAGATAAAAAAAGAAGATAAGACGATCTTTGAAGATATTGATAGTGCAACACAAAGGAATGAGGCGGAAGCCGAGTCAATTCTAATAAATTGATTCAAGCAAGGAAACTTACTCGAAAATTATAAATAAAGAAATTTACAATGGAGAGTTTGATCCTGGCTCAGGATGAACGCTAGCGGCAGGCCTAACACATGCAAGTCGAGGGGCAGCGGGGTAGCAATACCGCCGGCGACCGGCGCACGGGTGAGT
>JAEEGL012410607.1_pt1 | contig 16031 bp, 7 predicted proteins | sample 9134231 | NCBI WGS metagenome assembly JAEEGL01 (sample SAMN16246548, study PRJNA631951) | gut metagenome | biome: gut microbiome; feature: rumen; material: fiber-attached | host: Bos | place: Iran: Karaj | collected 2018-10 | reverse complement strand
TATTGTTACAGTATAAGTATTTCCACTTCTTGATTCACTAATAGATGTACTTCTAGTTCTAGTAAATTGAGCATTAGTTGTAGAAACATCTACATCGAACGTTAAAGTAACGCGATCGGAATCATTAGGCAGTGTGATTGTATAATCACCAAAATTATATTTACTAAATGTTGGTGTTAATGCAAAATCTCCAGTACTTAAATTCTTAATATAAACATTTTGATTTAGTTCTCTATAAACATGTAATCTATAGTTTCTTATTGTTGCTCTATCTGGAGCTGTTACTTTGATTGTAACGAGGTTAGATTCTCCGACAACAAAGTTTTCATTTCCTAGGATTTCTACTGTTGCTCCATCACTTGCTGCATCCGCAACTGCAACTAAGTATTTAACATGATCCCAACTATTAGGTACTGAGAAGAAGTAATCAAATACATCTGGATCAGTATAGTTAAGATCAAATGTTAGATTCTTTTCTTCTTCAGGTATATCTGGATAATCACCAGTTGTATTAGTATTATCTATAAATAACTCTTCTAAGTCAGCATCATCTGAAACTATTCTTGTTACATCATAATAATATGTACTAAAGCAATTAGCATACTTAGGATCAGTTCTATCTGCTGGAGTAAATTCTTCTTCATGTCCTTCTTCAGGAACTGCATTTAATTCAGGATAGTAATGAGCACAATATTCAGATTCAATTTCTATTGTTACTCTAGTTGTTCCTGATTTTAATTGTGTTACTCCATCTCCAGTAACTATTTGGTTAACATTTCCTTTAGTTACATTCCATTTTAATTGTTTGATTCTTGATGGAACTGTTATTGTATATGAATTCTTTGTATCATCAAATCCTGTAACTACATTTCCATCACTATACAATTTACAATAAGTTTCATTTGTTGAACATAATGATTTAATCAATCCTGTGATTGCTATATCAGCTGGTTTATTATTTTCATCAGCTGCACGAGTTACTGTAACTGTATACGTATAACTATCTCCATTTTCGGCTGTTACTAAGATTGGATATGTTGTTTCTCCAACTGGAACTGCAAAATCTCCAAGTCCTTCGATTGTTGCCTTAGAATCTTCTGGTTTACCTGCAAATCTAATATCTGTCATATCAGGATCAACCGTTAAATTAAATTCATAAGTCTTTAATGGACCATCTTCTGGATCCTTATAAGTTGTTAACTTAATTGGATTATCTTCTTCAAGAATATTATAAACATCAATATTACTTAAGAAGTTATTTGTTGAAAGATTAAGAACTGTTATCTTAATAAATCCATTACCACTCTTAGCATAATCAGTAGTTGGATTACTACTATAACGAGTAGTTGTTTCAGTATATATTTCACTATCTTCAGAAGTTGAACAATTATAACAAGTCATGTGTTTTGGAAGTGTCTTTATTGATTTCAATCTACTTGAACCAATAAATCCAGAACCACCACCAGCTCCATAATCACCATAAGAAGCTCCTCCACCGAAGAATCCTCCACCTCCGGCACCACCAGCACCAGATTTTCTAGATCCTCCTAAACCAAACTCACCAGCATAATTTCCGTTACCACCAGTTGTTTGACTAGCTCCATAACCTGTTCCACTAGTTGATTGATAGTTAGCAAGATATCCGCCACCAGAGCCTCCAGCTCGAGTGCCACTATAACCAGCACCTCCACCTCCACCGGCAACTATAATGATATCTTCTGAATCATATGTTTTTGTTTCTTCGTCATATTCACCCTTCTTATTAGATAAATCTTTTAATAATCCAGGTTCTGTAGAAACATGAGAAGCTCCTCCACCTGCGCCTGCATAAGTTGTAGATGGATTTGCATCTCCACCACCATTAAATCCACCAGTTGATTCACCACTATTAGATTTAATTTTATCAGTAGTATACATACATTTTTTAACTACTCCACCAAGTGGATCTCCAAATATTCCATTAGAACATGAAATTGATGTTTGACTATCATTTAATTGTCTAAATGCAAATGTTGATCTTTCACCATAAGCAATTAAAGCACCAGCTGGAGCATTACATGTTCCACCTTCTCTAGCACACCATGTCCAATTATAATCACTATAAACTATCTTTTGTGAAACGTTAGACTTACCTTGGCCACCAACATAAACATAAACTTGTTCACCTTGTCTTAAGTGAGCAATGCCTGTTGAATATGCACCATAACCACCAGCATATCCATTAGCATTACCACCTTGAGCTCCCCAAGCTTCTATTTGATAATAGCCAGTATATTCAACATCAAATACTTGAACCGTTCCAGTATAATCAAATTCTTCAGATCCGCTTAAGTCACCCTTAATAATATTAAATTTATAAACAGTTTGAGAAGGATTAGCTTTAGGGTTTGTAACAGTTATATAACAAGTTTTACTAGTTTTAATATAACCAAAACCTGTATAAGAAACTGTAGCATCACTATCAAAAGGAATACCTTCGATATTAAGTGAATAAACACCAGATAAAATATTAATATCAAATTCTGTTTCTCCTTGACCTACTTCATAAATAGCATCGTCAATGTTATATTGCATTAATTCACTTGAAGGATAACCAAGTCCATTTCTTGTTACATTTACTGTATAAACTCTTAAAGAACCATCAGGTGCAGTAACAGTTAAAGGTAGTTCATTTAAACCTAAACTTAAATGATGTAAACCTTTACCATTAATACTTGCTCTTGCTTCATAAGCTTCAGCTTCAATTTGAATTTCATATGTATATGCATCAACGTTGATTGTATATTCATAAGTTAATGTATCAAACTCAGGGTCCATATCATCTGCAGATGTTTCAATATATCTTAAATAATTATTATCTGAAAGTAATTCTTCATAAGAGAATCTTGCATAACCATTTCCTTGACGACCAGTACCACTACTATAATTGCCACCACTAGGATTTGGCATTGGTTCAAGTGAACCTTTTGTATTAGTCCAATTATAACCATTACCATCAATCATGACAGTATTAGTAAATGTATATTCATATGGAGAAATACTACATTCGATATCATCTGAACCAGTAGTACAATCATCTTTAGCTTTTGAAGAACCTTTTGCTACAACTGCTACGCATCCAGTATGTCCGGAAATGTATGAAGATCCTCCACCTCCACCACCATCGGTGTTCATTCCAGATCCTCCATACCATCCAGATCCTCCTCCGGATCCTTCATCAGCTGATGCACCATATCCTCCATATCCAAAGCCACCAACACCACCATCTGGTCTACTAGCGTCGACTTTATATTGATGATTAATTTGTCCCCCGGAAGTTTGTGTTCCACCTTCACCGTAATAATTAACTGAAGATGTACCAGTAATAGTTCTAATATTACCAATTAATCCACCACCAGAACCACCATCTGAATGCCATCTAGATTCAATAGAACCACTAGCATTATTACTAGCTCCTCCTCCGGCTCCGGCAACCATAATTCTACTACGAAGTGAATCTGCATTATCCCAATCACCAGAAAGAACTCTTACATCAGTAGCTCCTCCTCCGGAACATGTATTATCTCCACCGTTACCTGAACCATAGTGAATATAACCTCCACCATTCCAACCGCCATCATTATTAGCAACTGAAATGTAATCATGTCCAGCTCCACCTACATAAACATAGAATGTATCGCCTTTTTTCAATGATATTTCACCTTTGGTATATCCACCATAACCACCGTGTAAGTAGCTTGGATTAAATGAAACAGAACCACCTTGCGCTCCCCATAATTCAATATTATATACAGCTGAATATGGAGCAACGAAAGTTTGATATGAACCAGTATATGTAAAATCAATTGGTTCATTTGTAACTTCTTCTCTTTCAAAAGCTAAATAATAAGTAGTCTTTAATCCACCAGGTGCAGATACCTCGATTGTAATAACTCCATCTTCTAGGATTAATTCATGACCTTGAATAGTCCATGTGGCTTCAGGGTCATATGGAACAATATCTAAATTAATAGAAGTTTGATAAGAATAAACAGTTAAATCATAATCATATTTTTGATATACACATCTAATAGTTTCTTCATTCTTTGTATTAATGATTTTCATTAATTCAGCTGAATGTTTACCTTTTAAATTTTCTCTTAATACAGTTATATAATAATTCTTAACTTCACCAGTTTGTGAGGTTACTTCAATAGTTATATAGTTATAACCAATTTCCAAATTGTATTCATCAAAACCAATTGCAGTAGCATGTTCATCATATACTTCTCCATCAATTGTAATTGATTGAGTATATAAAGAAACATTAATTTGATATTGAGTATCAACTGGATCAAATTCTTCTTCCCAAGTACCAACATCACTAGTTAAACTCTTTAAGTAATTATTAGCACTTATTGGAGTATACGTAATTTTTGCATAACCATTTCCTTGGTTTGCATATTTTTCAATATGAGATCCTTTATTAACTGTTACAGTTGTATTTTCTCCGCTACAACCAGTATAACAATAGAAACCATAATCAGTTAATTCTTCTTTATTTAAATATCCTGAACCTCCGCCGCCTCCGCCGGACCATTCATTATATCCAAATGTATTAAATGAAGCAAATGGTGTACAACTTTGAGTAGTTTTGTTATAAGATGCAGTTTGATCGGAAGCACCAGTATCACCACCATACCAGCCTCCGCCTCCACCTCCTCCACGAAGTGAAGTAGAAACTCCTCTACCAAAACATACAGGACTATTAGTTGAACAGTTAGAATCATTTCTTAAACCGCTTTGTGTTGCACCATGACCATTACATGCAGCTGTACCTTCACCATTACCGGCAGTAGAACCACCACCAGCTCCAGCTCTATCATCATCAGGTCCAACTCCACCGCCACCACCGGCAACGATAAGAACAGATTCTTTATTATTTTCTAAGGTATATAATTCTCCTTCTTCAGTAGCAATGTGAGTAGCTCCTCCTCCAGAACATCCTGGGTTTCCAGTACTACTACCAGAGATACTATAACCTCCACCATTGTATCCACCTTTAAGAACTCCATTACCTGAAGTACCACATACACCAGTTCCTCCAGTATTGATGTGAAGTGTAGTTCCTCTCTTACCTACATAGGTACCGTAAGAATAACCACCAAAACCTTTATTATTTGAATAACTAATTCCACCCACACTAGTAAATCCACCTTCTGCTCCCCAAACCTCAAGTTTATATAAACCAGGTTTAGTAATTTCATAAGCTTGATCTTGATTTTTATATGGAAATAAAATAGTTTCACTTTCTGCAGGAATCAAAGTAAAAGGTAATGTATAAACACTGTCTTCAACTCCAGGTGCACTAACAGTAATTGTTATAGTTCCATCTTTTAAAATAAGCTCGTTACCTTTAATTTTCCATGTAGCATCTTCATCAAAAGCAACAGGTTCTATTTCCAAAGCAATTTGATGACTAAATACAAATAAATTTTCATAATTATATACATCTTTTTCACAATCTATTATTTGATCATTTAAAACATTATTTATAGCAAATAACTTAGAACTGTGACCATTAACCATTCCTGTTCTTTTTATATTAACAGTATATGTTCTAACTGCTCCATTTTCAGCAGTCACTGTAATAGTTACAGGTTTAGGTTTAACATCTAACTTATATTCACCAAAACCTTCAGCTGTAGCAAAGTTAGCATCACTTAAGTTACCACTTAACTCTACACTGTGAGTATAAAGATCAACATATAAAGTATATTCACTTATAGAAGATTTAAAATCTTTATCAAAATAACCAGTATTAGAATTTAATTTAGATAAGAAATTATTATTTGAAGGAACTCCAAGTGAAGTAATTCTTGCATAACCATTACCCATTTTACTATATTCTTCAACAGCTAAGCTACTTACGTTAGTATTACTATAAGTTTTAATATCTGCATTTTTATCAGTAGTTTCACAATTGAAACAGAACATAGCTTTTTCAACGTTTCTTATTGATACTAGTTTTGATGAACCAATATAACTAGAACCACCACCACCGGCATAACCACCAGCAGCTCCTCCGAAGAATCCAGCTCCTCCACCACCATCGTATTGAGTACTTCCACTTGTAGTTTGTCCACCTTGTCCAAATGAACCAGTTGCAGAACCAGTACCACCAGCAGTTTGAGTACCACCATAACCATAGTAAGCACTTCCACCTCCAACTCTATAAATATCAGTTGAAGCTGATCCTTTATAACCTCCAGCATGTCCACCATGTCCATGAGATACATATTGATTACTATTGTTGTAGTAAGCAGCACCACCGCCACCTCCAGCAACAATTAAAATATCATCAGATTTATATGTTAACGATTCTTCTGAATATGTTCCTTTAACACTAGATAAGTTCTTTAATAATGCAGCAGTTTTAGAAATATGAGTAGCTCCTCCACCAGAACCATAAGATTCAGAAATATTACCGTAACAGTCACCCCAAGTACTATTACCACCACCATTGTATCCTCCTTTAGCGGCTAAACCAGAAGAACAACCTTGCATGAAAGTTCCGGCTCCACCAACTACAACATAAACAACTTCATCTTTTTCTAAATAAACAACTCCTCTTGAGTAACCACCATAACCACCATTAAAAACAGTACTTCCAGAATATGGCTTAATAGTACCACCTTGTGCTCCCCAAGTTTCAAGCTTATAGTATCCACTATAAGGGGCAGTATAACTTTGAATATTACCAGTATAATCAAAATCAGTCGGTTCAATTGGTTGTTGTATCTTTGTATAATTTAAATAATATGTTGAGTTACTAACATCTGGAGCACTAACAACAATAGTGATTGTTCCAGATTCATTTTCAAAGAAATTATCTTTTATTTCATAAGTAGCTTCACTATCATATAATTCTATTTCAAAATCTAAATATAATTGATGTGAGTAAACAGTAACTGGATAAGAATAAACACCTCTTAAACATTCTATAGTTTCACTATTTAAAATACTTTTAATATTATAAATTTTAGAAGAATGTTCACCGATACTATTTCTATTAAATCTAAATGTATAAATTCTAGTGTCTCCACCTTCGCTAGTTACACTTACATAAATAGGTTCGGGATTCAAAGGTAAATCGCTATATGTCTTTATTCCAGTAATAGTTGCATTTTCATTATTAGAAACAGCAGTTGTAACAGTAATACTATGTGCATATGAATCTAAGTTAATAGTGTATTCAGTATTATTTTTAGTTAAACTAGAACTTAAAGTACCATTATCAAAAGCAATTGAATCTAAATAATTATAATTTGAAATATTTTTTACATAAGTAATACGAGCATAACCATTACCAGAATGACCTGTCTCATTACTTTCAGATGTAGGATTAGGCATTGATGCATTACCCGCAATCGTAGATCCATCAGTTACACCACCTATATAACTAGATCCTCCACCAGCAGAAGATGTATTCTCAGCATTTCCATTAGCACGAGCATAATCACCACCATAGTAACCAGCTCCTCCACCAGTAACACATGCATATCCACGATAAGAATAACCAGAACCACCTAATCCTAAACCAGGAGAAGCAACTCTATTGTATAATGATAAATTATTAGTACCACTTTGAGTACCAGGTCTAGCACCACCACCAGTTAAGCCTCCACCATATCCACCAGGAACAGATTTAATATGATAAAGGTCACCACCACCAGCTCCTCCACCAGCAACAATAATTCTTCCATTATAAGAATCTTGAGTTCTTTCAAATCTTAAAGAACTAGAATTTTTAGTAACGTCTGAATAAACTAAAGAAATATCAGTGGCTCCTCCACCAGTTCCATTATAAGAGTCATTAGTAGATTCAATGGAATCATTCTTAGATCCACCACCACCATTATAACCTCCATAGAAAGAACCTAAACCACTAGTAGTTATTCCAGCTCCTCCTACATAAACATAAGCTTTTTGGTTTTTATTAAATTTATAATATCCAGTAGCATAACCACCTTTTCCACCAAGTGCATTAGCTCTAGTATTATCTCCACCTTGAGCTCCCCACACTTCTAATTTATATTTTCCATAATAAGTTGCTTCAAACTCTTGAACACTACTTGTAAAACTATAATTATAAACTAAATCAGAAGAAGGTTGATTAAACTTAGTCCAATTAATTAAATATGAATTAGTTTCTCCATAATTTGTAACTTTAACAGTAACTGTACCACTACTAGTTCCAAAATAAATATTATCTAAAACTTCAACAGTAGCACTTTCACTTTTAGGTACAGCTCTAATATTTAAAAAATAAGTATTATCAAAAATTTCTATATCATAAGAATTAACTTTAGAATCAAAAGAATATTGAGGTTCAAAACCAGAAATAGTCAAAGTTTCAAGTTCAACTGAAGTATTAACTTCGCTCTCTTCTCTCTTAGTTATAAAAGATAAAAGTGAAGTAGTTTTTTGAGTATTAAAACATGAAAAAATAATAGTTGTTATAACTATTAAAATAAGTAAAAATAATATATTTTTTCTATTAAAAACTTTACTCACTTTAACTATCCCTCTATCATAATTAATTATACTATAAAGGAATAATTTTTTATAGTAAAAACAAGTATTTTTTAAATAAAAAAAGTTCAATTTCTTGAACTTTAATTACGAATTAATCTTTTATAATCTTGAGGATTCATTCCATGACTTTCAAAGTCTTCATCTGTTAAAAATTCTTCTTTATCATAGCCCTCAATTTCTTCATATGTATCTTTATGATCTTGATTATTTTCTTCTTCATACATATAAAAAGTTTCTCTAATTATTTCATTATAATAACAGTTTAAAAGTAATATTAAATCTGCCAATTTTCTTTTATCAACATCTAATTTATTATTAGTAACTTTATATTTCTTTTTATCTTTATCATAAACACCATATGAAGATTTTAAAAAGTTTAAAATTAAATCATCTAATTTTCTTTTATCATATGTTTCTTGATATTTATCAATGCCAATTTCATTTGCATAACAAACTTCATTATATAAAGCTAATACATTATCCCTTATAGCAAGATGACTTTTAACATTTTGATACTTTTCTAAAGTCATTTTAGTTATAAATTTAAATAACTCTAAATTATATTTTTCTTTTCTTAATGTATTATATAAACCACTATCTGTATTATATTCTTTAGCAAAACTAAAAGTTAATGCATCTCCATTTTTTATTTTAGTATATTCATTATTCTTTTTAGAAACATAAGCTAAAGGTTCTCCACCATTAATTAAATTTTCATTAACTAAATATCTTCTTAATTCATCTTCATCAAAAAACTTAGATGTAAAATTCATTACAGTTAAAATATTTGTTTCTTTATCTGTTTCATCTGTAGTTTTAATACAATCTATTGGTTCATATTTTCTATCTATAAATCTTCCTAAATAATATTTCATAATAACTCCCTAAATATGCAAACTATTATACCTTGTTTAATTACCTTTAGTCAAATGTTCTATATCATATAGAGCTTCTAAAAATATTTCTTTAGTATCATCATAAGATAAGTATTCAAATACAAGTGATTTATCTACCCACATAGTTTTTTCTACTTCACTATCTTGTTTTTTTATTTCAAAACTAATTGGTTCAGCTAAAAAGAAAATTACATCTTTATTAATTTTTCCATTAATTACATAATTAATATAATATTTTTTATCTTTATAAACTTTAACATCTATATTAGTTTCTTCTTTTGTTTCTCTTACTGCAGTTTCTTCTTCAGTTTCCCCATCTTCCATATGTCCTTTAGGAAAACCTACATAACCTTTGTTTTGTTTAATCAATAAAATTTTATCTTTATAAAATGTAATAGTACCACATGATATTTCTTTTTTCATCCTAACCACCCATATACTTTTATATGAATATAATAACACAAAAAAAGTAACTAGAATTAGTTACTTTGATTATTAGTATTATTATTTACATTTCCTTTTTGTTTCATTTTATATTTATAAATTGGATCATCTTTATTCTTCTTATTAAGAACCTTTATTAAACTAAATATCATAATAAGAATAAGTAAAGCACCACCACCAATAATACCACTATTAATTGCTAAACCATAATCTAAACTCTTCTTTACAGTAATAACATAATCAATCTTAGTATTCTTATCTAATGCAGTAACAGTTACAATTATTTGTGTACCATTTTTAATATTAGTATTATTTTTAACTACTACTGAAGCACCGTCAACTGTTGGTGTTGCATTAACAGTAATTGAATCTACACTACTATCAACTTTAATACTATAGTTGGTAACCTTAGGATCAAAATTAATAGAATAATTACTTAAACTTAAATTAGATAAAGTAGCATCCTTAGTTTTATCATAAAGACCTTCACCTTTTTCTAATCTTTCTACATTAAATGTATAAACAGTTTCTCCACCATCATCAGATTTAACAATTAAATCAAATGAATATTTACCTACATCTTCAAGTTGAAGATTAACGGTATTATTACTCATAGTTACTTTATTACTTGAAGCTAAAGTAACTTTAGAACTACTTAAATTTTTTTCAAAAGTAAAGTTAACTTCTTTAACAGAATATAAAACTTGAATATTATATTCAGTAATATATTTAGAGAAAGTAAATTCAGCATCAGAAGTTACACTTTTTAAAAGTGAATTTCCATTTTCTATATCTCTTTTTTTAGTTGTAGTTGTAGTACTTACTTCTTTTTTACCAACTTTAATTAGAGAACTTCTAAGTTTTTCTTTAGACTCTGTACCATCAACTTTTGTAGTAAAATTATCAATTGTTAATTGAACACTCATAGCTTCACTGATTTCTCTATTAACACTACATTCAACATTTAAAACTGTACTATCTTGAACAGTACCACTGAAGTTAAAGCTTCTTCCACTACTAGTACCTTTAAGTCCTGCGTTTTGTTTATTTATAGAGCAACTTAAAACATCAGGAACAGTAATATCACCAGATACAACTTCATAAGTTTTATTACTTTCTAAGCCACTTATCAAACAGTTAAATTTATCGCCATTACTATATGTACCTGAATCACAAGTAAAATCAAATGCAAATACATTCATAGGAAAAAAAATCATTAATAAAGCAATAATAAAATATATCTTATTATTCATAATTAACCCTCTATTCTATATATAAAATTTTATCATAGTAATTTTATATTTTAAATATATCTAGTGATAAAAAAAGTGTCGACAACGTCGACACAATTAACATAAAACATAATTATCTTTTATTAATCTCTTCCATTAATAATTTATTAACTAATCCAGGGTTTGCAGTTCCCCTAGTTTCTTTCATAACTTGTCCTACAAAGAATCCTAATAAATTTGTTTTACCATTTTTATAAGCTTCAATTTGAGAAGGACTATTATCTAAGATTTTAGTAATAATATCTAGAAGCACTGAATCATCTGACATTTGTTTCATTCCTTCAGTTTCCATTATCTTAGAAGGTTCTTCTTCTCTTTCAAGAACTAAATTAAATAATTCTTTACCTTGTTTAGAAGAAATAGTACCTTCATTAATATTTTTAATAATGAAAGCAAGTCTTTCTGGTGTCATAAATGTTTCAGTTATAGCGATATCTTTTTTATAGATATATCCTAACACTTGTGATGAGAACCAGTTAGCTGCAGATTTAGCATCAGCACCTAATCTTACACATTCTTCAAAGTATTTAGCATATTCAATATCTTTAATAATAATTCTAGCATCATATTCAGTAATACCAAATTCAGAAACATATTTTGCTTTTCTTTCATATGGAAGTTCAGGAATAGATTTTTTAATTTCTTCAACCCAAGATTCTTCGATTTTAAATCTAGGAATATTTGGTTCAACAAAATATTTATAATCTATAGCATCTACTTTAGAACGCATTCTAACAGTAGACATACTTGCTTCATCCCATCTTCTTGTTTCTTGTTCTACTTCGTCATATCTTCCTTCATCTTTTAATTGAGATTGTCTTTCAATTTCATAATTGATAGCATCTCTAACCGATGAGAAAGAGTTAACATTCTTAATTTCTACTTTAGTTCCTAAAGTATTTTCATCATCACTAATAGAAATATTAACGTCACATCTTATTTGACCTTTTTTACTATCGGCATCACTAATACCAGCATATTGATATATTGATCTAATATATTCAAGATATGTAATAGCATCATCTGCTGAATGTAAACAAGGAGTTGTAACTAACTCTAAAAGTGGTACACCTGCTCTATTATAGTTAATAGTAGTAGTGTCATAAAGGTGTGTACTTTGAGCAGCATCTTCTTCTAAGTGAAGATTATCGATATCTACTCTAAATGTAGAACCATCTTCTCTTTCAATATCAATATATCCTCCATTACCAACACATTCTTCAGGTGGGTTTTGAGTTATTTGATATCCTTTTGGAAGATCTGGATAATAATAGTTCTTACGTTCAAAATACATAAATTCAGGTATTCTTGAATGTAGAATTTGAGACATCATTATAGACATTCTAACTGCTTCTTTATTAACAACTGGTAAGATTCCAGGAAAAGCCATATCAACTGGACTTACATTACAGTTAGGTTCTTCAGTATATTCATTTCTACCACTTGAAAATGCTTTTGTATTAGTACGAGATACTTCACAGTGCATTTCAAGTCCAATAGTTACATAATATTTTCCCATATTACTTAACCTCCCTAGCTATTTGGTTTTTATATTCCATATGTGACTCTAAGGCATAAGCAATATTAAGTACCTTTTGATCTTCATATCTGTTAGTAGTAAAGTTAATTCCAACAGGAAGTCCATTTACAAAACCATCTGGAATAGTAATTGATGGGAATCCACCAAAGTTTCCAATTTGTAAGTGATCTTCTAATGCACTTCTATCATCTTCAGAAATAATATCTTTTTCAGCATCAAACTTCTTAGCTACACCACTTGAAACAGGCATAACTAGTGCATCATAACTCTTAAATAATTCTAAGAATTTATCTACAAGTAATCTTCTTGCTTTTTGAGCATTCTTAAAATATCTATCTTGGTTAACTGCTTGTAATACATAAGAACCAATAATAAATCTTCTTTTAATTAATGAAGAGAATCCTTTAGTTCTATGATCAGTCATTTGTTCAATATAGTTATTACCTTCACCTCTTGGACCAAAACTAAATCCTGTTAAATTAGACATATTAGATGTAGCTTCAGCACATGAAATAACTTGATAAATTGAAGGTATAGCGTTAAGTAAATTTTGATCAATTGATACTTCATCAACAGTAGCTCCTAAGCTTCTCATTAGTTCTACTTTTTCCATAAAGTTATCAAAATGTTTACTCATTTCATCATCCATTGATGAGTAGTTTTCTTTATCTAAAAATTCTTTAATATAGAATAACTTCTTACCAGATAAATCACTCTTTAAATCATCATATAAATGAATATTTGATGAATCCCAAGAAGTCATATCTTTAGGATCTTTTCCTTTCATTGCATCAACAACAATTGCAGCATCTTCAACTGATCTTGTTAATACACCACAAGTATCTAATGAAGAAGCAAATGGGAATAATCCATATCTAGAAATCATTCCATAAGTTGGTTTATATCCAACAATACCACAAAAAGCAGCAGGTTTTCTAATTGAATCTCCAGTATCTGAACCAGTAGCAAATGGATAAACACCAGCAGCAACGGCTGCAGCACTACCAGAAGATGATCCAGCACACATTCTTGTAGTATCCCAAGGATTTCTTTGAATACCAGTGTGTCCTGTTGTACCAGTTCCACCCATACCAAATTCATCCATAGCTGTTTTATTTACTGGAACACATCCATGTTTCATTAAATTCTCAATTGCAGTTGCAGTAAAGAAAGGAACATAATCCTTTAAAGTATTTGATGATCCAGTAGAAAGTATTCCTTTAGTAGAATAATTATCTTTAATACCAAAAGGAATTCCTGAAAGTAAATCATCAGTTACTTCATTACCTTTAGCATCATCAATGATAGTAACAAAAGCGTTACACTTTTCTTGAACTTCATGTGATTTTTCTAAAGATTCTTTTACTAACTCTTCAGAAGTAATATTTCCAGATTTTAACTCTTCATGTAATTCTTTAATTGTATGCTCTATCATATTACTCCACCACCTTTGGTACTTCTACTTCTCTACCATCTTTTTGATCACAGTTAGCTAATAATTCATCAATTGATGGAGATTCTTCTACTTCATCTTCTCTTAATTCAGTAACGTATGTATCTAATGCATAACACATAGGTTCTGCATCACTAACTCCATCAATCATATTAATCTTATCAATATTCTTATCTATGATTTCAAATTCATCTAAAACCATTTTATTTTCTTCAGGAGTAAGACCAATCATTAATAGATTAGCTAACTTATCTATAGTTTCACTATTAAATTCCATTTAATTACCCCTTTCTAATATTCACAAGAACCTGGTGTTCTAGGATAAGGAATTACATCTCTGATATTTTCAATACCAGTTAAGTACATAATAAGTCTTTCAAATCCCATACCAAATCCTGAATGATAACATCCACCAAATTTTCTTAAGTTAACATACCATTCAATTTGGCTTCTATCAACACCATGTTTTTTGATTAATTCTTCAAGATTATCAATATCTACTTCTCTTTCAGAACCACCAATAAGTTCACCAGAACCAGGTACTTCAAGGTCTACTGCTGCAACAGTTTCACCATCATCATTTAACTTCATGTACCAAGCTTTAATATCTTTTGGCCAATTATAAATAAATACTGGTGCTCCAAAATGTTCAGTAATCCATTTTTCATGTTCTTTAGCAATATCATCATCATATGAAGGAGTGAATTCCCATTTTTCTCCAGATTCAAGTAATAATTTAATTGCATCATGATGAGTAATCTTAACAAAATCACTATTAACAACTTTATCTAATTTTTCAATTAATCCTTTAGATACAAATTGATCTAAGAATTTTAATTCATCATTACATTTATCCATAACATCTTTAACGATAAATTTAAGCATTTCTTCTTCAACTTTCATTAAATCATCTAAATGAGTAAATGCCATTTCTGGTTCAATCATCCAGAACTCATTTGCATGAGTCTTAGTATTTGAGTTTTCAGTTCTAAATGTAGGACCAAAAGTATAAATCTTTTTAAATGCCATAGCAAATGTTTCACCATGTAATTGTCCAGAACCAGTTATATATGTTTCTTTTCCAAATAAATCTTTAGAAAAATCACATTTACCATCTACCATAGGAACATCATTCATATTTAAAGTAGTTACTTTAAACATTTGATCTGAACCTTCACAGTCTGCTGTAGTAAATAATGGTGTATGAACATATACATAGTTATGTTCTTGGAAATAAGTGTGAATTGCTTGAGCAGCAACAGATCTTATTTTAAATACAGCTTGGAAAGTTTTAGTTCTAGGTCTTAAGTAAGCTTGGCTTCTTAAGAATTCCATAGTATGTCTCTTTGGTTGAATTGGATAATCAGCTGGACAATCTCCGATAACTTCAATTGAATCAGGTTTAACTTCATAAGCTTGTTTACCATTAGATTCAACTAAAGTACCTTCGATTTTTAAAGCAGTACCAGCTAAGATTTTACATACTTCTTCAAAGTTTGATAATTCTTTTGTATAAACTATTTGAAGTGTATTAATTGATGTTCCATCATAGAAATCAATGAAACCAAATTCTTTTTGATCTCTATTATTTCTAACCCAACCTTCAAGTGTAACTTTATCGCCTATTTTTTTAGTTTTAAATACATCTATTAAATCCATAACTAATCTTCTTTCTTATCAAATTTTATTCCAAGTTCTTCTAATTGTTCAGGCATTAATTCTGCAGGAGAACCCATCATTAAATCTTGTCCGCTTGCTGATGGTGGGAATGCTTGAACTTCTCTTAAGTTTGGTTCATCTTGTATTAACATAATTAATCTATCAATACC
>JAEEGL011072327.1_pt1 | contig 16031 bp, 15 predicted proteins | sample 9134231 | NCBI WGS metagenome assembly JAEEGL01 (sample SAMN16246548, study PRJNA631951) | gut metagenome | biome: gut microbiome; feature: rumen; material: fiber-attached | host: Bos | place: Iran: Karaj | collected 2018-10 | reverse complement strand
TCTTATCCAGTATGCGCATTATGAGCGCTATCAGAAAATCGAAGATGACTGCGAGAACTTTAAAATGCAAAAGCGAAGACATGAAAGCCAGAGCGCACAGTACTATGACGGGACCGGACACAAGCCCCAAAAAGAGATTTATCGGGATGCTTAAAAGATTTGAATAGGACTGTATGCGTAAAGTAAAGACCGCAAGGGAAATGTATAAAATGACCGGGATCGAAAGATATTCCCTTGCTTTCGCACCGGTATCTTCTTTTGAGTATTCGGCGAGCACATATTTATACCGTTCTTTCCTGAGGGGCCTGAAAAGAAAAGTAAAATAAAGCGCTATGGCGGTGACTGCGGTATAGGAATATATAAAGGACGGATCGCTTATATAAAGGGGATTGATAAGCAATGTAACGATTGCCGCAAGACTTAAGGCACTTAAAATATCGTAAGAGCGATTTATGACATCGGCAAAAAGGCGGACCGAAAACATGATGACGGCTCGTATCACGGAGACGGTAAAGCCTGCGAGACACGCATAAAAAACAACGAAAACGATGGAAAAGAGTGCGGCGTACTTACGAAGCATCCCGCTTTTTTTGATCAAGAAATAAATACCTCCGCCGGCGAGAGAAAAATGCAGGCCCGACAGAACGAGGAAGTGTGAGAGGTTGGCATATTTGAACAGTTCTTTTCGTTCTTCCGAAAGCCCGGAGCGATCTCCGAATAAAAGGGTGTTTATGATATTTCCCTCAAGAGGACAGCAGGAGAGCACGCTTTTACAAAAGTATTGCCGCAGGTTATAGAACATTTCCCGGGGCATAAAGTGACCGGTCTTTAATGTCTTCAAAGAGAAAAGGTTAACATAAAGGTGGTATCCGCGGTTTTCGCAGTAGCTGAAGGCATTGTATTCACCCGGGTTAAATGACTTGGCAAAATGGCAAAATGAACCGGTGAACAAAACTTCAGACCCTAAGAAAACGTCGGATTCAGTTATTGAAATATTGTTTACATAACAAACACACTTAAGGCGTCCTTCTCCGGGAACGTTTGCTTTTATGTCAAGAGAAGAGATGTTTCCCTTATCATCGGCCTTTATTGAAAGTATCCTTCCGGTAAGGGTGACGGTTTCTTTGTCTTTAAAAGGCAGATCTTTGCTTTTGTGAAAAAGATTTGCATAGAGAAAAGAAACCAATACAACGATAAGTGCACACAAAAACAGAGGACGCTTCGAAAACTCTTTTTTTAACGATCGAAGATCGTTTTCGATAAATACTGTGAGATCTTTCATGCTACCGCGTGCATATCTCGTCTTTAAGTTTATCGTATATACCCTGCTTTATACCCGTAACGTTCATAAGATCCTCACACTTTTCAAATCCGCCCACCGAGTCTCTGTAGTTTATTATGGCCTCGGCCCTTGTTGTGCCTATGCCGGTGAGAGTGGTGAGCTCGCTTACAGATGCCGTATTAATATTCACAAGGGATTTCTTAGAACCTTCCGATTCGGAGTTGTCCATTACAACCGGGGCGGGACTGTCTTTGCCCGCTTCATAGGAAGGAACCGTTATCTGCATGCCGTCTTCAAGCAATGAAACGAGATTTAACCGTGCGGTGTCGGCGTTTTCGGTAGCACCCCCGGCTTCATTTATAAGCTCGTATGTCCTTGAGCCTTCAGGCATGACATATACCCCGGGAGAAGAGACTTCTCCCAGGATCGAGACATAGATCGATTCTTTTGCTTCTTCGATATCATCGACCGTGTTTTCTTCGTCAAGACATAAATTTGAAGTCGTGTTTTCGGACGCGGAATAATAAGCTCCCTCGTCGTTAAGGTAGTTGCCGTTGTAGGATATTAGTCTGCTTTCCTGATGTTCACATCCCGCAAGAGTCATTAGAAGCAATAAGATCAGACCGAATACAGATTTTTTTAGTTTCATTTTCCCTCCACTTGAGGGCGTGCGGTGTAGAACAAATATATCCTGCAAGAAGAAAGGTTTCAATAGAAAAACGCTTTCTTTTTTGCCGTCAAAACGACGAAATTTTGAGCCGTTTTCAAGGCCCTTTTTCGAACAATCCAGTAAAAGAGAGAGTTTCATTTATGTGCAAATTTACTCGCCCGGCTCGTAGCTTTATGTTATAATAACCCAAGTGAAAGAAGGTAAGAGTTCTGGGACAGATTAGAGACGACATCAAGCAGAAAAGCTTTAAGAATATATATCTGTTGTACGGTGAAGAGGCGTTTTTGAGGATATACAACAAAAAGGCCTTAAAAGACGCGCTCGTAAGTCCCGACGATTCCCTCAATTATTCTTATTTCGAGGGCACTTCCACTCCGGTGGGAGAAGTGGTGGATCTTGTGAACACCATGCCTTTTATGAGCGATCACAGACTGGTGCTTTGTGAAAACACCGGATGGCTTGCAGGTGAGAGCGGCCTTTCGGACGATAAGTTTAAGATGCTTACCGATTCTTTGACAAACATCGGTGAAGACGTAGTCTTTGCCATGTGCGAGGAGAAGGTGGACAAAAGATCGAAGCTCTTTAAGTTTCTTACAAAAAACGGGAGTTCGGAAGAGTTTGCCAAGGAAAGCGAAGAAACGTTAAAGAGATGGGTTGCCGGGTATCTTGGAAACAGCGGGAAGAAGATTACCGCGGCGGCAGCGGAATATCTGATCACGGAAGTCGGAAACGATATGACTCTTTTAAGCCTTGAGATGGAAAAACTCATCGCATGGTGTCTTGAAAGAAACGAAGTTACCGTAAACGATATCGATACCGTCTGCACTCATCAGGTGAACGGAAAGATATTCGACATGATAACCGCCATTTCGGAACACAGGCAAAAAGAAGCACTTGCGCTCTATTACGATCTTTTGACCCTTCGCGAGTCTCCTTTCCATATTCAGTCGTTGCTTGTTCGCCAGTACAACAATCTTCTTTCGGTAAGAGACGGATTGGACAAAAATTATTCCTACGTTACGATAGCCGACAAAACGGGCATCAAAGACTGGCTTGTAAAGAAGATGTCGTATATTGCAAAGAAGATGCCTCTTTTGAAGATCGAGGAAGCAATCGAGGCATGCGCGAAAGCCGAAGAGGACATCAAGACGGGAAATATGGTCGATGTGCTTGCAATAGAGCTTTTGATAATCTCACTTTCGAATTGATCGAGTACGATATACGGTACACCTGCGATGATATCTTCAGGTTGTAAACAAGACATGCAACCAAAAGGAGATCGTCATGAAGAAGAACATCATCGTATACGCACTCGCAACATTATTACTTGTAACATCACTCTTCACACTTGTTTCGGTAAAGGCTTCGGGAAGCAATCCCGTTATTTCAAAACAAAACGTTCAGGCCGAAAAAGAATATGTCAAAGCTTTAAAGGAAGTGCTTAAATCAAACAGCCTTCCCAATGCCGGAATAACACTTACAAAGACAAGCGACGGATACACCACCGAGTATACGGTAAGCATCCACACCGGCGAAGAAAACAGTGAAGAGCTTTTGAATGAGTTAAACGCGATTGATTCCAAAATAGAGGGATCAACGGTTTACATAAATCTATCATGATGTGATTCACATCCCGGAGGACAATATGAGGGAAACACCCAAGGAATTTGAGATCTACAGACACTTCAAAGGTGACAATTATCAGATAGTCACCACGGCGATCCATTCCGAGACCGGAGAAGAACTTGTTATATACAAAGCTCTTTACGGTGAAGGAAAAACCTATGCCAGACCTCTTGAAATGTTCCTTAGCGAAGTGGACAGAGAAAAGTATCCGAATGCCGATCAGAAATACAGATTCGAAAAGCAGGAGATGGCTGCGGATCCGGGTGTAATGGAATTCCTTGCTGCGGAAACCGCTGAAGAGAGGATAAAGATACTTAACAAGATGGAACTTCGCATAACCGATTCCATGATCGATACGATGGCGATGTCTTTGGACCTTGACGTAAAGCAGGGACCCGTTTCGGAAAGATTTGACGATCTTAAAGGATGCCTTGAAACGATAAAGAGGTTTGAAACCAACAGATTAAGATAGCGCGGGATGAGATTATCCCGCAAAGCGGAGGTAATCATGCCCTACAAACTTGATAACAAATTGGTGGTCGGAGTTTCATCGAGAGCACTTTTCGACCTTACTTACGAAAACGAGATATTTGAAAAAGAAGGAGTCGACGCTTACTGCAAATACCAGGTTGAGCACGAAAAAGAACTCTTAAAGCCCGGCCCCGGATTCAAACTTATAAAGGCGCTCTTAAAGATAAACGATCTTAAGGGTTACGAAGGCAGAGTGGAAGTCATTATAATGTCACGTAACAGTGCCGACACTTCACTTCGCGTATTCAATTCCATCGAGCATTACGGACTCAATATCACACGTGCGGTGCTCGCAAGCGGCGGAAGTCTTGCCCCTTACTTGAATGCATTTAAGACGGACCTTTTTCTTTCTGCCTATGAGGACGATGTGCAGAGTGCGATAAACTCGGGTATCGCGGCAGGTATCATATGTACCGATGCGGGCTGCGATTACAATACATGCGAAGATCTTAAGCAGATCAGAATAGCATTTGACGGAGACGCCGTTTTGTTCACCGACGAATCCGAAATGATATATCAAAGAGAGGGGCTTGAAGCCTTCGACGAAAACGAAAAGAAGAACGCGGATAAGCCGCTCCCTCAGGGACCTTTTGCAAAGTTCTTAAAAACGATATCGGATCTACAAAGAGAATTCGATCCCTCGGAAGTACCCATACGGACAGCGCTTGTCACTGCGAGAAGCGCTCCCGCTCACGAGCGGGTAATAAGAACATTAAGAGCATGGAACGTGCGTATAGACGAAGCATTTTTCCTCGGCGGCATCCAGAAAAAGGATGTGCTTGAGGCTTTTGGTGCGCATATCTTCTTTGACGATCAGGCCGTACATACAGGCCCCGCGTCGGAAGTCGTACCGAGCGCAAGAGTACCCTACAAGAAAAAACAGTGAGAGGATAAAGAATGAAATTATTGAGCATTGCCGTGCCGTGTTACAATTCTGCGGCATATATGGAAAAATGTGTGGATTCCCTTCTTGTGGGCGGTGATGATGTAGAGATAATCATCGTTGACGACGGATCGCAAAAAGACAATACGGGAGAGATAGCCGATGCGCTCGCAGCCAAATACATAGGCATAGTTAAAGCCGTTCATCAGGAAAACGGCGGACACGGCGAAGCTGTGAATACGGGACTTAAAAATGCCACGGGCCTTTATTTCAAGGTTGTGGATTCCGATGATAAGCTTGAGCCGGCTGCATATAAAAAGGTGCTGGAGACTCTTAAGAGATTTAAAGACGATCCCATCGACATGCTCATATCAAACTATGTCTACGACAAAGAAGGTGCGGAGCACAAGCATGTTATGCAATACAGAAGCGTTCTTCCAAAAGACAAAGTATTTTCATGGGAAGACGCGAAGCATTTCAAAAAAGGCCAGTACATTCTCATGCACAGCGTAATTTATCGTACGCAGATGGTTAAAGAAAGCGGCCTTAAGCTCCCGGCCCATACTTTCTATGTTGACAGCATCTATGTATTTGAGCCGATGCCTTACGTAAAGAAGATGTATTATCTCGATGTTGATTTTTATCTTTACTACATCGGAAGAGAAGATCAGTCCGTCAACGAGAAAGTCATGATAGGAAGACTCGATCAGCAGACGAGAGTAAACAACATCATGTTCGATTACTTCTCAAAGGTCGGCCCGGCCATAAAAGACAGAAAGACACTTTACACCTACATGTACAATTATCTTGAGATCATCACGACCATCACAAACGTAATGAACATTCTCAAGAATACGGAAGAATCGATCAAAGACAACGATAAGCTTTGGGCATCCTTTAAAGAAAGAGACGAAGCTCTTTACAAGAAACTTCGTCACGGCCTTGTGGGAACGGCGCTCAGCATTCCCGGAAAGTTCGGCCGCAGCGTTACGGTATTCGGATACAGAGTATGCCAGAAGATATTCAAGTTCAATTAAGCAACAAAATTATGTAAACCACTATGGTGGCGGAGGTTTTATGATCTCAGATATTAAAAATCATCTTGAAAATGCGATCATTCCTTTCTGGAAAGGATTAAGAGACGACGAATTCGGCGGTTACTACGGATACATGGATTTCGATACCCTTACCGTCGACAAAAAATATGTCAAAGGCTGTATTCTTCATTCAAGAATATTGTGGTTCTTTTCAAATGCTTACATGCTCTTAAAAGATGAATCGCTTAAAAACGAAGCCGATCACGCATATGAGTTCATTACAAAGAACTGCATAGACAAAGAAAACGGAGGCATTTACTGGGCCGTAAACTATGACGGAAGTTTAAATGACTCTCTTAAGCATACGTACAATCAGGCATTTTGCATTTACGCAATGTCATCATATTACGATGCCACGGGAAATAAAGAAGCGCTTAACATCGCGTACGATCTTTACAATCTTATCGAGACAAAGTGTCGCGATGAGGACGGATATCTTGAGGCTTTCACAAAAGATTTCAAGATGGCTCCCAACGACGAACTTTCAGAGAACGGCGTTATGGCAGACCGTACCATGAATACGTTATTGCATGTTCTTGAGGCGTATACGGAGCTTTACAGAGTTGACGGCAATTCCAAGTTGGCGGATTCTCTTCGCGCGATCATGGATATATTCATGGCGCATATGTACAACCCGACTCTTAAGCGTCAGGATGTGTTCTTTGACCTTGATTACAATTCCCTCATCGATCTTCATTCCTACGGCCACGACATAGAGACGTCATGGCTTATGGACAGAGCCCTGGAAGTGCTTGATGATGAAGAATATACAAAGAAACTTACTCCCATAACCAAGGACCTGGCCGCAAAGATTTTCGATGTGGCCTTTGACGGAAGATCTCTTGCAAACGAATGTGAGAGAGGAGTGGTGGATACAAAGAGAGTATGGTGGGTTCAGGCCGAAACCGTTGTAGGTTTTGTGAACGCTTATCAGAAATCCGGCGATGAGAAATATTTAAAAGCAGCAGGGGCTTGCTGGAACTATATAAAAGATGTTATTGTAGATAAGCGTGCCGGAAGCGAGTGGCTGAGCGAAGTAGATGCAAGCGGCCTTCCGCTTACGAAAAAACCCATAGTGGAGCCATGGAAATGCCCGTATCATAACGGACGCATGTGCATGGAGATCATCAAAAGGGGAATAGAGTAATTGAGTAACGATTTCTTATTTTTTGAACCCGTCTACATGGAAAGAGTGTGGGGCGGTAATAAAAGCAGAAGCGAGTTCGGTTATGATCTTCCTTCGGACAATATAGGAGAGTGCTGGGTTATCACCGCCAACGAGATCGGTGATTGCGTATGCACCACCGATGAGTATAAAGGTAAAACACTTACCTGGCTTTGGGAGAACAAAAGGGAACTGTTCGGCAATTATGATTGTGACAGATTTCCGCTTCTTTTAAAGATACTCGACGCAAAGACGGATCTCAGCATCCAGGTTCATCCCGACGATGAATATATGGCGAAGAAAGATCCGAAAGCCTGGGGAAAGACCGAAAGCTGGTATATTCTTAACTGTGACGAAGGTGCGACGGTAGTGGTCGGACACAACGCCCGCACACGTGAAGAACTGCGGGAGATGATAGATTCTTCAAGGTACAAAGAACTAATCCGCGAGGTTGAAGTACACAAAGGAGATTTCATTCAGATCGATGCAGGCACCATTCATTCCATAAAGGGCGGTGTCATGATACTTGAGACGCAGCAGAACTCGGACATCACTTACAGAGTTTATGATTACGACAGACTCTGGAACGGAAAGTTAAGAACGCTTCACAGAGAGGAAGCAAAAGACGTAACGGTGGTTCCGGCGGTAAAGGAGCCTGCGTTCAAGACTTCGGATACCGATCCCATCGTGAACCTCGTAAGCTGCAAATACTACGATCTTTTTAAACTTAATGTCAAAGGTGATCTTACGATCGATAACGACGCACCCTTCAGGCTTGTGTCCTGTATAGAGGGAAGCGGAAGGGTAAACAAAAAAGTCACCTTAAAGAAAGGTGACCATTTCATAGTGCCTGCGGGCATTGATAAACTTGAATTTAATGGAGAGATGACGTTGATCACGTCCGTTCCCGGGAAGCGTTAAGGTGATGAGCCAGACGCTTCCTTATTTCTTTTCTGTAGACGATTATTGTCATCAAAAATGCCATAATGAATGCGGTGCAGACATCAAACAGCGAATGCTGCTTTAGGAACATCGTCGAAAGAATTATGGATACACAAATGATAAAAGAAGGTATCCTGAAGATCTTCTTGTCTCTTGTATAACTGCAGTGCATTATGCAAAGATGTGCGCCGATGGAATTGTACACGTGGATGCTGGGCCAAAGGTTTGTGGGAGTATCCGTCGAGTACAATGACTTCACAAGTCTTGAACAAAAATTGTCCCTCGGAAGTACGAGAGGCCTTAAGTTGTGTCCGTTGGGCCAGATCGTCGATATTATAAGAAATATCGTCATTCCGGTAAAAAGAAAGATCAGCGAATTGTAATATTCATTTAAGTCTTTGTAGAACGCAATTCCGACACAGGCAAACATGTAAACGAACCATGTGAAATACGGGATAACGAAAAACTCGCAGAACGGAATGAGATCGTCCGCAGCGGTATGTATTATCCTGTAGGTGGTAACCTTTTTCTCCAAAATGGCAAACCACGCAAGATACAAAGCCATGTATGCGAAGATCGGTATGGCGTGCTTGTATTTATTCCAAAACTTAGCCAAAAGAAAATCCTCGGTTTATTTCAAAAATCTCAGTGCACCGGGCACAACACTTACTCTTATGTGATCGGATTTGGTATAAACTTCTCCGTCGGTGTGTACCCATAACGGAATCTCCGATTTAACTTCATAGGATTTGGCGTGGAACTGACCGACATGTTTGTTGGAGACATGAGTTCCTTTAGCGGCCTTGGGTATTACCGATATGGCTTCAAGAGGTGACATGTTGTTAAACACGCATATATCAAGATAACCGTCATCGGGAACCGCTGCGGGAGCGAACTTGTATCCGCCTCCTTCGTAACAGGTGTTCATGCCGACAATAAATCGCAACTTGTCAAATTCGATGGATTCGCCTTCATCGAAAATGATGGTGGCTTTGGGCTTAACATCTCCGAAAATAAGTTTTACGGAAATAAGGCCGTATATCAACTTTCCGAGTCCTATTCTGTTAAGAAAATCCTTTACTTTGGAAGCAAGGGCCCTTTCGCAGATGGCTGCGTCAAAACCTATACCGCAGCTTACGTCGAAGTAACGGATGGGGTTTATTTCTTTGCCGGCTATGCATGTTCTGTCATCGCTTACCGACATATATTCAAGTTTTCCGAGATCGTAGATCTTGGGTTCTTTTATTGAAAGAATATGCTTGATGTTTTCTACGGCGCCGCTTTCGTAAGATAATGCTCTTGCAAAATCGTTACCCGAACCGGTGGGAACATATCCTATGTTTACCTTCGAAAAATCCGCTATTCCCTGAAGTGCCTCGTCCAGCGTTCCGTCCCCTCCGAGAATGATGACGTTTACGGGAGTCTCATCGTTAAGATGCTCCGTTGTAACTTTTTTCATCAGTTCGGAAATGTGACCGCTTCTTTCGGAAAACAATACTTCGTAGTCGATCGACTGCTCTTTGAGGTACTTTTCAACCTCATTCCATATCTTTATACCCTTCCCCGACTGTGAAACCGGGTTGCAAATAAAACAGTACTTACTCATTTGATTCACTTCCGATTCAAAATACTTCATATAGAATTCTATCAAGCGAAATGATAAAAGTAAACAACTCTGTAGCAGTTTTGGGATTGCAATTGTCGTGGAGTATGCTATATAATCTTACCAACGCGTTTTAACGCATTACTAAAGTAAATCAACACAGGAGAAAGAAAAATGTATTCATTTGATGAGATCACCAAAGTCGATCCCGAGATCGCTCAGGCGATAAAGGATGAGCAGCAAAGACAGAACGACCATATCGAGCTCATTGCTTCCGAAAACTGGGTAAGCAAGGCAGTTATGGCTGCAATGGGAAGCCCTCTTACAAACAAATATGCCGAAGGTTATCCCGGAAAGCGTTACTACGGCGGATGTGAGTGCGTAGACGTAGTTGAGACCCTTGCAATTGAAAGAGCAAAAGAACTTTTCGGATGCGATTACGCAAACGTTCAGCCTCATTCGGGCGCTCAGGCAAACCTTGCGGTTCAGTTCGCTGTTTGCAACCCCGGCGACACGATCATGGGTATGAACCTCGATCACGGCGGACACCTTACACACGGAAGCCCGGTAAACATTTCCGGTAAGTATTTCAACATCGTTCCTTACGGTGTTAACGACGACGGTTTCATCGATTACGATAAGATGTATGCACTTGCAATGGAATGCAAGCCCAAGATGATCATCGCAGGCGCTTCCGCATATGCTCGTGCGATCGATTTCAAGAAATTCAGAAAAGCAGCAGACGACTGCGGCGCAGTTCTCATGGTAGATATGGCTCACATCGCAGGTCTTGTGGCAGCAGGTCTTCATGAAAGCCCCATCGGAATCGCCGATGTGGTTACAACGACAACACACAAGACACTTCGCGGACCTCGTGGCGGACTTATCCTTTGCAATCAGGAAGCAGCCGACAAGTTCAATTTCAACAAGGCAATTTTCCCCGGCATTCAGGGCGGTCCTCTTATGCACGTTATCGCTGCAAAGGCTGTTTGCTTTAAAGAAGCTCTTTCTCCCGAGTTTAAGAAATATCAGCAGGGCATTGTGGACAATGCTCAGGCTCTTTGCAAAGGCCTTATGTCAAGAGGCGTTAAGATCGTTTCGGGCGGTACCGACAATCACCTTATGCTCGTAGATCTTACAAACTTCGAACTTACAGGTAAGGCAGTTGAGAAACTTCTTGATGCGGCTCACATTACAGCAAACAAGAATGCGATCCCCAACGATCCTCAGAAGCCTTTCGTTACAAGCGGTATCAGACTGGGAACTCCCGCGGTTACAAGCCGTGGCATGAACACCGAGGATATGGATGTTATCGCAGATTGCATCGCCAACATCATCAAGGGCGGTGAAGCTGCTGTTGAACCTACCAAGGCACGCATACTTGAACTTACAAAGAAGTATCCCCTTATCTAAGGGATGAAAAAAAGCGGCGAGCGAAAAGCTCGCCGTTTTCTTTGTGCAACAAACACAAAAAATGTAACGTTAGTAAATATATACAAAAACTTATGCACAAATATGTAAGAATAGTCTAATTTATGGTTGATTCACCCGGGTAACCGTGTTATGATTCTTTGGACAACGGACAAGTGTACGCGTATTGAAGACATTAAATCGTCTTGGAAGGGAGCGGGCATGGCTGACAGGACAGACTATTATGTAGTGAAGAAAAAAGCTTTACCTGAAGTTTTGTTAAGCGTTGTGGAAGCAAAACGTCTGCTTGAAACGAGAAAAGTTTCCAACGTTCAGGAAGCGGTCGATGCCGTCGGAATAAGCCGCTCAAGCTTTTATAAGTACAAAGACGATATATTCAGATTCCATGACAATTCACAGGGTACCACCATCACCCTTACTTTTCAGATGGATGACGAACCCGGAATCCTTTCGGATGTCTTGAAGATCATCGCAGATCACGGTGCGAACATTCTTACCATTCATCAGTCGATTCCGATCAACGGAACGGCTTCTTTGTCCCTTAGTATACAGATACTGGAGACGACTCACGACGTTGAGGCGATGATATCGATGATGGAAGACAGACGCGGCGTTCACGACGTTCACCTGATAGCAAAAGAATAGAAGAGGATAAGGAAAAGGGTATGATCAATGTAGCAGTTTTCGGATACGGAACGGTAGGTTCCGGAACCGTTGAAGTTTTAATGAATAACGGAGACGTGATCGAAGGATTCGTTCACGACCGCATAAATGTAAAGTCGATACTTGACCTCAGGGATTTCCCCGGAGACAAGTATGAATCAAGGATCGTTCATGATGTGGATGAGATAGTAAACGATCCCGAAATATCCATTATATGTGAAACAATGGGTGGCACCGGAGCCGCTTATAAGTTCACAAAGATGGCACTTGAAGCCGGAAAGAGCGTATGTACCTCCAACAAAGAGATGGTTGCGGCTCACGGCGCAGAGATGATCGCACTTGCAAAGGCACACAACTGCAGCTATAAGTTTGAAGCGAGCGTTGGCGGCGGTATCCCGATCATCCGTCCCTTAGAGACATCACTCACCGCGGATGTGATCCTTTCAGTATGCGGTATCGTAAACGGTACCACAAACTATATGCTCACAAAGATGGACAAAGAAGGTGCCGATTTTGATGCGGTATTAAAAGAGGCACAGGCCAACGGATATGCCGAAGCAGATCCCACAGCTGACATCGAAGGATTCGATGCCTGCAGAAAGATCGCCATCTTGGCGTCTTTGGTATATAAGAAGACGGTTAAATACGAAGACATTCATACCGAAGGTATTAAAAATATATCGGCCCGCGATATGAAATATGCATCGCAGCTTGGAAGAAAAATCAAATTACTTGCCCGCTATGAGAGCAACAACAATATAAGATACGCCATTGTGGCACCTTTCCTGCTTACACCGGACAATCCGCTCTACCATGTGGATGACGTATTTAACGCCATCAAGGTAACGGGAAACATGCTGGGTGAGGCAATGTTTTACGGTAAAGGTGCGGGAAAACTTGCTACCGCAAGCGCCGTGACATCGGATGTTGTTGAATGTGCCAAGAATATCGGAAAGCATATCGAATGCGAGTTAAGTGAAGAAGTTGTTTCGTTTACGGATCTTGACGCTTCGAAGAAACGTTTCTTTGTACGTGTCGGCGCAGAAGTTACAGCCGAAGCAAAAGCGGCTCTTCCCGTAGAAGAGGAAATTAAAGTCGGATTCTACGATGAGTTTGCGTTTGTTACAAAGAAGATCAGCGAAGCGGAATTTGAAAAGGCCAAGAACGAACTCGGTACGGGTGTCCTCAATTATATACGTATGGAGGATAGGGAATAAATGAAGTACGTTATTGTTTTATGTGACGGCATGGCAGATGAGCCCATCGCCGACCTTGGCAATAAGACACCGCTTGAATATGCGGATACGCCGAATTTTGACAGACTTGCAAAAAATTCGGAGATAGGTCTTGCCCACACCATTCCGGAAGGAATGAATCCGGGATCGGATACGGCAAACCTTGCAGTTCTCGGATACAATCCGAGACAGTATTACTCGGGAAGATCACCCCTTGAAGCTTTGTCGATCGGAGTAGCGATGGAAGATACGGATATTGCCATCCGCTGCAACATCGTAACGCTTGAAGAGGCAGATGTACCTTTTGAAGATTTAAAGATTCTTGACCACAGTTCGGGAGAAATATCGACGGAAGACTGCGCGGTACTTCTTAAAGAAGTGGCAAAAGAACTTGCAAACGACAGATTTCAGTTTTATGTAGGAACGAGTTACAGACATTGTCTTATAGACAAGAAAGGTTCTGTTACCGACCTTACGCCGCCTCACGATATTCTGACAAAGCGCATAGGCGATTATCTTCCCAAAGAGCCTCTGTACCTTGACATGATGAAGAAAAGTTACGAGATCTTAAAGGATCACCCCATAAATATCGAGCGAAAGAAAGAGGGACTCAATCCCGCAAACTGCTGCTGGTTCTGGGGCGCAGGCACAAAGCCGATGCTCGATCCTTTCAAAGAGAAGACCGGCTTTAACGGAGCAATGATATCTGCGGTAGACCTTCTTAAGGGTATCGCAGTCGGTGCCGACATGAAGGTTGTCAAAGTCGAAGGTGCAAACGGCGGACTTGAGACCAACTACGAAGGCAAGTGTGATGCTGCGTTCAACGAGCTTAAAAATCCCGATACCGATTTTGTTTACATTCATATCGAAGCTCCCGATGAGATGGGTCATCAGGGAAGCTACGAAAGAAAAGTAAAGGCTATCGAGAATATCGATAAGCGTATTGTGGGACCGCTTTGCAAGAAACTTGACGATGCGGGAATTGATTTCAGAATGATGATTCTTCCCGATCACCCCACACCGGTTCGTTTAAGAACCCATACGCCCGATCCCATTCCGTACATGATCTTCGATTCCACGAAAGATCTTGGAAAGAACGGAGAGTACAGCGAGAAATTTGCCGCTACCACAGGCATTGACATAGCCAACGGCTATACTTTGATAAACAGATTATTGTGTAAGGACGGAGAGTAAATGAGTAAAGTAGTAAAATTCGGCGGAAGTTCTTTGGCAAGTGCCGAACAGTTTGTAAAAGTCGGAAATATCATCAAGGCTGACCGTGACAGGAGATATGTTGTTCCTTCGGCTCCCGGAAAGAGATTTCCCAAAGATAAGAAGGTAACGGATATGCTCTATTCCTGTTATGCCACGGCTACGGGAAAAGGCGGTCGCGAAAAGATGATCGCAGAGCTTAACGATATCAAGGCAAGATATACCGAGATCATCACGGGACTTAAGTTAAATGTTTCTCTTGAAGACGATTTCAAGAAGATCGCAGAAGATTTCCTTAACAAGTCGGGAAGAGATTACGCAGCATCCCGCGGTGAGTACTTAAACGGAAAACTTATGGCAGCTTATCTCGGATGGGATTTCATCGATTCCGCTGAGGTTATCAAGTTCAAAGAAAACGGAGAATTTGATTCCGATAAGACAAATGAGATACTTTCAAAGAGACTTAAAGAGTCAGTTCACGCGGTAATCCCCGGATTTTACGGATCTTTACCCGACGGAAAGATAAAGACCTTCTCAAGAGGAGGTTCCGATATTACCGGTTCCATCGTTGCGAGAGCCTGCAAGGCCGATGTATACGAAAACTGGACCGACGTATCCGGATTTTTGATCGCAGATCCCAGGATCATCGACAATCCCGCAGGTATCGAGACGATAACTTACAAGGAATTACGAGAGCTTTCCTATATGGGTGCCGGTGTTCTTCATGAAGACGCCATCTTCCCGGTAAGAAGCGAGGGTATTCCGATAAACATAAGAAACACCAATTCACCCGAAGATAACGGTACATGGATCGTTGAATCCACATGCCAGAAGTCGAAATATACCATCACCGGTGTTGCGGGAAAGAAAGGCTTCTGTTCCATCAACATTGAAAAGGATATGATGAACTCCGAGATCGGATTCGGACGCAAAGTATTACAGGCATTCGAAGACAACGGAATCTCATTTGAGCATATGCCTTCCGGAATCGACACTATGACGATCTTCGTACATCAGGACGAGTTCATGGACAAAGAACAGCAGGTTGTTGCCGCAATCCACAGACTTGCGGATCCCGATACCATCGAGATCGAAGCGGACCTTGCCCTTATAGCGGTCGTAGGCCGAGGCATGAAGTCAACACGCGGTACTGCGGGAAGAATATTCTCCGCACTTGCGCATGCAAACGTAAATGTTAAGATGATCGATCAGGGTTCCAGCGAGTTAAACATCATAATCGGTGTTGCAAACGAAGATTTTGAGACTGCGATCAGAGCGATCTACGACATTTTTGTAACTGCAAGAATTTAATTTTTCAAAAGGCGGGACATGTTCCCGCCTTTATTGTTCGAAAAAATATGCGATGATCTTCGGATTTGTTGCCGATGAAGTTGTTTTCTAAATAGTTTTAAATGTTCTAATTGATTACACAATTATCCGTAAACGAATTATTAATTCACTAAATTTATAATTTCTTAATAAAAATGTATTGACAATTCGGAAGGGCCATATTATACTACATACATAAGTTAAAGAAATTACTTTAACACATAAATCCATATAAGGAGGTACGGTCCACTGTACTGATTAACATATTTCGGAAGATCATTCTTACATAAGGAGGGATTATTCCAATGCAGTGATCAGCAAGCAACCGAATAGTAAAACAAACAACAGGAGGTTAGCCCACT
>JAEEGL010027727.1_pt1 | contig 16031 bp, 15 predicted proteins | sample 9134231 | NCBI WGS metagenome assembly JAEEGL01 (sample SAMN16246548, study PRJNA631951) | gut metagenome | biome: gut microbiome; feature: rumen; material: fiber-attached | host: Bos | place: Iran: Karaj | collected 2018-10 | reverse complement strand
CCGCCGCGGACTCGACGTGGAGAAGTCGTGCCCCATCATCTTCGACCGCTATCTCGATGCAGAAAGCATTCAGATGTTCGAGAGCCTCGGTGTAATGACAAAGAAGGAACTGATTGCCCGCAACGAAGTAAAGTGGGAAACCTACACCAAGAAGATTCAGATTGAGGCCCGTGTGCTCGGCGACCTCTCCATGAACCACATCATTCCTGTGGCCACAAACTATCAGAGTCAGCTCCTGCGTAATGTGGAACGCATGACTAACGTATTCCATGCTGAGAAGGCCGAGAAGTTGAATGCACGAAACCTCAAACTCATTGAGGAGATTGCACAACGCACGGCAAGCATCGAAACACAGGTGGAGGAACTCGTGGAAGCACGCAAGATTGCGAACAAGATTGAGGACGAGCACCAGAAGGCTATAGCCTATCACGACACCATCGCCCCGATGTTGGACACCATCCGTCGTCAGATTGACAAGCTAGAACTCATTGTCGATGATGCCCTCTGGCCTTTGCCCAAGTACCGCGAGTTGCTGTTCATCAGATAAGACATCACACACATTCCTACATTCCACACCTAGCGCTTAATCGCAAGCGTAAGCAATCAGAAGCGCGAACCTCGTATGTCGGGGCTCGCGCTTCATTATTCTTCTCATCCAAGCAAAGTATTTCCTTAGCATGAACATTACTATATCGTGAGGCTACGCAATACTATCTCATAGGACTACGCAATACTATGTCGTAAGGCAACGAAATACTATATCGTCAAGCGGCACAATACTATGCTTTTGCACATAGGCTATGCATCTTGGATTAATGACTTATGCAACCTATAAACACAAGTTAAGTTAACCTCGGGCAGGAGGTTAACTTAACTTCCCATCCCAGGTTAACTTAACCTTAGAACTTGACTTGCTTTAGTTTAGAAGGGCAGGTCGCTACCGTCATCACTTGCCTCACCGCTGAAGGGAGTCACATCTGCGGGAGCTGCGGCTGCGGGCGAAGGTGCTGCAGGAGCGGGAGCAGCCTCGAAGGGAGCCGAACCACCCTGAGGTGCTGCGGGAGCTGCGCCTTGTACATCACGATTGACCGCAAAGGCACGAATCTGATTATACCAACGTCCGTTGTATTCGTGGGCATCAATGTCGAAAGACACAGTGAGCATCTCACCTGCCTGAATGTTGAGTTGCTGTATGCGGTCGGAACCAAACACCTCAAACTGCATGTGCTTGGGGTACTGCTCCTGAGTTTCCATCACGTAACTTGCCACTTTCCACTCTGAGCCGCTACGCTGACTGATGCCACTACGCTCAGGCAGCACGGCTACTATTCTTCCTGTTAATTCCATATTTGTATATTTACTTTGAGTTTTAGTATTATTTGCGTTTAACGCGTGCAAAGATAGCATAAAAAGGCGAAAAGGGAAAGACGGAAAGTGAAAAATAGTGAAAAAAGGCGATGAAGCAAATAATTTTTGACCTTTAATTTTTAATTTTTAATTAATTTGACTAATTTTGTGGAGCAGTAAACTTAAATTAATAATATCGTATGAAATTCGTTGTATCCAGCACGACTTTGTATAGTCGTCTCGCAGCTGCCAGCAAAGTGATGACAGCAAAAAACAGTATGCCCATTCTCGACTGCTTCCTCTTCGACATCAAGAACGGGAAGGTGACCATTACTGCAAGTGATGGCGAGAAGTACTTCATTACTAGCATACCACTCGTGGACAGCGACAACAATGCCCAACTTTGTGTCACCGCCCGCACCATCATGGACAGCATGAAGGAACTGGCTGAGCAGCCTCTGACCTTTGACTATAATCCCGAATCACATGAACTGCAGGGCCAGCACCAAACGGGTGTGTTCTCGCTGATGGCCTACGACGCTGCCACCTACCCCGCCCCACAGCCCATCGGCGAAGAGAGCACGAAGGTGGACTTGGAAGCCGACACGCTGCTCACAGGCATCAACCGTTGCCTCTTTGCAACAGCCAACGATGAAATCCGCGTGGTTATGACAGGTATCTACCTCGACATACATCCCGAGGACATCACTTTTGCCAGCACAGATGGTCGCAAGTTGGTGCGCTACATCAACCGCAATGTGAAGACGGGCATCGAAAAGAGTTTCATTCTGCCCAAGAAGGTGGCAGCCATCATGCGTGGTGTACTGCAGAAGGGCACGCAAGTGAACATCAACTTCGACAACGAGAAGGCACAAATCCACGCAGAAGAATTTGACATGTACTTCCGTCTCATCGAGGGCAGATATCCCAACTACAATGGTGTCATCCCCACGAACAATCCCTATGTGGCAACAGTTGACCGTGCAAGCTTACTAAGTGCGTTGAAGCGCATCGCTGTGTTCTCGAATCAAGCCACACCGCTCATGAAGCTTCATCTCGAAGCCAACCAGATGCAGCTCAACACGGAAGATACCGACTACTCGACTCGCGCTATGGAGAATCTGGTGTGCGAGTATAAGAACGATCCCATCAGCATTGGTTTCAACTGCTTGTTCATGCAGGAGATTGCCAACATCTTGGAGAGCGAGGCGCTGACCATTCAGTTGGCCGACCCCAGCCGTCCAGGTGTCATCGTGCCTGCTGACCAACCCGAGAACGAAGAGACACTGATGCTCTTGATGCCCATGATGCTGAACGACTAAAGAAATGAAACTGAACCTTACTCGTCCGCTGGTGGTATTCGACCTTGAGACAACAGGTCTGGACATTGCCACAGCACGTATTATACAGATTTCCTACATCATTGCGCGCCCCGATGGCAGCGAGGAACGAGGCAACCGCTTCATCAATCCTGGCTTCCCCATTCCCAAGGAAGTGGTGGAACTGACACATATCACAGACGAGATGGTGAAGGATGCTCCAAGCTTTAAGCAGTTGGCTCCCGAATTGGCACAAAAGTTCTCTGGTTGCGACTTTGCTGGATACAATAGCAACGGATATGATGTGCCCCTGCTCTGCGAGGAGTTCCTGCGCGCTGGCATCAACTTCGATTTCTCGAACGCCAAGTTCATCGATGCCTGCAACATCTTCAAACAGATGGAAAAGCGCAATCTGGCTGCTGCCTACAAGTTCTATTGTGGCAGAAAGATGGAAGAAGACTTCCAAGCCCACCTTGCCGACCAAGACACGGAGGCCACTTGGGCTGTGTTGAAGGCTCAGTTGGATATGTATGCTCCCGGTCGTCAGGAAGAACCCGAACGTCAGTTGGAGAACAGCGTCGAAGCACTAGCTGAAGCAAGCCGCATGGGTCGCCCCACGGTGGATTTCGCTGGCCGTGTGGTTTTGGATGAAGAGGGTAACGAGGTCGTCAACTTTGGCAAGTACAAGGGCGTGAAGGTGAAGGACATCTTCCCACGCGATCCTGGCTACTACAGTTGGATTATGCAAGCCGACTTCACATTGAACACCAAGCAAGTATTCCAACGCCTTTGGCTGAAATACGCAGCAAAGTGAGGGCGTGAGGATGTGAAGAAATGAAGGACTGATGGAGTGACTCAACCGAAGGCTAAGTGAGGATTAGATATGTTAAAAGGTAAGAAAATAGTTTTGGGTATCACGGGCAGCATTGCTGCCTACAAGTCTTGTCTCATTATCCGCAGTCTCATCAAGCAAGGGGCTGAGGTGCAGGTGGTCATTACCCCAGCAGGCAAGGAATTCATCACACCCATCACCTTGAGTGCACTGACTTCAAAACCTGTCATCAGTGAATTCTTTTCACAGCGCGACGGTTCGTGGCACAGCCATGTAGATATAGGACTTTGGGCCGATGCTATGTTGATTGCACCAGCTACAGCAAGTTCCATCGGAAAGATGGCACACGGCATAGCCGACAATATGCTCATCACCACTTACCTATCGATGAAGGCTCCCGTCTTCATTGCTCCAGCTATGGACCTCGATATGTTTGCCCACCCCAGTACGCAAGACAATTTGGAACTGCTTCGCAAGCGCGGCAACATCATCGTCGAACCTCAGAGCGGCGAACTTGCCAGTCACCTTGTGGGAAAGGGACGCATGGAGGAGCCTGAGGAAATAGTGAAGGTTTTGGACGAATTCTTCTATCCCAAGGATCTTGCTGGGCAACGTATGCTCATCACCGCAGGTCCCACCTACGAACGCATCGACCCTGTTCGTTTCATCGGCAACTACTCGAGTGGCAAGATGGGAACTGCTTTGGCTTTGGAATGCGCTCGCCGCGGTGCCGAAGTGGAGTTTATTGCTGGCCCTATGTCGCAATACCCCAAGCACCCAAGCGTGAAACTGACAAAGGTGGAAAGTGCGCAGCAAATGTTGGAAGCAGCGGTTCGCCTCTACCCCACTTGTCAATGTGGCATTCTGTGTGCCGCCGTTGCTGACTTTACGCCCAAGGAAACTGCAGCAGAGAAAATAAAGCGCGAAGGCGACGATTTGGTGCTTCAACTCCGTCCCACGCAAGACATTGCCAAGAGATTGGGCGAGATGAAACAAGAAGGACAGAAACTAGTGGGCTTTGCACTTGAGACTTGTAACGAGAACGCTAATGCTCATGACAAATTGGCGCGCAAGAACTTTGATTTCATCGTACTGAACTCTTTGCGCGATGAAGGTGCCGGTTTCCAACACGACACCAACAAGGTGAGCATCATCTCAAAGGACAATACCATTCATTTCGACCTAAAGCCCAAAACAGAAGTGGCACAGGACATCATAAACGAACTGGTCCGTTAAAGTACAATTGAGAATTGACAATGAAAAGAATAATTGTTTCCTTGTTTCTTTTGATGGGCATCATCTTTCTGTGTCCATTCACCATTGTCAATTACGCATGTGCGCAGGAACTTCGTGCACGTGTAACTATCAACACCGCACAACTGTCGAACACCAAGACCGATGTCTTCGATGCTTTGAAGGAAAAGATTGAGGCATTCCTCAACGACCACAAGTGGACGGACATGAACTTCGAAGAGAAGGAGAAGATCGAGTGTAACTTCAACATCACTGTAAGTTCGTGGGACGAATCGGAAAGCATGATCAAGAGCACACTGCTCATGACAAGCAGCAGGCCTGTATTCAACAGTTCGTACAACACGACACTTTATAGTACGCGCGACGCAGACTTCCAATTCCGCTTCCAAACCTCCGACCAATTGGAGTGGAATCCAGAGTTTATCGATAACAACCTAAGTGCCATGCTTGCATATTACGCCTATATGATTATCGGCTACGACATGGACTCCTTCTCACCACTTGGCGGCACAACATATCTGCAGACAGCAGAGAACATCGTCAACAACTCCCAGAATCTTGGTTTCCCTGGCTGGGCCTCGTTCAATGACAACAAGAACCGCTTTGGATTGCTCAACGACTATCTCGATGGTTCGATGGAGGACTATCGACAACTCATCTATAAATATCATCGTGAAGGGCTTGATCAAATGGCCGATAACGCTGAGAACGGGCGCAAAGCAATCAGCGAGGCGTTGGAACTGTTAGAGGCTTCTAAGTCTGCTCGCACAATGAGCCAACTTCCAGTGCTCTTTACTGAATATAAGCGCGACGAATTAGTCAACATCTTCAGCAAACAAGGCACAAGTCAGGAGAAAGAAACGGCCTACGACATTCTCTTCGGCATCAACACATCTCTGGCCGATTATTGGGAAAAGATTAAAAAGTAGCCTATGCTTGTTTCCCTACATATTGAGAACTATGCTCTGATTGACCACCTCGACATTACATTCGAGGATGGTTTTTCTGTTATTACTGGCGAGACGGGTGCTGGCAAGAGCATACTTTTGGGCGCCATTGGGCTGTTGCTCGGACAACGTGCCGATTTGCGTATGATTAAGGCTGGTGCTCAACGATGCGTCATTGAAGCCACCTTCGACCTCTATGCATACAACTTTAAGGAATACTTCGATAGTCACGACCTCGACTTCGACGGCAAGGAATGCATCATTCGTCGAGAACTTACCGCTACAGGAAAATCACGCGCTTTCATCAACGACACCCCCACAGCCCTTACGGACTTGAAGGAACTCGGCGACCAGTTGATTGACATTCACAGCCAGCATCAGAATCTGCTGCTTCGTGGCGAAAGTTTCCAACTGCAGACAATTGATGCTGTGGCTCAGGTAGATGAAACGCTTTCTAAGTATCAGTCGCTTTACAAGACATATCGGCAGGCACAGACGGATTATGAAAACGCCAAAGCACAAGCCGACAAGGACCGCGAGGAACAAGACTACCTCAGTTTCCAACTCTCCCAACTCAGCGAGGCCAACCTTGCAGAAGACGAGGAGGAAGAACTGGAACAGGCACTCTCCACTTTGGAACATGCTGAAGAAATCAAGACGGCCCTCTACCAAAGTGCCGACATGCTTGAAGGCGATAGCAACGGACTGATACCGCAACTCCATGAGGCAAAACGACGTATGGAGAGTATCGCTCCTGTCTATGCTGCCGCAGACTCCCTAACAGAACGACTCGAAAGTTGTTACATAGAACTGCGTGACATTGCCCAAGAGATTGCCAACCACGCAGAACAAGTTGATTACGACCCAGAGGAGTTGGAGCGAGCAAGCCAACGGATGGCCTTGATTCACGACCTAAAGCAGAAGTTTCATTGCCCCGACATTCCCTCACTACTTTCCCTCCAAGAAGATTTGTCACAAAGGGTTTCGCTCATCGAGAACTGCGATGCTATGTTGGCACAAAAACTGCAACACATCAAAGAACTGGAGAAACAACTCGAGACATTGGCACAAACTCTGTCGAAAGCAAGAGCAAAGGCAGCACAGCAGACGGAAAAGGAAATGCATCAACGCCTCGCTCCTTTGGGAATGCCCAACGTACGTTTCCAAGTGGAACTTACACAAGCCCCCAACCTCACCCCTACAGGTCGCGACAAGGTTTCCTTCCTTTTCTCTGCCAACATGGGCACACCTCTGCAACCTTTGTCACAAGTAGCCAGTGGAGGCGAAATCAGTAGATTGATGCTTTGTCTTAAAGCATTGACAAGTGGCATCGTTCGTCTGCCGACCATCATCTTCGACGAAATCGATACGGGCGTTTCGGGTCACATTGCCGAGCGAATGGCCGATACAATGCGCACAATGGGCGATGGAGGACGACAAGTTATTGCCATCACTCATTTGCCCCAGATTGCTGCACGCGGAGCTAATCATTATCGCGTTTTCAAAACCGAGACCGCAGAGCAAACAACCACACACATCGTGCAACTCACAAGCGAAGAGCGCGTAGAGGAACTCGCACGCATGCTTTCCGGCTCCACACTCACCCAGGCAGCGCTCGACAATGCTCGCGCCCTCTTGTCTGGACAGTAGCGGAAACATCCTTTTTCATAGAAACATCTCAAACCTAAGAACATGAAGATTCTCATTGCCGTAAGTGGTGGTGCCGACAGTGTGGCATTACTGCGTATGATGCTCGACGAAGGCAAGCATACGCTAGAAGCCTTGCACTGTAATTTTCAATTGCGCGGTGAAGAATCCGAAAGAGACGAACAATTTGTCACCGCACTATGCAAGCGATTGAATGTACCTCTACACATCAAACACTTCGACACTTTGTTTTACGCCAAAGACAACGGCATCAGTACGGAAATGGCCGCGAGAGAACTGAGATACAAATGGTTTGAAGAAATGCGTGTACACCTCAATGCCGACTATATCGCAGTAGCCCATCATCAGGAAGACCAAGCAGAAACCATACTATTGAACTTAATTCGTGGCACTGGGCTGCGTGGATTGGCGGGCATGAAAGCCGAGAATCGGCATGTAATTCGTCCGTTGCTCGATAAATCAAAAAGTGACATCTTGGACTATCTGCAAAAAATAGGTCAAGATTATGTTACCGACAGCACCAACCTTCTCCGTGATGCCAAGCGCAACCAAATACGCTTGGATGTCATACCCCTACTTAAAGAAATCAATCCGCGAGCAATTAGTCATATTTGCGAAGCCGCCAATCATGTAGCCGATGCTATACCTTATTATATTAAAGGAATAGAGAGTTCCGATGAACTGGATGCTGCCACCTTGCACGAGAAACTACGTGGTATGGGATTTACGCCTGCGCAAGAACGCGATATGCTCAAAGGCGATCGTTCGGGTGCGATATTCGAGAGCTCAAGCCATCGTATAGTTCGTCACGATGGAGAGATTGTGGTGGAAGAGAAAAAGGCGGAGGAAACTATACCCCAACTTGATATTAAGATTGTAGAGGTGGACACACCCTTAATCTGGTTGAAGTCCCAGCCTCTTACACCCGACTATGCCTACTTAGATGCACAAGTAACTATTGCAGATCGAAAGACGAATAATGGCTCATACGGACTTACTCTTAAGCATCCACAAGAAGGAGACCGATTCCAACCCTTTGGTATGAAACACGGCACACGCCTGATTAGCGACTTCCTTACTGACCTCAAGAAGAATGTTTTGGAGAAGCGCAACCAATGGCTTGTATGTGCGGGCAATAATATTGTGTGGCTGGCCAACTTACGTATCGACCATCGCTATCGTGTTACGGAAAAAACGCGACGCATTCTTATAATTCGCCTCAAATAGTTATTTGCAACCGAGTTGCAAGAAATAGGTTGTAACTTTGCAGCGTAATTCAAAAAAACAATTGCTATGTTACATACATTATTTCTTGACATCTGGGCAATGACAGCCGAAATGGCGCCCTATTTGTTGCTCGGTTTCCTGCTCGCAGGATTGATGCATGCCTTCATACCGCGTCAGGTTTATTCCCAGTACTTAAGTCAACCGAACTTCCGTAGTGTTTTCTTGGCAGCCCTATTTGGTGTGCCCCTCCCCTTATGCTCCTGTGGCGTGTTGCCCACCGCAATGGGCCTACGCCGCGAAGGTGGAAGCAAGGGAGCCACTGTATCGTTTCTCATCGCCACCCCCCAAACAGGCATCGATAGCATCATTGCCACTTATTCGCTCATGGGACTACCCTTTGCCATCATCCGTCCCATCGTTGCATTCGTCACGGCCATATTTGGTGGGGCGCTCGTAAACAGATACGAGCCCCAAAACAGCCTGTCTGCAGGAGAACGGAATAGGACAAAGGCTGAGGTTTGCTCCTCTCAGTGCAATGAATCGAAGAGCATTATACAGCGTTTGCGTTCGGCATTATCCTATGGTTATGTAGAAATGATGGCAGACATCGGCAAGTGGCTTATAGTTGGGCTCATCGTTGCAGGCATGATTACTGCGTTGGTGCCCGACCAATGGTTTGAAGTATTCAAGGATAATTCCATGCTTTCCATCTTGCTAGTTCTCGCGATTAGTGTGCCGATGTATGTGTGCGCCACAGGCAGTATCCCTATCGCTGTAGCATTAATGCTGAAGGGTCTGACACCAGGTGCTGCGCTGGTGTTGCTGATGGCTGGCCCGGCTTGCAATGTAGCCAGTCTGTTGGTCATCAACAAAGTAATGGGCCGTCGCACACTGTTGCTCTACCTGCTTGCCATAGTCGGCGGAGCCATAGGTTTTGGTTTGGGCATCGACTATCTGCTACCTCGCCATTGGTTCACACTTGGACTCAGCATGCAAGAAGGTTGTTGTACTACTGAAGGACTGGGAACATTCAATATATTGTGCGCCATACTTCTTATAGTTTTGCTCATCAACGCATTACTTCATCATCATGAGGAAGAAACTTGTGAAATAGGCACCACTTCAAGTGTCTTCCACATCGAAGGAATGCACTGCAGCCACTGTGCCGCCAATGTGGAACGCGCCATACAAAGCATAGAAGGTGTGGAGGATGTCAGTGTAAGTCTGAGCGAAAACATAGCCATTGTGAGTGGAGATATCGATGAAAAACTGATTCATTCGGCTGTAGAATCGCTTGGATATAAAATAAAATGACATTTTCCTTTGCTATTTCATGCAAAGTTATTACCTTTGCGGTCGATAAATCAAGAATTTACAACTTACATGCTACAGAACGCACAGTTTTACGCTTCCTATTATTATTTTTACTTTAGCAATGAAGTGAAGCGGGTTGGCTGTACAATAAAGCTTGTGAAATAGAGATTAAGATATCAGATAGGTCCCGCTTCCAGATAATGAGGAGCGGGATTTTTATTGTGAAAACATTTGTAATGATATAAAGCATATACAAGTAAAAATATAAGACACAAATAGAAATGACACATAGAGTTGCAATACAAGGTATAAAGGGAAGTTTCCACGACATCGCTGCCCACCGCTATTTCGAAGGCGAGGAGGTGGAGCTGGTGTGCTGCGATACCTTCGAACAAGTGTTCGATGAGATGAGTCGCGACCCGCAGCTAATGGCCATCGTGGCAATCGAGAACACCATTGCGGGCTCACTGCTTCACAACTACGAACTCTTGCGCGACAGCGGTACCACGATCGTGGGTGAACACAAGTTGCACATCAGCCACAGTATCATGTGCTTGCCCGATGATGACTGGGATGACCTACGTGAAGTGAACTCTCACCCCGTAGCATTGATGCAATGCCGAGATTTCCTGAGTCAGCACCGTAACCTCAAGGTGGTGGAAACGAGTGACACCGCAGGAGCCGCCGCCGACATCAGTAGGGAGCAACTGCGAGGACACGCAGCCATCTGCCACAAAGACGCAGCAGAAATCTATGGAATGAAGGTATTGCAAGAGGGCATTGAAACCAACAAGCACAACTTCACCCGCTTCTTGGTTTTGGCCAACCCACAGTATGCGTTGACGCTGCGCAACCTGCAGGACGTGAACAAATCAAGCCTTGTATTCACCCTGCCCCACGAAGAAGGCAGCCTGTCGGCAATATTGAGTGTGCTGAGTTTCTACAAGTTGAACCTGACGAAGATTCAGTCATTGCCCATCATTGGCAAAGAGTGGCAATACATGTTCTACATCGACCTCTCTTTCAACGACTACACGCGTTATCGTCAGGCCATAAACGCCATTAGTCCACTAACACAGAATCTGAAACTATTAGGAGAATATAAGGATGGAAGACAAGACATTTAACATAGAGCCAGCCGTACGTTTGGCGAATGTTTCGGAATACTACTTCAGTCGTAAACTGAAGGAGGTAGCAAAGATGAACGCCGAGGGCAAGGATGTCATATCCCTGGCCATTGGTAGTCCCGACATGCCACCTTCTGAGGAGACCATCGAAGTGCTATGCCGTGAGGCACGCAAGGCTGATACGCACGGCTACCAACCCACAGTAGGTACTCCCGAGTTGCGCAAAGCGATGGCCGGTTTCTACCGTCGTTGGTATGGCGTGGAACTCGACCCAGCAACCGAGATTCAGCCCCTCATTGGCTCAAAGGAAGGCATACTGCATGTTACCCTAGCATTCGTCAACCCTGGCGATCAGGTGCTCGTGCCCAATCCCGGCTACCCCACCTATACTGCACTGAGCAAGTTGCTGGGAGCAGATATTGTGAACTACGATTTACGCGAGGACAATGGCTGGCAGCCCGACTTCGAGGCACTCGAAAAGATGGATCTGAGTCGCACGAAGTTGATGTGGACAAACTATCCTAATATGCCCACAGGTGCCAATGCGCAACGCGAGACATACGAGTGACTTGTGAACTTCGCACAACGTCATAACATTGTTATAGTCAACGACAATCCCTATTCGTTTATTCTGAACCGCGATGAGCGCCTTAGCCTCTTGCAAGTGCCCGGAGCCAAGGAGTGTTGCATAGAGTTTAATTCTATGTCCAAATCACACAACATGCCGGGTTGGCGTGTGGGAATGCTTGCTACGAACGGTGAATTCATCAAATGGATTCTGAAGGTAAAGTCGAACATCGACAGCGGAACGTTCCGTCCTTTGCAGCTGGCCGCCGCGCAAGCCTACCAGAACAGCGACGAATGGCATCGCCAAGCCAACATTGAGACCTATGCGCGACGTCGCAAGTTGGCCGAAGAGATAATGACTACACTTGGCTGCACATTCGACCCGAAACAAGTGGGAATGTTCCTATGGGGGCGTATCCCCGACCACTACACAGATGTAGAACAACTAACCGAGCGCGTACTGCACGAGGCACGTGTATTCATCACCCCAGGCTTCATATTCGGCTCAAACGGACAACGCTACATCCGCATCTCGCTCTGTGCAAAGGAAGAACAGTTCAAAACGGCATTAGAAAGGATAAAAGGACTTTCCCCCTGCCTCACCCCTACCCCCTCTCCAAAGGGCGAGGGGAGCAGATACTAAAGAATAAATAACTAACAAATAAGTAGAATTCCTCCCCACAAAACATTCTACTCTCCCCCTTCATGGGGGAGCGGGGAGGGGGTCTTATATGGAACTAGAACTACAACCCCTGAATCTACCCAGTGACAAGAAGCGCCCGTTCGTAATTGCAGGACCATGTTCTGCGGAGACGGAGGAGCAAGTAATGACCACAGCCCATCAGCTTGCTGAGAAGGGATGCCATATATTCCGTGCGGGAGTATGGAAGCCGCGTACACGTCCCGGATGCTTCGAAGGTCACGGAGAACCTGCACTGAAGTGGCTGCAGAGAGTGAAGCAAGAGACAGGCATGCTCACCGCAATAGAGGTGGCCAAGCCAGAGCATGTGGAACTGGCACTGAAGTATGGAGTGGACATCCTATGGATAGGGGCCCGCACCACAGTCAACCCATTTGCCGTGCAGGAACTTGCCGATGCACTACGTGGAAGCGACGTACCAGTATTGGTGAAGAATCCCGTGAGTCCCGACCTGGAATTGTGGGTGGGAGCCCTGCTGCGCCTCAATAAGTGTGGCGTGAAGAGATTGGGAGCCATACACCGCGGATTCACAAGCATCGACCAGAAACTCTATCGTAATACTCCCATGTGGCACATACCCATCGAGTTGCACCGACGCTTTCCCTCCCTGCCCATTGCCTGCGACCCCAGCCACATGGGTGGCCGACGCGACCTTGTGGCCCCACTATGCCAGCAGGCCATGGACATGGGGTTTGACGGCCTCATAATAGAGAGTCATTGCAACCCAGACGAGGCATGGAGCGACGCCTCACAACAGGTATTGCCCGACGTGCTCGACTTCATCATCGACCGCCTGGTAATACGTGACAACGCCGAGATGACCGAGTCGCTCGCCAGCCTGCGCAAGCAGATTGACGATATGGACAATGCCCTTATGGACCTCCTTACAAAGCGCATGCGTGTGAGCCGCGAGATTGCCATCTACAAGCGCGACCACAACATGGCTGTCGTGCAAGCCACACGATACAATGAGATTCTCGATAAGCGTGGAGCCCAGGGCAGCCTGTGTGGAATGAGTCCCGACTTTGTGCGCCGCGTCTATGAGGCTATACACGAAGAGAGCGTCCGGCAGCAGATGGAAATCATCAATAAATAAGATTGAAAGATTGAAAGATTGAAAAATTGAAAGATTGAAAGATTGAAAAGAGAGACGCGATGAAAGAGAACCTGATTGCTAAGTTAAGTATGGACTTTGCACTGCGCATAGTCAATATGTATCAGTATCTTAAAGAGCAGAAGAAGGAAACAGTGATGTCTAAACAAGTTCTGCGAAGCGGAACAAGCATTGGTGCTAATATATATGAAAGTGAACAAGCACAAAGCAAAGCCGATTTCCTTTCCAAACTATACATAGCACTTAAAGAAGCAAACGAAACAAAATATTGGTTAGAATTATTACATCGATCCAACTATCTTGATGTGGATTCATATAATTCGATTAACAACGATTTGAAAATCTTATTAGGAACATTGGTCAATATCATCAAGAAAACAAAGAACGCAGAATAGTTTTTTCAATTTTTCAATTCTTTAATTTTTCAATTCAAAATAATAATGCAATGAAAATTTTGATTCTAGGTGCGGGCAAGATGGGAAGCTTCTTCACCGATGTGTTGAGTTTCGACCACGAGACAGCCGTATACGAGATTGATGCTAAGCGCATGCGGTTCCTATACAACACGGCACGCTTCACCAAGCTGGAGGAGATACGCGAATTCAGCCCTAATCTCGTCATCAACTGCGTAACCCTCAAGTACACACTTGACGTATTCCGCCAGGTCATACCCTACCTGCCCTCCGACTGCATCATCAGCGACATTGCCAGTGTGAAGACCGGCCTTCGCGCATTCTATGAAGAGGTGGGACTACCATACGTCAGCACACACCCCATGTTCGGCCCCACGTTTGCCAACTTGGGGGCACTATCGACTGAGAATGCCATAGTCATCACTGAGGGCGACTATCTTGGCCGCGTCTTCTTCCTCGATCTATACCGACGTCTCGGACTCAACGTCCACGAATACACCTTCGAAGAGCACGACGAGGCTATGGCATACTCCCTGTCCGTACCCTTCGTAAGCACCTTTGTGTTCTCTGCAGTCATGAAGCATCAAGACGCGCCAGGTACCACCTTCAAGCGCCATTTAGCCATCGCCCGCGGTGTGCTCTCGGAAGACGATACGCTGCTGCGCGAGATACTCTTCAACCCGCGCACCAAGCACCACGTGGAGGGAATACGTGCCGAACTGAAGGACCTCATACAGATTATAGACAACCGCGACGAGGAGGCCCTTGGTAACTACCTCACCAAGATTCGCAAAAACATTAAATAACATTCCATCCCACCCTTGTGTGTGTAATCTACATCCGCGTTGTGGAGCCAACCTTCTACGACGCGGATGATGTTTTTATACTTGTGTGCTCGCCAAAGCATAGTATCATGTGCTCCATAACAAAGTATAGTCTAAGCTCAAAGCATAGTAAGCCAAGCCCCTAACTATACTTAGCATTGAAATGAACAATGTGACGTATTTACGATAAGACGTGCGTCATGTTGATGTAAGACGCGCATCTTGCACGTGTAAGACGCGCGTCTTGTAGTGATAAGATGCGCGTCTTATCAACAATAGAAAGCGTCGTTTTGCCCCCAACGAAGGGCTGTTGGGGCTTTAGTTTGCCGTTGCTTACCCCATTGCTTACTTTTGCTTCGCCACATATAAAACGATGTTCGATAAAAAAAAGAACATTATTCACAACTAAAGAAGGGGATTTACATCGTCAATGGAAAGAAGACGATTGTGAAATAAAACATCACACATAGACAACAATCAAAAGGAGCTGCGGCAATTGCCACAGCTCCTTTTGACTTAAGCCTTGATCCAGAAAGGTTATTTAACTTCAATCTGGCGGCTGACCTTCACTTCCTCCTTTTTCAACCTCGGCAGGGTGACGGTGAGAATACCGTGCTCCACCTTGGCTGCAATGTTGTCCTTATCAACATCATCGGGCAGCGTGTAGTTCTGCTGATAGTTGGTGAAAGAGAACTCGCGGCGCAAGTAGTGCTGCTTCTTATCCTCCTCCTTGTGCTCCATCTTGTTCTCGATGCAAAGGGAGAGGTTGCCGTCGTCATTGATGTGCACACGACAATACTCTTTCTTGATGCCGGGGGCAGCCACCTCCATGACGTAGGCCTCGGGGCTTTCCTTGACGTTTACGGCAGGAGCCGTTACTTGGTTGTGCGGCATGACTTCACTGTTGAAGAAATCGTCAAACACTGTTGGGAACCAACTGTTTCTAAACATTACTGGTAACATAGTTTTGTCCTCCTATAATTAAAGGTTAAACGATATATTATTTGAATCTTTCTATATTCTACAATTCCTGTTTCTTTGTTCTACACCCATAATTTTACAATGTGTGTGCCACTCGATAATCGGAGACATTTTGGCACAAAACATGGACAAAGCGGCAGACAATTGGACAATAGGTCAAAATAATCCTATCACATATTTCCATGTTCCTAATTTATTTTGTACATTTGCAACATGTTAGGAACAATCACCAACACCTGCACCATCATTCTGGGCTCCACCTTGGGTGCCATGCTGAAGCGAGGCATACGACCCGAATGGCAGAAGGTACTATTCACCGCCATGGGACTGGCGTCACTGGCACTAGGCATGAACGCCGTTTGTCAGAACATGCCCAAGAGCGAATATCCAGTGCTCT
>JAEEGL015406095.1_pt1 | contig 16032 bp, 14 predicted proteins | sample 9134231 | NCBI WGS metagenome assembly JAEEGL01 (sample SAMN16246548, study PRJNA631951) | gut metagenome | biome: gut microbiome; feature: rumen; material: fiber-attached | host: Bos | place: Iran: Karaj | collected 2018-10 | reverse complement strand
TTCATGCATCACTTCTTCCCAAACTACGTGGTGGAAGTCCTTTGCATCACGCAATAATTGATGGCTATGATAAAACTGGTGTAACTATTATGTATATGGATAAAGGAATGGATACTGGAGATATTATAACTCAAGAGGAAATTGATATTTTAAAAACAGATACTGTTGGAACTATTCATGACAAATTAAGTGAAATGGGAAGTCAGTTATTACTAAAAACTCTTCCTAGTATTATTAACGGAACGAATTCTAGAATAAAACAAGATGATAATTTAGCTACATATTGTCATAATATAACTCATGAAGAAGAAATAATTGATTTTAATAAAAATGTTATTGATATTTTTAATCAAGTTCGTGGAATGAATCCGTATCCAGTAGCTTATTTTACTTTAAATAGCATTATTTATAAAGTATATGAAATTGATTATGAAGAAACTCACAAATATAATAATAAATCTTGTGGTGAGATAGTTTTACAAGATAAAAATAATTTAGTTATTAAAGCTAACAATGGATTAATTTATTTAAAAACAATTAAACGTGAAGGTAAAAAGGTAATGAGTATTAATGATTATTTAAATGGTGAAAAAGAAAATTTAGTTGGCTTAGTATGTAATAAGGAGAAATGATGAATAATTTTAAAGAATTTTATAGTGAAAAAAATGGTAAATATATATTGTTCTTTGGTTTTTATATATTATTTTTTATTTTTCTAACTATTTATATGCGTACACTTGATGCAAGGAAGCCTAAGGAAATAGAGAAAGTTGAAGAAAAGGAAACTGTTATAACAACGTATGATATTAGCAATTTAATAAATAATGACTATGATTACCGTATTGAAATAGTTGATGAAGAAGAGATAATTAATTTTAGTGGAAGCAAGAATAATATTGATTATGCCAATTATCAAAATAAGTATTTTTTAGATATTTATAATATTAATCAATTGCTTAAGCGAAGTAAATTAATTGAAAGTGAAAAAAATGTATTAACTTATGAGCTTCCAAATAAAGAAATCAATGATCTTTTATTAACCGATAAAAAAGATGATGTTAATGAAATTAATGTTTCTGTTAATGATCAAGCAGAAGTTAATCGAATAGTACTCGATTTATCGAATTATTTTGAAAAAAATAAATATCAAATAACAATTGATTATATAATAGGAGAAAGTAATGAAAATAGTTCTAGTTGATGGTAATAATTTATTATATAGGAGTTATTTTGCTACGGCATATAGTGGCAATTTAATGAAGAATTCTAAGGGCTTTCCAACAAATGCACTATATGGTTTTATTAATATGATTAATAAAATAATTGCCGAGGAAAAACCAGAATATATGATGGTGGCATTTGACAAAGGAAAAACATTTCGCCATGATAAGTATACTACTTATAAGGGAACTAGAGCTGAAACTCCTGATGATTTAATTAAGCAGTTTAAATTATCGAGAGAGATTTGTAAAGCTTTAGGTATTAAAGCTATTGAAATTGATAATTATGAAGCAGATGATATTATTGGTACTTTTGCAAAAAAATGTGATAAAGAAAATCTAGATGGATTAATAATAAGTAGTGATAAAGACTTATTACAATTAATTAGTCCGAATGTTAAAGTAAAACTACTAAAAACGCATGATTTTATTATGATGGACGAACGTGAATTTAATAGTATTTATGGACTTGATCCAATCAAAATGATTGATTTAAAAGCTTTAATGGGAGATACAAGTGATAATATTCCTGGTGTTAAAGGAATCGGAGAGAAAACAGCTATTAAATTATTACAAGAATATGGTAGCCTAGATGGTGTTTATAACAATATTGATAAGATTAAGGGGAGTATGCATGAGAAATTAGCTAATGATAAAAATAATGCATATATGAGTTATGATTTGGCAACTATTTATAAAGATGTACCAATAGATACTAGTTTAGAAAGTATAAAAAAAGAAGATATTAATGAAATAGAATATAGTAATTTATTAAAAGAATTAGAGTTTTTCTCATTACTTAAAAAAATAGAAGTTAATGAAATTAAAAAAGATACTAATAATTTAGTTATAATTAATGATTTAAATGACTTGGTATTAGAAGATGAATATAGTATATATTTAGAGGTACTTGGTTATAATTATCATGATGCTAAACCACTTGGAGTAAGCATTTATTCTAAAAATTATGCTTATTATCTTCCTTTTGAATTATTGAATAAAAGCAGTATTTTTTGTGATAATAAAAAGAAATATACTTATGATTTAAAAAAAATATTAGTAGTTTTTGACAAATATGATATTAAGATTGATAAGAATATTCGAGATTTAATGATAGAAGGATATTTACTTAATAAAAATATTAAAAATGATATTAGTTATTTAGCTAATCAAGATAATTATGATATTCTTTTTTATGATAAGGAATTTGGAAGTGAAATAACATTGCATGAGCCTGATTTAAATACGATCTCATCTAATGCAATAAAAAAGGCTATGTATATTTTTGATAAACAGCATAGTTTTTATGAAGAACTTCAAAATGAAGAGATGGAAAACTTATATAATAATATTGAGTTGCCACTGGTTTATGTTCTAGCTAATATGGAGTTAACAGGATTTAAAGTTAATCGTAATTATTTAGAAGAAATGAAAATTGAGATTGATGATAAATTAAGAAATCTTGAAAGAGATATTTATGCTATTAGCAATATAGAGTTTAATATTTCATCACCAAAACAACTAGCCGATATATTATTTAATAAATTAAAAATACCTTATCCTAAGCGTGTTAAAGATAATAATTATTCAACAAGTAAAGAAATATTAGATAAATTATCAAATGATTATGAAATAGTACGAAAAGTTTTAGAATATCGTATGTATGCTAAACTATATAGCAATTATATTGTTGGCCTAATTGATGAAATAAAGGATGATGGTAAGATTCATACAATTTTTAATCAAACATTAACTAGAACTGGAAGACTATCATCCGAGAGTCCTAATCTTCAAAATATTCCGATTCGTATTGAAGAGGGAAGAAAGATTAGAAAAGCTTTTATTGCTAGTAATGATAGTATTATTGTATCAAGTGATTATTCTCAAATTGAGCTTCGTGTTTTTGCCCACATGGCTAATGCTACCAATATGATAGAAGCTTTTAAAAATGATTTGGATATTCATGCTAAAACTGCTAGTGATATCTTTCATGTTCCAATTCAAGATGTTGATAAGGGAATGAGGAGAAGTGCTAAAGCTGTTAATTTTGGAATAATATATGGAATAAGTAGCTTTGGTTTATCGGAAGATTTGGGCATTAATGTTTATGAAGCAAAAGACTTTATTGATAATTATTTAAATACTTTTCCAGGAATTAAAGAATACATGGATAAAGTAGTAAAAGAAGCATATGAAAATGGTTATGTAAAAACACTTTTTAATCGTAAGAGAGTAATAGATGAATTAAAAAACAAGAATTATTTAATTAGAAATAGTGGTGAAAGAATGGCAATGAATACACCAATTCAGGGAACTGCTGCTGATATTATTAAATTAGCTATGATTAAGTTACAGAATATTATTGATGAAAAAAATTTAAATACTAAAATGTTAGTTCAAGTTCATGATGAATTAGTGTTTGATGTTCCCAATAATGAAGTGGAAATTGTTATTCCAATTATTCGGGATACAATGGAAAATATTTATAAAATATCTGTGCCTCTTAAAGTTGATATCGAATATGGTAAAGATTGGTATGAGGCAAAGTAGAAAGGAGAAGTATGGAATATAGTTTTGAAAAATTAAAACAAATTCAAGAAGAAATAATGAATTCTAATTTAAGTGATGAAACTAAAAAAGAGGCAATTGCTGATGTTACTGAAAAGTTTTTTGTTAAGATTAACGAACAGAAGACAATTAATGATAATATTGAATTTGTTCGACAAAAATAGAGATTTAATCTCTTTTTTTGTTGCATAATTAGTTAAATTAAGATATATTTATTATTAGTAAAGGATTGATAAATATGAAAAATGTAATTTTATTTTTAAAAGGATTGATTATTGGGGTAGCTAATATTATACCTGGGGTTAGTGGTGGAACATTAATGATTATTTTAGGATTATATGAAGAGGTTATTGATACTATTAGTCATTTCTTTCAAAACTTTAAAAAAAATTTGAAGTTTATTGTACCAATTGCTATTGGCATGGTTCTATCAATATTAATTTTAAGTAAATTAATTAGTGTATGTTTAGAAAAATATCCATTTCCAACAACATTATTCTTTATTGGCTTAATAATTGGTGGACTACCACTTTTATGGAACAAGGCTAAAGCTGCACGTGGTAAAGTTAGTAATTGGGTTGTATTTGGTATTACTTTTGCTATTGTTATATCTTTTGCTTTTCTAAAAAGTGGAGATTATGCTGTATCTCTTGAAAATCTTGAATTGTTTGACTATTTTAAATTGTTTATTATAGGAATTATTAGTGCTTCAACAATGGTTGTTCCTGGTATTAGTGGTTCATTTGTTTTAATGCTTTTAGGTTATTATGAACCAATTGTTAATACGATTAAAGACTTAACTAATTTTAGTTTATTAGCTCATAATTTACTTGTTTTAGTTCCTTTTGGAATAGGGATAGTTGTTGGAATAATATTAATCGCTAAATTAATTGAATATCTTTTAAATCGTTATCCAGTTAAGACATATTATGGTGTTTTAGGATTTGTATTAGCATCTCTTGTGGCAATTATAAAACCAATTATCGGAATTCATATAAATATTATTGAAGTAATTATATCGATTATTTTAGTAATTGGTGGTTTTATTGTAGCTTATAGATTAGGTGATAAATAGCTAAATCATAAAAGAAAAATATAATAAAAATAGTCATAAAATAATGACTTTTTTTTTATTTTATGATATAAGTATGGTGTAAGGAGGAGTCTTGATGAAAAAAGAAAGAAAGATTGTTGATGTTGAAACAAAAGATACCGAAGAAAAGGTTGCATTAAACAAGGAAGGAAAAATAGTTAAAGCTAAAGAAGTAGAAGCTATTCCAAAAGAAGGGGCTAAACCAAGAAGAATATTTGCAGTTATTTTATGGATTTTGGCTATTGCTTGTGAAGTAGTGGCTGTTCTAAATATTTTTAATAAATTAGAACTTCCTAAATTTAGTCAATTAACTTGGTTAATTATACTAATTGTACTTGATTTAATTTTTGTGGTTTGTGGTTCAATGTTATGGAAAAAAGCTAATCATATTGATCCAGCAAGTGAAAAAAATAAAACTAAGTTTTGGCTTTGGAATAATCTCGGTAGTATTATGTCAGTAATTGCATTTTTACCACTTATTATCATTATTTTTACAAATAAAGATTTAGATGGTAAAACTAAGAAAGTTGCTGGAATTGTTGCTATTATTGCTCTTTTAATTGGGGGACTTGCAAGTTATGACTGGAATCCTGTTTCAAGTGAACAGTTAGAAGCAGCTAGAGCAGAAATACTTGCTAATGGTAACTATGATACTAATGACAAAGGTGAGCCAGTAGTTTATTGGGTACAAAATAGTAAGAAATATCATATCAATTCAAGTTGTTCAGCAATTAATCGCTCTAATAATACTAGTGATATTTTCCGTGGAACAATTGATGCGGCATATCAAAAAGGTTTAACAGAACCATGTCGTTTATGTATTAAAGCAATTGAAAAAATTAACGGAGAAAATGCTAAAAAAGTACCAGAAGATATTGGAGATTAGAAGTGGCAGAGAGAAGAATTGTCGAAGTACAAGAAGAGAAGAAAGAAACTAAGAAGAGCGGGTTAAACATTGATTTGTCTGAACTTAAGAAAATTGGTGTAGCCATTCTTGCATTTGTAGCAGCCAACCCTGATTTAGTAAAAAAGCTTTTAAAAAAACCAGCTAGTTATTTAAAAAAAATTGTCAATGGGGAAGATGTATCGAAGGATACTAAAAAAAAGGTTAATAAAACAATCAAAGATAATAAAGATGGTGGATTAACTTCAATTTTAGGTTCTCTTACATCACTTTCTGGTGGTGATAAAGATACTGATGATATATTTGGTAAAATAACTAGTACTATTAAAGGTACAAAGGTAGCTGAAGCAGCTGGACTTGATGTTGGAGGAATACTTGGTGGATTACTTAGTGGAGCAAGTAAAAAGAAAGCTAAGAAGTCATCTACTAGTGGACTTGGCAGTATCATCAAAAGTTTATTTAAATAAAAGGTCTACTCAAGTGAGTAGATTTTTTAGTTAAATATTTTTAAATAAAAGAATTAAATAAGAAATAGTCTATTCATAATTATAGACTTTTTTTATATATTTAATTGGTGATGATATGTTTTTTAAAAATAATAATAGCAGAATTAAAATATTCTTTTTATTATTTATTTTGTTTTTTATAGTTATTGTTGGTCGAGTTGTATTTATTGAAATGTTTGAATATAAAAAACTGTCTAGTTTAGCTAATGATTTATGGTCAAGAGATTTACCGATTGAAGGAGAGAGAGGATTGATTCTTGATCGAAATGGTGTTGTCTTAGCCGATAATATTACGACAACAAGTTTAGTTTTAGTTCCCAATCAAATTAAAGATAAGAATTTAGTTAGTACTAATTTGGCTAAAATACTTAACGTAAGTAAGGAAGAAATGGATAAACATGTTAATAAAAATGTCTCAATTGAGAGAGTTCATCCAGAAGGAAGAAGACTAGATTATACTATTGCCGATAAAATAGAAAGTCTTCATTATGATGGCGTTTATTTAATTCGTGAATCAAAAAGATATTACCCATATGGTAATCTTTTATCTCATGTCATTGGTTATGTTGGAATTGATAATCAAGGACTATCAGGGATTGAAATGATTTATGATAAATATTTAACTGGTGAATCTGGTGCAATTAAATATTATAGTGATGCTAAAGGCAATAAACTAGATTTAGCCGAAGTATATTTAGATTCATCACCAGGAATGAATGTCTATTTAACGATTGATATTAATATTCAAATAGCCTTAGAACGAGAATTAAATAATGTTGATAGTACTTTAGAATCTGATCATAGTTTAGGAATAGTAATTGATCCAAATACGGGAGAAATATTAGCTATGGCATCACGTCCATCATTTGATCCTAATAATTATAAAAAATTTAATAAGGAAGTTTTAAATCGTAATTTACCTATTTGGATGACTTATGAACCAGGTAGTACTTTTAAAATAATTACTATGAGTAGTGCAGTTGAAGAAAAAGTTATTGATATTTTTAACGATACTTTTTATGATTCAGGTAGTGTAAGGATAAATGGAAGTAGAATAGGATGTTGGAAAAGTGGAGGGCATGGTCTTCAAACTTATTTACAAGTTCTTGAAAATTCCTGTAATCCAGGTTTTGTTAAATTAGGGCAATTACTTGGTAAAGAAAAATTATTTTCTTATTTTAAATTATTTGGTTTTGGTGAAAAAACTGGAATTGATTTGAATGGTGAAGGAAAAGGAATTATTTTTCCACTTAATAAAGTTGGTGAATTAGAACTTGTAACTTCAGCTTTTGGGCAAGGTATTAGTGTTACTCCAATTCAACAAGTCACAGCTGTTTCAAGCGTTGTTAATGGAGGTAATTTATATACACCATATATTGTAAAGAGTGTTAATGAAAGTAAAACTGATGGTATTATTATTAAAAATAGTCCTATTTTAAGAAGAAAGACAATAAGTAAAGAAACTAGTGATATTATGAAATATTCCTTAGAAAGTGTAGTTGCTAAAGGAGGTGGGCATTATGCATATATTGATGGATACCGCATTGGTGGAAAAACTGGTACAGCTCAAAAAGTAGAGAATGGTCAGTATTTAGTTAATAATTATATTATGAGTTTTATGTCAATAGTTCCAAGCAATAATCCTAAAGCTGTTTTCTATTTAGCAATTGATAATCCAAAACATACTGCTCTTCTATCAAGTTATACTACTGCACCAGTTGCTAGGAAGGTTCTTTTAGATATAATTAATGCCCTTAATATTCCAAGACAAGAGGGTGGAATTGAGGCAGTTCATCATTGGAATGATCCAGTCTATTATTTAGTACCTAATGTAGTAGGGTTAACAAAAAAGGAAGCAGAAAAAGAATTAATTAATTATAATGTTCAATACTCTGGTTATGGTGATATTGTTATTTCACAAAGTCCAAATGCCAGTACTTCTCTTGAAAGAGGTAGTATTGTGAGAATACTTTTAGGTGAAAAAAAAGATGATTAATTCATATTTATAATATCATCTATGTAATTATCAATAGTTTTATATTTTTTTTTGGCAATAGCTAATATATCTTCACATGCCGTCGTAATACATGAGCCTTGAAAGTCATATATCATTTCGTAATCATTAGTAGAATCACCAATAACATAGATATTATTTTTTAATACTTTATTTTTTCTCATTAGGTATTTAATGGCAAATGATTTGGAAATTTTCTTTGGTTTTACACATAAATATGAAAAATTTGGATGCATATAATCTAAAAAATTATAATCAGGATAATTTTGACTCATTGAAATAAATTTATCAACAATTTCTTTTTTATAATTATTAGTACTAAAGCATATATTAATTCCTAACAAATTGTTATTGTTATCTTTTAAGATATTAGAATACCCTTCAGGATAAGAAAACTGTATTTCTTCATAATTTAGATTTTGATAGAATTCTTTTAATGGTAAAATAATATCTTCTTTCATATTGTATTTTTTTTCTATTATTCCGTCTTTATTATAAATAATTGAGCCATCAGCACATATTAAATAATCGTATGGTATATTATATATATCAGTTTGATTTTTAATAGATGGATAGCTTCTACCAGTAGCTATAATTATTATAAAGTTATTCTCTTTTAGTATTTTTAGTTTTTTAATAGTTTTTGGTATTTTTTTATCACTGGTAAAAAGAGTTCCATCGTAATCAGTTATAAATATTTTCATTTTCATCACACATATATTTTACATGATTAAGTTTATATAATCTAGTGTTAAATAAAAAATAAAAAAAATATTGATAAAAAATAATTAAGAATGTATAATATATATTATAGTAAGGGTTTAATAGTGGAGGAATAAATGGGAAAAGGTGCAAAAATAATTGGAACATTATTTTTAATTTTGGGAATTGGATCTATTGCATGCTATTTTGTTTTAGGTGATAAATATAGTAATTATACGGTTATCTTTGATAGTAGTGGGGGAAGTAATGTTCAAGAACAAATAGTAAAAAAAGGAGAAAAAGCTGTTAAACCAGCTGATCCAACCAAAGAAAATAGTGAATTTTTAGGCTGGAAATTAGATGGAGTAGATTATAACTTTGATAATGTAGTAGCAAAGAATATGACACTAAAAGCTTCTTGGAATGAAATTATTAATCATAATGTCACGGTTACTCTTGAAGAACAGCAATATACCACAGTAGTTCGTGACGGTGAAACATTATCTATTGAGGCTTTAAATATGCCTTCAAAAGATGGATATACGATAAAAGTATATAATGAATTAAATGAAGAGTATAATTTAAGTAGTCCTGTAGTAGCTGATTTATCTTTAACAGCAAGTTATTTAGAAGTAAAAATGTATACAGTAAAATTTAATAGTAATGGTGGAACAAAAGTTGATGATGTTGTTGTTGAATCTGGTTCAACTGTGTCATCTCCTATTACTACTAAAGAAGGATATATTTTTGATGGATGGTATTTAGGGGAAGAAAAGTTTGATTTTTCAACACCAATTTCAAAGAGTATTACATTAAAAGCAAGATGGAATGATGGTCCAAAGATTAATGTTGTATTTAATGTAGATGGTAGTGTATATAAGACGATTGCAGTTAAAGAAAATACTACAGTAAGTAAACCAACTAATCCAACTAAAAAAGGATATAAGTTTGTTGAATGGCAATTAGATGGCAATGCTTTTGATTTTAAAACAAAAATTACATCTGAAGTATCATTAAATGCTTTATTTGAAGAGGTAACAACTTTTAAGGTAACCTTTAATTCTGATGGTGGTTCTATAGTTAAGATGCAAGAAGTAACTGATAAAGCAACTAAACCAACTAATCCAACTAAAAAAGGGTATAAGTTTGTTGAATGGCAATTAGATGGTCAAAAATATGATTTTAATAGCAAGGTGACACAAGATATTGAATTAAAAGCAATTTGGGAAGTTGAAAAAACAAAATATACTGTAACATTTAATGATGATAATAATCATGAAATAACAACACAAACGGTTGAAGAAGGAAGCAAAGCTACAAAGCCTGCTGATCCAACAAAAGAAGGATATCGTTTTGTTGAATGGTTATATGAAAATGAAGCATATGATTTTAGTACACCAATAACAAAAAATATTATACTAACAGCTCGTTATGAAAAAATAGCTGGGGATATTCCTAGTGAACCTATTGAGAATAATTGACAAGTTAATAACTTGTCTTTTTTTTCTATTAATAGTATAATTTTCTTGAATGTGGTGATGGAAATGAAAGTAGTTAATGATTATCATGATTTTGAAATAATTGATACTAGTCGTGGTGAAAAATTAGAAAGATGGGGTAATATATATTTGTTAAGACCAGATCCTGGTGTTATGTGGGATAATGGATGTTTAGAAGAGAAATATCAAAAAATTATTCATAGTGTATACTATCGTAGTAGTACAGGTGGAGGTCATTGGGAGAATAAAAAGCAAATGCCTAATAGTTGGATAATAAATTATCAAGATATGAAATTTAATATTAAACAAATGGGATTTAAACATACGGGATTATTCCCTGAACAAGCCGTTAATTGGAATTATATTCGAAATAAAATCGAAAAAGAAGAAAGAGAAATTAGTGTACTTAATTTGTTTGCTTATACTGGTGGGGCTACCATAGCAGCACTTAAAGCTGGTGCAAGTGTTGTACATGTTGATTCATCACGAGGAATGGTTGATTGGGCTAAGGAGAATGTTAAAGTAAATAAATTAGATGAAACTAAAATACGTTATATTATTGATGATGTAATTAAATTTGTTAAGCGTGAAATTAGACGTGGTCATAAATATGATGTAATTATCATGGATCCCCCTTCATTTGGACGAGGAGTTAATGGTGAAATATGGAATATCGAAAAGAATTTATATGAACTTTTATCTTTATGTCAAGAAATACTTAGTGATAAGCCACTTTTTCTATTAGTTAATTCTTATTCGGGATTGTCACCAATTCTTCTTGAAAATATTCTTAAATTAACAAATAAAAGAAAAAATATCAAGATAAGTTCAGATGAAATTGGCCTTCTAATTAAAGAGAAGAATTTAATATTACCATGCGGAATTTATGGAAGAGTAGACTATGAATAAATTTGAGATATTATATGAAGATAATCATGTGATAGTAGTTGTTAAGCCTGTTAATATTCTATCCCAAAGTGATATTACAGGTGATATAGATATGTTATCTTTAATTAAAGAATATTTGAAAGAAAAGTATCACAAACCAAGAAATGTATATTTAGGACTTGTTCATCGACTAGATCGAGTTGTTGGTGGTGTAATGGTATTTGCTAAAACAAGTAAAGCAGCTTCACGTTTATCGGATAGTATTCGTGAAAATAAGTTTAAAAAAGAATACTTAGCCGTTTGCCATGGTAAATTAAAAGAAAGAGATGTATTTATTGATTATTTAAAAAAAGAAGATAATTATAGTACTATTATAAGTAATAGTGAAGAGGGAAAATTATCTGAACTTTCTTATGAATTATTAGATTATAATATGGATTATGACTTTAGTCTTGTGAATGTAACTTTAAAAACAGGAAGGCATCATCAAATACGTGTACAGTTTTCATCACGTAAACATCCACTTGTAGGTGATAATCGCTATGGTAATGATTTAGAAAAAGAAATTGGTCTATTTGCTTATAAGCTATCATTTCCTCATCCGATAACTCATAATATAATTTCATTTTCAAGTATTCCAAGTACTAGACCATTTAATTTGTTTGACTTATCAAATATTCAAAAATAGTTGACTTTTAAAATAGGTATGCTAAAATATTTTGTGGTGGTTAAGTATGGAAAAAGTAGAGAAAATAAGTATTGATGATTTCATGTCAATGTTTGTTGCTGTTAGTTATTTACAAGAACAAAGATTATTTAGTATCGACAGTTTAAAGAATTATTTATATAACTTCTATTGTGTAGATAAGGATGTATTAAAACAATTAGATGAAATAATTATTAAAATGGAAGCTTCTAATATGATAGCTAAAGTGGCTAACTACGATGGATTATATCGTATAGGAAATAATATTCCTTTTGAAAGAATCGTCTCTTCTAATTATGAATATGCGGATGGAATGAGAAATTTCTTTTACAACTATAATAGTTATTCTATTCCTAATGTCAAGCTTATTTCTGAACAAAATGAATTAACTAAGTAAAAAAATAACTGTTCAAAATGAACAGTTTTTATATACGATTTTTAAGTATTCTATTAGTATTCATAAAGTTAAGTTTAGCTATTTCATTTAGCTTTTCAACACCATATTTTTCGACTATTTCCATTCCCATTTTATCAACTTCAGATCCAGCTCCTTTAGGTAATGGTAAATGAATTTCATCACATATTTTATTAAATTCTTGAAGAAATAAGTATCTACTAATAATTGAAGCACACGCTACAGATAAACATTTATCTTCTGCTTTTGTCATAAAAGTAATGTCTTTTTGAATATTTACACTATCCTTAATATAATCATAATATCGATTTTCTTTGGCAAATTCATCTACAATAATATAATCATATTGTGGATGTTCTTCATTAATCATTTGAAATAATACTTTATTATGTAAAATGGCTTTTATTTTATTCATATTATAATCATGACTATGATATTTATTATATTCTGTGTTATTTAGAATAATGCTTTTATATTTAACTCTTTTAGCAATTAAAGGAGCAATTTTCATTATTTTTTCATCAGTTATTTTTTTACTATCCATAACTCCTAACTCATCAAGGTAAGATACATCATCTTTAGTTACGTATGTACTAGTTACAACAATAGGACCAAAATAATCTCCAGTTCCAACTTCATCACTACCAACACTATTTACATTATGATAAATACTGGTTTCTTTTTTTTCTTCTGCTTTAAGTGTTTTCTTTGATTTATCATCACTATTAGTAACGATAGCTGTTCCAGAATTAATCTTTTCAGTTTCAACCCAGTATTCAGAAGCTATATCGGCATCTACTCCTTGAAAAACTGCTTTACCACTTGTATATAGGGTAACTACTGTATCACCATCATCAGCTTGAAATTCAGCATATTGAGGTGTTTTTTCCCTTTTCATATCCAGATAGAACTCTTTCATCATATCTGAAGTTTTTTTACATGTTTTTAATGTTATTACCATAAAATCACCAAGTTAATTATACTAAATTTTAATAGAAAATGAAATATAAAACTTGCAATATTAATAAAATATGGTAAAATAATTGTATATTGCTGATTGAAAGAGTAGGTATTAGTTTTTTTTAGAGAGATAGTGTTTGGTGCAAACTATTAAAATAATAATACACGAAGACATCAATTATAAGGCAATCGCTATTTGCGTTATCAATTTGAGTGCAGAAAGTCTGAACTAAGGTGGTACCACGATATTTCGTCCTTAGAGTTAGGACTTTTTTATTTTTAAGGAGGATTTATGATAAGAAAAATAAGGGTAAATGAATTAGAGAATTATATTGGTAAAGAAATAGTATTTTCTGGTTTTATCGATGCAATACGTGATAAGAAATGGGTAATGTTTGTTATATTACGTGATTCAGTAGGGAAAGTACAAATGACTATTGAGAAAAGTGATGAAAATAATCAAGAATTATTAGAAATTATGAGTAATACTACTGTTGAAAGTACTGTAAAAGTTACTTGTGTTGTTTCTAAAAATGAAGCAGTAAAATTAGGTGGAATTGAACTAATACCAAGTAAAATTGAGATTACTAGTAAAGCAGAAAATTTACCATTTGATTATAATAACTTAGATGGTGTTAATATTGATACACGTCTTGATTTTAGATGGCTTGATATTCGTAATGAAAAAAATATGTTAGTAAGGCAAGTTGAATCTTGCTTAACTGAAGGAATGCGTGAATTTTTATATCAAGAAAAGTTTACGGAAATTCATTCTCCTAAGTTAATTGGAGCGGCATCAGAATCAGGATCTGAAGTATTCAAAGTAGAATATTTTGATCGAGAAGCATATCTTGCTCAATCACCACAGTTTTATAAACAAATGGCATTAGCAGCTGGATTGGACCGAGTATTTGAAGTTGGACCGGTATTTCGTGCTGAAAATTCTAATACTAATCGTCATTCAACAGAATTTACGGGATTTGATTTAGAGTTTGCTTATATTTCTTCATACGAAGATGTTATGGATTTTGAAGAAGATTTGCTTATTGCAGGTTTAACAAAAGTAAAAGAAAGATATGGAGAAAAAATTAAGGAAATATTTAATACTGAAGTGATAATTCCAAAAAAACCATTTCCAAGAATTAAATTACAAGATTTATATCAAGAATTACATAATCGTTATAATTTTGATATTCCAAAAGAAGATATTGGTGATATGAATGACGAAGCCGAAAAACTTCCATTTAAACTAGCTAAAGAAGTCTATGATAGTGAGTTTATGTTTGTTGTTGGGTATGCAGCTACTAAAAGACCTTTTTATCATATGAGAGACGAAAATGGGGTATTGCAGGGATATGATTTAATTTGGCGTGGTACTGAAATAACTAGTGGAGCTCAAAGAGAACATCGTTATGATGAACTATCTAAAAATGCTAAAGAAAAAGGATTAGGAAAAGATGTAGAATTTTACTTACAATTCTTTAAATATGGATGCCCTCCACATGGTGGATTTGGCATTGGTCTTGATCGACTTACAATGTTATTATTAGGTTTACCATCATTAAAAGAAACAGAATTTATTTTCCGTGGACCTAATAGATTAAATCCATAAATAAAAAAAATTATATACATAAATTGAATTTTATGATATAATTTTTCTAGTTGCCTGTATGGCGGAATTGGTAGACGCGTACGACTCAAAATCGTATATCCAAAAGATGTAAGGGTTCGAGTCCCTTCACAGGCACCATATTGATTATTACTCGAACTTTTCTCGAGATGCAATAAATGAAACTAACTCTCCAAAAGTTAGTTTTTTTTATTTAATAATTTATATTTTAGAAAATATGGTAAAGTTTTATAATAATTCGTATTTATATTTACAATTATTTTTAATTAATGCTATACTAGAGGTATAGTAATGGGAGATTATATGAAAAAAAGTAATAGTTTTATATTATTAATTGCCGTAATGATACTTTTATCAGTGACTGGTGCTTATTTCTACATTAGGCAATTTAATGAAAGAAATCAAACTGATTATCATGAGAAGGTATATTTAGCTGATGATAATACGTGTGATAAAACAGGTGATTTTAGATCACCAGCAGGCTCATGTTTACCAGGAGCAAATCCAAGTGCATCATGTGAAGAGTGTTGCCCAGATGGATATACATCCGTTCCGCATGCTGGAGGTTGCGTTCCATGTACTGGTGATTCCTGCCTTTATTGTAAACATACCTATGGTGATTCACAGTATGAATATGTTGCAGTTCCTAGTAATATGGTAGACGATATAAGAGAACAATTAACTGCTGAATACCCGGCTGATCAGTTAATATGTGATGGTACAGTTGCAGATGTAAGTCAGAACTGTGCTTCTAATAGATGTGCTCCCAAAGTAAAGCAATATGATGCATGCTATAAGCATAAGACAAGTGGTGAATATGTGTGGGGACAATATAAGAATAATACTTCATATGATGAAGTTGATGTAGGTATGTCAAGTTGTAATAGATTAGAAATAAAGAAAGTAGATAGTAGTGGAAATGTTTTA
>JAEEGL012172587.1_pt1 | contig 16032 bp, 14 predicted proteins | sample 9134231 | NCBI WGS metagenome assembly JAEEGL01 (sample SAMN16246548, study PRJNA631951) | gut metagenome | biome: gut microbiome; feature: rumen; material: fiber-attached | host: Bos | place: Iran: Karaj | collected 2018-10 | reverse complement strand
TGGGTAAAAGCGCTTGATTTCAATGATCAAAGAGAATAGAATGAGTTAAAAGGGAGGTGCTTTGATGAATGCCGATGATATCAGAAGAAGAAAAAAAGCCCTGAAACTCACGACCAAAGAACTGGCTTATCGAGCCGAGCTTCCGGTGAGTACCGTCAGCAAGATAATGACGGGTGAGACCAGAAATCCCTCATATGTAACTCTCGAAAAGCTGGATCTCGTTATCATGCAGGAAGAGGCTGATCGCCGCATCGAGGCATATCTGGCTGCCATGGAGGAATACATAAAAGCGCATTCGGACACGGATTTTGACCAGACGGAGTTCGACCGGATATACCGTGAAGAGAACCGGCTGGATAATGCACCGATTCCGCTGGCGCGGTCTTTGGATGAGCCGAGGGAATCGATCGGCAACCTTGCGTACCGTATGAGCGGGATGATGTCACTCGAGGAATACTCGGCGCTGGGTGAAAGCCGGATATACGAGCTGCTAAACGGTCAGCTTATAGTAAATGACCATCCTAAAGTCCGCCATCAACGGATCATCAGTGATGTCGGAAGAACGATCGGAAACTTTATAAGTGACAGGGGCGGACCGTGCGAAGTATTTATCGGTGGCATCAATGTCCGGTTTCCCGGAGATGACTCTACCAATCTCATCCCGGACATCGCGGTTATATGCGATCCCGATATTCTGGACGAGACCGGCACCACTTCGGCCCCGGATTGGATAATAGAAGTAACCTCCCCGACCACGCGTAAACGTGACTACAACGAAAAGCGCAGTAACTATATGAAAAATGGGGTTCGTGAATACTGGGTGATAGACCTTGAAAAAGAAGCGGTATCGGTATATCTGGCAGAAAACCCGGACATGGCCGGGCTGTACGGATTCGGGACAGATATCCCGGTGAATATCTATAACGGTGATCTTAAGATACAGATATAAAAGCCTCCGGAGTGATCCGAAGGCTGATATCAGTGTATCTTATCATGCCGGCAGGCAGGACGCGACGATCTTCATCTCGCCGGTAAGAGACATAAGCCCATAGCCGTAAGGAACGATGAAGTGATCACCCTTCTTAACGTCACATCCGTCAACGGCTCCCGAGCCGTCGACTACGCTCATCAGCATGAAAGGCCTGTCAAACTCCACTCCAAGATTGTCGTGACAAGCGATCCTGTATACTTCATATTCCTTGCAGGAGATGAGCTTTACTACATCCTCGGCCGAATCATCATGAATGACAAGCCCGGAGATATCGGGCGAGGGCACCGTGATAACATCCTTGGCCTGCTGCAGGTGCAGTTCTCTTAGTTTGCCGTCCACAAGCCTGTCATAGTCATAGATCCTGTATGTGATATCGGAGTTCTCCTGAGTCTCAAGGAGAGTCACGCCTCCGCAGATAGCATGGACCGTTCCGGGGTCGATCTGTATGAAATCACCGGGGGTTATATCGATATGCCGGATCAGATCATCCCAACGTCCGTTATCTATCATTTCGCAGAGCTCAGCCCTGGTCTTTGCGTTATGACCGGCTATCAGAGAACTTCCCGGATCGGCATCCAGGACATACCAGCATTCCGTTTTGCCAAGCGTACCGGTCTCATGATCCGATGCGTAATCATCGTCGGGATGAACCTGGATGCTCAAGTCACTCTGAGCCGATATGATCTTGGTCAGTAACGGGAAAACCTCTCCCGGAGCATCACCGAAGAGTTCCCTGTGATCACGCCAGAGTTCGCTGAGCTTCATGCCTGCAAAAGGACCGGATATGGCCACGCAGTCATGCTTGGGATGAGCGGATATACCCCAGCACTCACCCACATCGTCGCCGGGCTCGTCATATCCGAACATGGTCCTGAGTTTCGTCCCGCCCCAGACGGAATGATAGAAACCCGGACGTAAGAATATCAGTTTTTCACTATTTACCTGATTCATGCTTTCAAAAAACCAAAGGGATCATCCGGATCGGACTTCACAAACATCGCAAGAAGAAGCTGGGCTCTCATGGATGTCATCTCTTCCGAAAGTATCCTCTTTACCTCCGTTTTATCTGCCCAGAAAGGGCGTATATATTCTGTATCCTCCTGATTATCGGTGGACATATCCCCAGTCACGGTGCCAAACACATTGATCCCGACCTCATCGGAAATACCCTGTGCGAGCATGTACGGGCGGGTCAGTACGCTGTCGGGTATGCTTACGGGGCTGAATATCATCCCGGTCTCCTCCAGGATCTCCCTGGCAGCTGCCTCTTCAGGAGTCTCCCCGTCCTCGATCAACCCTGCGGGCAGTTCGTAGAGATATCTGTCTGCGGGATAGCGGTACTGATGTATCATCAGGATCCGGTTAGGATCATCGGCATCTACAGCGTATACGAGAACGCCTTCCGGATCGAATACTCCGGTGCGGATGTGGATCCTCTCCTCCGGCCTGCGGCTGGCAAAATAATAATGAAACGGTGCCCCGCTCGAGGCGAGGGCATCCATTTCATACAGATTCAGAAAACGGTTATCGGTCAAACGCCGAATATCGGTATAGTGATGTGATCTGTCTTTCATGTCCGGTCAAATAAGTTTGTGTCTGTCGGACCGATCAGAATCCAAGGTTGTCATTGACCAGGATTACGTGTATACGGTCTTTGTGCTTGGAAAATCTGGTGATCAGTATCTGACAGCAGATAGTATCAGGCGATTTACAGTTCATGCAGGAGCCGGTCTTTGAGCAGGGTGTCGAAAGGCCGAATCTCTGCGCATTTATCGGAGCGGCCACATTACGGGCTCTCTTCATCGCAGCATCCACATCGTTGCAGATCTTATTCATGCCCACGATGAAGATAACCTTCTTCGGTCCCTGAGCTATGGCCGATACCCTGTTGGCGTTTCCGTCAATGTTGATCATAACGCCATCCTCGGTCATCGCATTGGCACTTGCCAGATATACATCCGCATCATATGCGGCAAGCATTGCCGCCCTCTTGTCTTCGTATTTATCGCGGTCGATAAAGTTGTAGTTGCCTACATTCAGGGCATCCACAAGTCCTATCTCGCGGGCGCTCATGGCACCTCCCATCGTAACCGATGAACCCTCGGGTATCAGTTCCAGGGCTTTGGTGAGTGCCTCGTCCTTGTCAGCAGCATAGTATCCGGTCATATTTCGGGACTTAAGGCCCTCGATAACTTTCTGAGCCAGCAGTTCGTTTCTCTTGATGATATTCTGATCCATCTCACAACCCCCTATAACATTGAATGCAGCCGGGACCCATTTCCCGACTTTATTCAACCTTAACCCGATACCAGTATTCCCGCAAGGTAAAAATCTCCCTTATCATCGGGGTGAGACTCCGTGATCTCTATTCTGACTGTGTGAACTGACGGTTTATCGCTTATATATATATCCGTAAGAGCAAGAAAATCGCCCCAGGTCTGATCAAAATTGGCATCCAGCATCGTCGCTGCCGACTCATCTCCGTCTACCGTAACATGCGCAATGGGAGCCGGCAGATTCACCGTACGCTTAAACTGGACCGCTATACATGCGCCGTTCACTTCATATTCGATAAAGCTTCCTGTCTGAGTGGCCGAATATCCGTATCTGAAACAATCTCTTACAGCCTCTCTCGGTGTATCATCCGGCGTAAAACCCTGAATCCCCCTGATCACAGCATCGGAATTGCGTTTATCGTATTTGACACTCTTTTCATACCGGTTAGCTGTCAGCGGCGCCGGGATCTCCGGTCTTCCTGTGTTACCGTCTGTCTTCTCCGTTTCACCGGCTTTAGCTGTGCACTTGTCCGACACGCTTTCAAGGTATGTCGTGATCACACGTGCCACGAGTCCGTGACCGTAATCGTTGGGATGAAGATCGTCAGACGTGATCATGCTCTTATCCAGGTCACCGGACAGTATCGCTTCATATATCGTCGTGCGCATGCTGAGTACCGGGATATCGTAATGCCTGGCGACCAGTCTGTGTATGCGCTCCGCATTTCTGCCATCGTCATAGAAGACATTGCACATCAGAACGACAGCTATATCCGGCTTTGAGGTAAGTATCTGTCTGAGGGTCCCCTCGTATGTCTCCGTATAATGATCCGTCGGTCCTTCATTGACCGCAAACTCCATAAGAACGAAGTCCGGCTTCGCACTCAGCAGATCTTCAGCGACTCTCGCCGCCGCATATTCCGAATCCGTCGCTCCGATACCAGCATTCACATATGTAAAATGCGACTTCGGAAAAGTCTTAACAAACCAGTCGTATACTCTGTACGCATAGCACAGCGTATCATCCGAAGCGACCGATCCCTGAGTGATACTTCCTCCCAGAAACCCTACGGTCAGCTCCGCCCCGGCCTTCGCCCGCTCAAACAGGCGTCTTATCGCCGAACTGTCCCCAACTTCAACAAGTCCTTTATCAAATTGTATCGTCTTTGATATGTCCATATCTGATAAGTCTTATATCCACGGATATTAAAGTATGGAGTTTTTGACGATCATGTTCACAAGCAGGTGCTTGGAAGCCCGTCGTTACTTAGCGAGGTTCCTCACGAGCTTAGTAACGCAACGAGGCGACAGCAGCGAGAGCGTGCCTGCGGTGAACTGATCGGCAGAAACTCCAATACTTGTTTACCTTCTCCCTATCTCCGCATCCGCCTCGCGCACCACACTGTGATCCTTTATATAGTCGATGATGTCGTCCAGCTCGCAGAACGCAAGCCCCACAACACTGTCCGCAGCCCCGTAATAGAGCGCGATCCTGCCCGTTTCCGAGTCATGTATCGTCGCGCAGGGAAATACCACATTGGGCACGAATCCTCTTTCTTCGTACTCGGCTTCTGGCGTGAGGATGAAGTTCTCGCAACGGTATTTCACGATCGAAGGATGATCGATATCGAGGATCGCTCCGCCGATGGAATACACGAATCCGTTGCAGGTTGTGGCCACGCCATGATAGAAGAGGAGCCATCCTTCACTCGTCTCGATGGGAGCAGCACCTCCGCCGATCTTAACGGATTCCCACCATTCGTGGCTTGCACCCATCACATGACGATGCCTGCCCCAGTAGGTCATATCCGGACTCTCGCTTAAGAAGATATCTCCGAACGGAGTGTGTCCCGAATCGGAAGGGCGCGAGAGCATCACGTAGTTACCGTTTATCTTACGGGGGAAGAGGACCGCATTCCTGTTAAAGGGAATGAAAGGGTTCTCTATACGTACGAATGTCTTGAAATCCCTGGTCTTGGCCACGCCGATGGAGGCTCCGTAGAAGTCTCCGCACCAGATGATGTAATATGTATCCTCAACCTTAACAAGCCTGGGGTCGTAAGCATATACCGGCATGAAAGGATTCCCGTCTTCATCAACAAAAGGCACTTTTTCGGGATCGAATGTCCAGTGGATCGCATCATCGCTGTGTCCCAGATATACATAAGGGATACCGTTAGTCTGTTCACCGCGGAATACGCCGATGAACTTTCCTTCATAAGGCATTACGGCCGAGTTGAAGATCCTGGCTACGCCGTCGACGGGATTTCTGTCCACCACGGGATTTTCGGAATATCTCCATATAGGTGCTCCCTTTATCCCCTCGGGTCTTTCCTGCCAGGGAATATTCGGTACTGCGGGTGCTATCATTTTGTATTTCATTTTACGTCTCCTTATCATGTCCGCATCGGGACATATGCATCAGCCGTTTAAAAGTGCCAGGTTCTTATCTATCAGCTCGATACGCTGCTTCACGCAGTCCACGCTTCTTAATGCATCTGCCGGTGTATTGAATACATAGTCTATGAGCTTATCGAGAGTGGTAGTCGCCACATGCATCCTCGTGTCTGATGAAGCATAGTAGATGAACACTTCATCCTTGTCATTAACTATGGCGCCGTTGGTAAATACCACGTTGCTCACATCGCCGACTCTCTCATCACCGCGGGGGCCGATGAGAAGTCCGCCGGGCTCTGCGATCACACGTCCGGGATCGTCAAGCGCGGTTGCAAAAGCATATATGACGTAGCGAAGTCCCGCTGCGGTATTGCGCACACCGTGAGCGATATGGATCCATCCGCGGTCCGTCTTTATCGGTGTCGCGCCGGCACCGTTCTTGGATTCGGTGATCGTGTGATATCTGCGGATGCTCGTCATCCTTTCCTCGTCAATGACGGCGTGCTCTATGGACTCCGACAGTCCGAATCCTATACCTCCGCCGGATCCGGTCTCAATGAAGTCATCCATCGGTCTTGTGTAAAAAGCATACTTGCCGTCCACAAACTCCGGATGAAGGCACACGTTTCTCTGCTGAGGTGAGCGAAGCGTCTTTAAGTTATCGAGTCTCTCCCAGTTCACGAGATCTTTCGTACGGACAATGCCTGCTGCCGCTACGGCTGCCGATAGATCGTTTACCGTGTTATCCTTGCTCTCGGAACAGAACACTCCGTAGATATAACCGTCTTCATGTTTGGTCAGACGCATATCGTAAACATTGGTCTCTTCGGGGCAGGTGTCCGGAAGCAGGATCGGCTTATCCGCAAAGCGGAAATTGTCGATTCCGTTATCACTCACGGCCACTCCGAAGAAGGACTTGCGGTCATTGCCCTCTATGCGGACCACCAGATAATATTTTCCATCCAGATATATGGCGCCGGAATTCATTACCGCGTTGATCCCGAGCCTCTCCATGAAATAGGGGTTGGTCTCCTTATCCAGATCGTAGCGCCAGCTGATCGGGAGATGGTCTCTGGTCAGAACGGGATAAACATATCTGTCATAGATCCCGTTGTAGAAATCGCTCTTCCTGTTCGATCTGGTCACAAGTGCTTCATAATCTTTCTGAAGTTCAAAGTATTTCTCGTGTATCATTTGATCACCTCTATGCACATTCTTCCGTTGTGATACGGGCATTTCCACTCTTCCACTATCGGTCTTCCCCTTTCGGGATTGCCCTTTGCATCTACATGCATGAACCATTCCCTGCATCTGGGGTCTATCACGTGTTCTCTTATGAATTCCCACTCAGCCTCGGCAGCTTCAAGGTATTCGGTATGCTCCGGGGTCTTGCGGAATCCGTTCAGGAAGCCGAGCAGGGCTTCCGCCTGTACCCACCAGACTCTCTTCTCGTCGACGACTCCGCTCTCGCATTCATTCGGAAGACTGTGACCGTCAAAAGCGTTCTTGTAAATGTTGGCTGTAAGATCACGGGTTACCGGTCCGATCTTTGCCTCATATCCGGGATCACCCAGGATCTCGACGCCTCTGTCGATGAGCCATGCCGACTCTATATCGTGTCCGTAACTGATCAGGTCGATCAGGGTATTGTAATCCGAATCGAAGAATACTTCCTGGCGGTGCCTTTCGGGGTTGTAGATCTTTGATGCAAAAACATCCAGGATCCACTTCATCTTTTCTCCGACCTTTTCATTGCGGGATACGCGGTACAACTCGGTATAACCCTCGAAAACATGGAGCAGCGTATTCATGGTCCTGTCGGCCATGACGCCGTTCTCGGAAAGTTTTTCATTGGATTCCGGGCGGAAATCATAGGTAAACGCCTCAAGGTAACCCTCTTCGTCGCGGCACTTTTCCTCGATGATATCAAAAAGTTCAAATGCCAGATTCAGCGCCTCCGTATCATGGCTGACATCATAATATGAACTGAGGGCATAGATCGCAAAAGCCTGATTGTATGTATGCTTGGTGGTATCAGCAGGTGTTCCGTCATAATTGAGTGACCAGAAGACTCCACCGTTATCATGATCCCAGCATTTATCACGCAGGAATTCGTATCCGTGTCTGGCTTCGGCAAGCAGGCTGTCATCCGAGGTCACTGCATAGGCGTTTGAGAAAAACCAGGTTATGCGGTTGTTTAAGATACAGCCCTTTACCGCATTCTCATTGATATTCAGGTCATAGTCCACATACCCGAAATATCCGCCGTACTCATCGTCCCGGAGTTTTTTCCAAAAAGGAATGATGTCATAGATCAGATGGTGTTCGATCTCTTCTTTATACTTGAACATATCTCCTATCCCTTCACTGCGCCCTGGGTAAGTCCGCTGTAGATCTGCTTCTGGCAGGTGATGAACACGATCAGTGCAGGAAGGAGCGATATGATCACGCCCGCACAGATCAGGTTATACTTGCTGCCCAAAGGCCCGACGAAAGTGTACAGCGACGTCGCCACCGTGTTCACTTTGGTCTTGTCCTGCAGATACAGGTTTGCGCAATAGTATTCGTTATAAGTACCCACTCCTTTTAGTATACACGAAGTTACGATCGCAGGCTTAAGAAGAGGCAATAATATTTTATAAAAGATCGTAAAGTAATTCGCTCCGTCAACTATGGCCGATTCATCCAGCGAATAGTCGATGTTTTCAAAGAACTGAATGTATATGTATATCGAGATGATATCCGTTCCGCACATCAGCACTATGTACCCTATCATCGAATTGATGAAGTGCAGCTTGTACATGATCTCATACAGCGCGACCTGCATCGCAACACCGGGTAACTGTGATGCAAAAAGAAACAGGTTACGGATCAGTCCGTTGCCGAAAAACTTGAAACGGTCCAGAACATATGCAAGCTGGGTACCTATGAAAGTGGACAATATCAGCACACATACGAGGATGATCGCCGAGTTGAGGAAACCTCTTCCCATGTTGGCCTTCACGAAGGCCTGGGTGTAATTCTCGAAGTTAAACCAGCTCTCGGGCAGCGTCATGACATTCGTATTCTGATACTCGGTATCGGTCTTGAATGCCGTTATCACACAGCTGACAACCGGGATGAGCGCAACAAGGCTGAAAAAGACGAGGGATATGTACTCTATGATGAGCCAGATCACTTTGCCGGCTTTGGCCTGAGTATTGGTCTTCATTATCTTCCTCCTCTCACTGTGCTGTTTCTGCGCGCTAACCGTGCGAGAGCCTTTTCGCGCTTGAGCGCGGCCTTCGGATCCTCGTCCTCACCGCTCTTGAACACATATTTAAAGAACAGTTTCTGCAAAAGTGTCACGACCAGGATAATGATCAGCAGGACTATCGCCATGGCCGAGGCCAGACCGACTTTTTGCTGGGTATGAGCTATCTCATGCATTACCACGAAATAAGTTCCCGTTCCGTTCGCGCCGTCCGTGATGACATAGGGCGGTTCGAATGCGCTTAAGGAGCCGGTGATGGAAAGGATCACATTCAGCGTGACGATCGTCTTGATACTGGGCAGGATGATGTATCTGAACTGAGCCAGCCTGTTTGCGCCGTCCAGCGTCGCAGCCTCATACAGTTCGGAATCCACGGACATTATCGCACCGATGAACAATACCATATTCTGCCCGAAATACCTCCAGACGCTCGTTCCCACCAGGGAAAAGTTATTGATCCTCTGGTCTCTCAGCCAGTAGGGAAGATTGTCGAGTTCAAAGCCGCACCACTGGAGCACGGTATCGAACACGAACCCTCTGGTATAGAAGAATTTAAATATGAAACCGATGGCGATACCGTTTATCAGGAAGGGAAAGAACATGAATCCCTTGAAGATATCTCCGCCTTTTACCTTGAAACTTAAGATCGTTGCCAGATAAAGCGCGATCGCAAGCTGGACCACGGAACCGAGCATATAGTAAAGCGACAGCTTAAGCGCTCCGAAGCAGTCCTTTCTGGAAAAGACCTTCATATAGTTCTTGAGTCCCACGAACTTACGGGCTCCGATGTACTTCATGTTATAAAAAGAGAATCCGAACATCTGGCCGAAAGGCAGATATGTGAACACAAAGAGAAGTACGAGCGGCACGATCATGAATGCGACCATGACGAGGACTTTCTGTCCGTCTCTGCTCCTTAACCATTCGGGAAAGGTCTTTTTTACTTTTACGGCGGTTTTTGCTTTTGCCATAGTTTCACCCCAAAACTTAAGATGATTTGAGCCGGAGAGAGATAGTTCCCCCCGGCCCGTCTCAACCAATTAATCGGTATTTACATTTCTTATGTCAGATTAGTACAGTACTTCGATCTCGAGCTCTTCCTGAGCATCCTGCCATACGCTGTTCCAGTCAGCCATGATGTCTGCAAACTCTTCGGAACCGGTAGCGCCTGCTTCAACGATCCTCTGAACCTTGTCGTTTCCGCCTGCATTGATGGACAGCTCGGATTCTGCGTTCATCTCGTTCAGGAAGTCTTCCTCACCCGGAAGTGCAGGCTCGTCGGACAGAACTGTGCAGCCGTCGAATGCTGCGTACATATCGGGTGTAGCACCACCCTTTACTACAGGGTATCCGCCTTCATTGAAGCACCAGTTGGATTCTTCGGTCATCCACTTAACGAAGATCAGGGATGCGAGCTTGTTCTCATCGGAAGCATTGGCGTTGATGCCGTAGCAGTAGTCGCCGCCTGCAAGTACATACTGTGTTCCGCCTACAGTGATCGGGAAAGGCATATATCCTACATCCTCGGGAGTATCGCCTGCTTCACACATCTGAGCGTATGCCCATGAGCCGAGTACCATCGTAGCTACCTCGCCGCGGTTCATCATACCCTTGCAGCTCTCCCAGTCGGTAGTGGTGTAGTCGTCTTCGATCAGGCCCTTTGCACATGCATCATAGAGGATACGGTATACATTGTAAGCACCTGTGTCATCGCCGGGATCAGCAAAAGGCTCAGCGGTGTGAACGAGCTTCTGGTTCATATAGGTGTTGTCGCCATTGGATACGCATCCTACATAAGCGTCCCATGCACCCATTGTCCAGCCTGCTGCATAGTTGGTGTAGAGCGGGATCGCATCGGTGTTGTCCTTGACCAGCTGAAGATCGGCAAGGAACTCGGTAGGGGTAGTGGGAAGCTCGGTGATGCCTGCCTCCTCGAAGATCCTCTTGTTATAGAGAAGACCCTGAGCGTTGGCCATGTAAGGGATACCGTAGCTTAATCCGTTGTACTCCCACTGGTTTGCAAAATTCAGGACGCCCGACAGATTATCAAGAGTATCAAAAGGCATGAAATACTCTTCAAGCTGATTCTTGTCGATAGCGGGGATGAACATTACATCGCCCCAGTCGCCTGTAGACAGACGAAGAAGTGCGTCCTCTGCATAATCGGTAACTGCTTCCATCTCGACGGTGATGTTAGGGAATGTCTTGTTAAACTCTGCTACCATCGCATCCATGGTACCGTCCTCTGCACGGTCGGTCTTGTGATGGATGAACTTGATCGTTGCGGTAGTGTCGGTGTAGTCAGCCAGGTTAAGACCTGTATAGCTGAGCTCACCTGCTTCGGCAGCGGGTGCTTCTGCCTCTTCCTCTGCAGCGGGTTCCTCTGCGGTCTCCTCGGCAGCGGGTGCAGCTTCCTCTGCGGTTTCTTCTGCTGCAGCGGGTGCTTCCGCGGGAGCTTCAGCAGACTCACCGCAGGCAGTCAGTCCGAGAAGCATAGCAGCGCTGAGTGTAAGTGCCAATACTTTTTTTGCTTTCATTAGCTTTCCTCCCTTAATTGAGAATGTTTTTTCCACAAGTTTGTTTTTACTTATGGTGGTTCGTTCTTGAACTTAATTTTAAGTTAAGCGATTTTATATTTTTAGTCAAGTTTATTCTCGACAATTGCTCATTTTTTTACTTTATTGCCACATATTGTTGTCTAAAATTGTTAAAAAGCCACAAAAATAGCCTATACGGCCTGTTCTTGTTTGGTCTGTATAGGCTAAATTTAGGTAAATTATATTTTTAAGCTAAATTGGTTCTCGGTAATACGCTTTCCTTCTCAACGACGTGTCCGCCGACTACATAAGTTCCCTGCTTATAGTTTTCTCCTGCGATCTTGTGTGTGATCATGGAGACCGCTCGCTTGACCATCTCTTTCATATCCACGTCATATGAAGTGATCCTGACATCGCAGATCCCGGGCGGCAGGAAATTGTCGTACGCTGCTACCGATATATCCTCGGGAACCCCGTATCCTGCCGCTTCCAGCTTATTGATCAGCATTCCCGCCGTCTGATCGGAGTTGCACATAAATGCTGTCGGCATTTCCGCGGGCAGTTTTATATATTCTTCCGGGTCGAGGATCCTGTCTATGGGACTTCTGTCTTCGATTATCCAGTCTTCCCTGGGTTTGATGTTATATTCATAAAGAGCTTTCAGATATCCCATATATCGGTCGTTGATTGAGGTTGTGGCACCAAGTGTTCCTACATAAGCGATCTGAGTATGCCCCTTGCCTATGAGGTACTTAGTCATCCTGTACCCGCCGAAATAGCTGTCGCTGATAACGGAATCCAAACTCTCGTCATCCGTGTAGAAATCCAATCCCACCATCGGGATACCCGAATCCGAGATCATCTTCAGATAATCATCCGACAGCTTACCGATGATCACTATACCGTCTATCCTGTTATCCGCGATCATCATCGGTACTCTGACTTCTTTTTCCTGCTCGGCGCTGACCAGCTCCAGCAGACAGAAGTTTCTCTTAGCCCCCGCACGTGCGGCAAACTGCTGATACATCTGGGAATAGAAACTCTCGTATTTGCCCAGATAGTAGTCTCCCACCAGTACTCCGAGGTTATATCCTCTGTTTCGTCTGGATTCCTCGAGATCCCTGCGATATGCGCCGGGCTGTTTGTATCCAAGCTCATCCGCAACTGCCTGGATGCGTACGCGCATGGATTCGCTGACGCCCTTCTGCCCCGACAGGGCTTTGGACACCGTTACGATACTGACACCGACACGTTCGGCTATGTCTGCAAGTTTTACCGATTTTGCCATATTACCGATCCCCTCCTCACATTTATATCTATGAAAAAAGAAAAGAAGATTAAATTCAGCTTCGCTTGGAATAATGATAAGCCGAATTTAATCTTCTGTAAATCTTTTTTAGCCGGCAGATGATCTGCCGCTCACGAAGCGATCATACGCTTATATCTATGCTGATACTTGGTGCGGATACGGTCGGGAGGCCCAAACCGGCCAGCCCGTCAGCGATCGATACGGGCGCTCCTGTCGCTCCCATGCCCGCAAATGCCGATTGTCCGGTTGTTCCCGTCGGAGAAGCTCCGCCGTTTTTTTCTTTCTGATACTTATCAAACAGGTACTTCAAATAATCCGCATCCGCTTTGGTTATATCCTTGGCTTCGTCGGTACGGTGTTTGATCTTGAGGAGTTTCAATTCATCCTCGCTCATGTTCGGATCCACGATGAGTACGGAATCGGCCAATTCCTCCAAGCCTGCCTCTTCAAGCATTTCGGACATGTCTTCGGACAGCTCGGACATCAGTTCCTCAGTCAGTGCTGCCATCTCACTCTGCTCTGCTTCCCTGGCTTCGATCTGCATATGCTGCATGATCTCCATCTGCTCTTCATAGGAGACCTCCTCCGCTGCATCGGCCGGGATTTCTTCCTCCGGGATCTCTTCGGGATTCTCTTCCGTATCCTCTGCTTCCTCTTCGGTCTTCTTATCCTCTATCTCTTCCATCTGCTCCGGTACGGAATTGCCGGTCCTTTCGATCATCTCCTCCTGACGCAGATGTGCGACTTTCTTTTTGGCTACACGCTCCATGGATTTGGCATGATCGAGTGCTGCCTGGATATCTTCCTCGTCATACTGACCGCATCGCGACAGGCGCTTGAGCCTCATGACTTCGCGTTTTGCTTTGGAGGCGATCATGCTGGCGTTGGTTGATTTTTTGCATCTTACCAGCTGGCCCGAGATGGCTTTGTAGTTGTACTGCACTTTCTTTTTTTCAAGTGCGGTCTGCTTGTCTTTGGATCGCTGAGCTTTCAGCTGCTGACCGTAGCTCTGAGCCTGGGATACGATGCGGTTGCCGGATTCAGCCTTCGCCTGCTGCCGCTCCATCGACTCGCGTTTGCGCATGGAAACAGCTCCGTGATCACTCCCGGAGTCATAGGCATGGTTAGAATATGTCTGCTGTTTATTGGGGAAATATGAATGAGCGGGGTTGCCCTGTACGATTGCCAAATTCATATACGCCTCCATGCGTTCACATCCAAAATCCATTTCGGATACATACCCTTATCTGTTTTATCGGCAACCCCGGTAAAATACTTAACAGAAAAAATCAAAAATCATACATTTTTTCGCTTAACGATCCTGTCCCTGTCGTCTTTCTCATATAATCTGCCGAATTCGGGGTTGATCTGAGCGATCCTGTCATACTCTTCGGGATTGCGGGAGCAGTAAACAGCCGCAAATCTGGGCTTGGTAGTCACGTTTTTCTGTGTTTCGCTCTCAGCCAGCTTATCGGTCAGTTTGCGTCCCACATATATGAACAGGGCAGCTGACAGGCCGGCCAGCAGGATGACGGGCAGTATCATGATCGGTTTACCCGGGATCCTGGTCGCCAGAGCTATGGCGAAAAAAGCGGCAAAGAATCCGGCGATGTTGGCGAAGCCCGATAAAAGAGTTGCCTTGGGTGCACAGGGATAACTTCTGTAAAAAATCATTGTTGGTTTTCCTCCTTGGGTAATGTGGTTTCTCCTGTCAGCATATCATAAGTCACTCCGTATTTTCTGGCGATGTCCTCAGCGTATGACATTCCTGCGGGCGGAGCGACAGCGATCTTAAATGAACGATCTGAACCATCAGTCTTTACGATCAGAGACTGAGCTCTGGCGCCGTAACTGTTATTGCTTTCGGAATTGATCTCTTCTATGTCGCGGGCCAGTTTGTGCATATGCGTATTGTATATGGTACGAACACCTTTCTTAAGCATCGCGCGGACCGCATCGCGGGCGATATAGTACCCTTCCTCAAACGAAGTGGTCGAAAAGGTCTCGTTGAGCAGGAGCAGACTCTTTCCGTTCGCAAGATTATATAACTCCTTGAACCTTTTACACTCTTCACCGAGGCGGCCCAGGTCCATCGTCTTGTCTTCATCGGCCGGAAAATGGGTGTATATGCAGTCCACCGGCATGTATTTAAATGACCCTCCGGGAATATATATCCCGCCCTGAGCCAGCACGAAAAGCAATCCTACGGCAACCGTGATCGTGGTCTTGCCGCCGCGGTTGGCTCCGGTCAGGATGTATATGTTGTGCTCTCTGTCAAATACCAGGTCGTTTCGCACTATCTGCAGTTTATCCTGAAGATGGGAGTGAGCAAGCAGGAGATTATACACGCCGTGTGCTTCCGTATATACCGGATCTTCACTGTCTGCGACCTCGGGTTTCCTTAATACGTAACCTGCAGCCAGGACCTTTTCCGTATATTCCGCCCAGCGTATGTAATACATGAATTCGGGGATCAGATCCGTGATGTTCGTAATGGTCACGTTCACATACTTGGACAGCACGTTCCTTAACTTACGCACCGTAAGGAAGAGCATATGATTCGTGATCCTGTCCATATACCTCGTAACATCGACCGTACTGTCGCCTTCGGGAACAGCCGCCATGGTCAAAAAGCCTATAGGGCCGCTCGTTGCGATCCTGATCCTGCCTATCTGCTCAAGAATACCGGTCATTTCCGACTGAGTAGGGTTGATTGGCTGATACTTGAAGTTTCCGTTCCATTCGTTCCCATCCTGAATATGATCGCGTCTGGAAGTGATAGCGTCACTGAACGCCCCGATCACGCCCGATTTGGTAAAAGGCTTGTTATTGATGGACACAACACCGATGCTCTCGGCTTCGAACCTCGGATTTAAGTTCACGCCGAGAGTAATGCTCTTTAGATCGGTGGTAGACGCCCGGACCTTGGATATGTCTTCTTTCAGTTCGGCAAAAGCGTTGTCGTTATATATAGCGTCGGCATACTCTTTTAACTCACGTAACCCTTCCGACTTAAGAGACGCATCGGCCAGACACTCGTGGATCGCCTCCACGCTGATGATATAGTCGTTGATCTCCTCGAGCCTGTGGATCAGTTCAAAGGCAGAAGCAGACTCTTCATAATCTCTCTTAAATGTACCGTATTCCCTGAGGAACCTGATCTTATCCAGGATCTTCATGATCCTGTCGCGAAGTTCCGGCGAATTCAGTATATCCTCGAACACATCCGCACGATACGCCGCTACGAACGGGTCATCCGTCATATGGGA
>JAEEGL011655304.1_pt1 | contig 16032 bp, 11 predicted proteins | sample 9134231 | NCBI WGS metagenome assembly JAEEGL01 (sample SAMN16246548, study PRJNA631951) | gut metagenome | biome: gut microbiome; feature: rumen; material: fiber-attached | host: Bos | place: Iran: Karaj | collected 2018-10 | reverse complement strand
GACATCGAGTGCTGCAGGAGTGCCGTTGTCACCATTGTCACAGATGCTCTGCACCACCGGAATCTGAGCCAGCAGCGGTACGTTCATCTCCTGTGCAAGAGCCTTACAGCCCTCTTTGCCAAAGATGTAGTACTTGTTCTCAGGCAGCTCTGCCGGTGTGAAGTAGGCCATATTCTCTACCAGACCCAGTATGGGCACATTCACCTTGTCGTTGGTGTACATGTCTATACCCTTCCTTGCATCTGCCAGTGCCACCTGCTGAGGTGTCGAGACGATTATCGCTCCTGTAATCGCAAGTGTCTGCAGGAGTGACAAGTGAATATCAGAGGTGCCAGGCGGGGTATCGAGTATCAAGAAGTCCAATTCGCCCCAGTCGGCATCAACGATGAGTTGCTTCAGCGCGCTGCACGCCATACCTCCGCGCCAGAGCGTTGCGGTGCTCTTATCAACAAAGAAACCTATGCTGAGCAAACGTACTCCATACTGCTCTATGGGCACAATGAGCTGTCTGCCCTCTTTCTCTATGGCATAAGGACGAGCATCTTCTACACCAAACATCTTAGGCATTGAGGGACCAAATATGTCTGTGTCGAGCAGCCCTACAGAATATCCCAATCGTGCAAGCGCAATGGCAAGGTTGGCAGAGACGGTGCTCTTGCCTACCCCGCCTTTACCGGAACTCACGGCGATTATATTCTTCACTTGTGGCAGGAGCTTGTCATCTTCAGGGCGTGGGGCCTGCTTGAATTCATGATTCACTGTCACCGTGAAACGAGCGTCAGTGTCTCCTTGGGACTCTGCAGCTTGCCTGACATAGTAACTGATGGCTGCCTCGGCTGCCTTGACTGTAGATTTCCAAAAGGGATCCGTCTCGCGTGGGAAAGACAACACAACCTCTATAGCCCACTGTTCCTCCGGGGTACCAAGATTCTCACAGGTCACCTTCGGTTGGTCTGCAAGGAGTCCACTTGACACTATACCTTTCTTTGTCCCGGCATACGTCACAGACTCCAACGCATCAGTCACTATCTTCGGATACAATTGCATTTATTTCCTCCTCTGTCTTTGTTAGCCTCTGACGGCAAAACTTTATGAGTTTCTTTGCCTTTTCCACGTCACTTTTCATGGTTTCTATATCATAGTCACCACGCTCCATGCGCTGAGCTATCTCCTCAAGTTCCTGCAGGGCTTCATTATAATTCTTCATTTTAAATATAGGTGGGGGTTATTCATCCCCCCACCATGATTGATAGTGTATTAACAAATCTTTTTTGAACCGTCTCCTATCTTCACATCATACACCTTAGGTGCATGGCCGTATTTCTCGGCAAAGTCTTTCTTTGCCGTAGCAATGAAGTCATCATACAGTTCGTTCTTCACCAGGTTTATTGTGCAGCCACCGAAGCCGCCTCCCATGATACGGGAACCGGTAACGCCACATTTCTTTGCTATCTCCACAAGGAAGTCCAACTCTTCGCAGCTCACCTCATATTCCTCTGACAGACCACGATGTGTCTCATACATCAGTTCACCCACCTTCTCGTAGTCTCCTGACTGCAGAGCATCACAGACACCAAGGACACGGTCTTTCTCGCCCAATACAAACGTGGCTCTTTGCTTATCCTCGGCAGAGACAGTATCGGCAACCTCTTCAAGGTTCTCCCAGGTACAGTCTCGCAGGGTTTCAAACTTCTCCTCTGGGTGCTTCTCCTGAACAGCCTTTACCACACGCTCGCATGAGTTACGACGGTCATTATATGGGCTGCCTGCCAGCTCATGCTTCACACAGGAGTTGAGGAGGACAAGCCTATAGCCTTCAGGATTGAATGGGAAATACTCAAACTCACGGCTATTGCAGTCAAGGCGCATCAATGAGCCTGCCTTGCCAAACACAGAAGCGAACTGATCCATGATGCCGCAATTCGTTCCGATATACTTATGCTCCGTTGCCTGACCAGCCAGCACGATATCCCACTTGGATATCTTGTTGTCTGCAAAAAGATCATTCAGGGCACATCCGAAACAACTTTCCATAGCAGCACTTGAAGACATGCCTGCACCCAGAGGAACGTCTCCGGCAAAAGCGATATTGAAGCCCTTCACATCGACACCGAGGATCTGAAATTCCTTCACCATGCCGAAAATGAAGCGCGCCCATGTAGCACGTGGACCTTGCTCATCATTGATATCAAAATCCACACGATCCTTCAGGTCTATAGAATAAGCCCTGACCATATTGGAACCATTGGGGCGGACCTCAGCCATTACGCCGCAATCCACTGCTCCGGGGAATACATAACCGCCATTATAGTCTGTGTGCTCACCTATAAGGTTTATACGTCCGGGAGAGAAGTATATATTTCCCGTCTCGCCATCAAAATGCTTGATAAATCTGCTTCTTACAAATTCAATTTCCATAGTCGTAGAATGTTTAGTTTTGTTATTATTTAGTTGTTTATTTTTGTTCTGTTGAGTATGCTTCGTCCTAATGTCACTTCATCCGTATATTGTAACTCGTCTCCCACACTTATACCTCGTGCTATCACCGAGAGGGTCAGATTTGGAATGCCCTGTAGCTGGCGTGTGATATAGAAGTTTGTCGTGTCCCCCTCCATTGTAGAAGCCAAAGCGAAGATAACCTCACGTATAGGTGCGGAATCCTCTTTTTCATGACTCTCTTTCACCCGTTCCACCAGCGATGCTATCTCAAGGTCTTTGGGGCCTATGCCGTCCATTGGGGAAATGATGCCGCCAAGAACGTGATACAGTCCGTTGTACTGTTGCGTGTGTTCTATGGCCAAAACGTCCTGTATGTTCTCCACTACACATACCAGCCCTTTATCACGAGACCTGTCACCACATATAGAACATACCTCCGTATCGCTGATATTGTGACATACGCGGCAGTATTTCACTTCTCGCTTGAGGGTTGTCAGAGCATCGGCAAAGGCAATGACATCCTCATCGTCCTGCCTGAGCATATGAAGCACCAGCCTCAGGGCGGTCTTTTTGCCTATCCCTGGCAGACGAGCAAATTGTGACACGGCATTGTCAAGTAATATAGCCATATGGCGAAGTGACGAATAATCAAATTAACGAATTATGCATTATGCATTATGCATTACTGCATTTTATTAAGTCCTTCCCACTTCACGTTCCATTTGCCATTCTGTGGGAATCCTGGATTTTTGATATTGGGGCATCCATCCCATCCGGCACACATCATGGCGACAGCGTCAAGGAGGGCACCGTTACCAGGCAGGTAGAGGCGCAGACGCTTGGGTTCCTGATAATTGTGACCCGAAACAAGGTAAGTGTTCTTTCCCTTGTCAATAAGGAGTGCCCTTATCGCATTCTCTCCATCTCCAAGTCGGGCTGCACACATGGCGGTCATTCCGTAGTCCCAACCCCATGTGGTATCCCAATTCCAATTCTCCATCACCCATGACAATGTGCGTTGCATCTCTGCGCGGTCATACAGACCATAGTCAGGCAGCAAGCCACAGGCACCGAGTACTGCAGGATGGTCAGAGTGGCACTTCAGGTAGAACTCCTCCTCGGTCAGTTGTTTCTTTCCTGTATCACCGCCATAGTTGAAGGGGTCAAACGCTGTTGTAGTGCCGTCACTCTTGTCTGCAAATGGTTGTGTCGGTATTCCTGCGGTGTATATGCCGTCATGTTCGGGCAGTCCTGCCATTCTTCCAATGATGGATTGCCATTCCTCTACTGCCGGCAGTCCTCTCCTCTCACGCCATTTCAGCGCTGTCTTAAGTCCATAGACAAAGTATGCCTGCTCAAAGGGATGACCGTACGAGAAATCTTTTGACATCGACTCCTGCATAGCTGTCTGACCGTACAGGCGAATATCCTTTCCCTGTGTCTGTGGGTTCTCCTGCGGTCCGCATGACAATGCAAAAGCTGCCAAGAACTCTGCGGTCTCATCCACATATTGTCCGTATTTTTCCAATACCGCCTTCTGTTTTGCTTTGTCATCTCCGGCACGGCGATACATCTCCTCTGCCATATATATATAATGTGGCTGCTGCCAAGTCAGGAACGAGCCCACATTAGAAGGTGACTCTCCAACCCATGGATCCGTCATCTTCATCCAACGAATGCCGGGGAAATGCTGACGTGAGGCAATCTGCTTAGCCAAGGGATAAGCCTTATCATTGTACCACCCCAAGATGCGCTCCATATACTCCGGATGTCCCCATAGCGAGAAATCAACCGTATGCCACCATGTCATTTCGAGATGTGGACGTCCGAACCATGAGTTGTATGTCAATCCCGTCTCCTGAGGTGGGGTATCGTTAGCACAGTTGATAAAGGTGAGATACTGTGACTGTACTACGCGGCGCTCCAGCTCCTTAGCACGACTATCTGTACACTCCGAGAAATCTACAATTCCGCCTTTCTGCCACCAATCATTCCAAAAGCGACGCACACCATTAATCTCTTTCTTAAAATCAAACGATGCCTGCAGCTCACTCTTCTCGGCTGCATATTCAACCTTAAGCTTTATATTCTCACCCTTAGGCTGCAACACGTAATGATGAGCTGCGGGATTGCTGAACGTAGCATTGCCGCTCCATGTCAGGCGTACATAGTATTTCGTTGCATCTATAGTATGTTCTATTATTGCATACGTTCCCTTCTGTTCTATCACCGCAGAGCGATGTGCATCCTCATGTCCCCAGTCAGTAGCTGCATCAGCATGCTTTCCTGTAACGTATGGCAACGAGAAGCAAATGGCAGCTTCCTGACGTTTGAACATCTTAGTGTTAACATCCACTATCAGCGCCGAGCGTTCTGGCAGCGCCGCAGTAGTTACTGTAAAAGCCTCGCCATTCACACTGAAGCATGACACGATGTTACCGTCATACATATTCAGTGTCTGGTCAATGTCTTTCACATCGCTCAGGGTTATGCCCTCGTTCTTAGGGAAACAGAAGCCGACATTACCCAAATTCAAACGATGTGGATTAACTCTGAAGTATTCCGTAGCCTCCTTGTTTCTCCCTTCTGTCTTATACTCTACGGCATATACCTCCTGTCTGCCTCCGTGCCCCAGGTTCATCACCTTCATCGTCTCCTCTTCCTTGAGATTCTTCACGTTAGGGAACCTGTGCCATCCCCACTCGGACATAGCACACAGCGGAACACCAGCCTCATATTCCTTTGGAAAAGTCTGCAGTCCCGTGACATCTACGGTAGTAGCAAAATGTCCGTTACCCACAGTCAAAGAACTGAGGGCATCTGCATTTTTCACCACGGGGTTGTTTCTCATCACAACTTTGTGTCTGTCTATCCCCTCGGCTCCAGCCACGCAGACACCACAAAACAGGATCGTTATGGTTAGCAGTAGATTTTTCATTTTTTGTTCGGTTGTTTTTAGGTGTTTGTAATTGTTACGTATTGGGTTTTGGTATTGCTTCGTGCACACTGTCTGTCTTTAGGCTGTCTTTATTCAAGCTGTCTGCCTTGACTTCGTTGCTGCCATTATCAGTTTTCACTGACTCTGAGGCGTTCTTCGTGTGCTGGTGCAACAGTTTTATACTGCTTATAGCGGCAAATCTCAATGGGGGCATGACGGTCTGGGTCGTCTCCTGTGCCAGGTTCTGTTGCAACAAGAGGAAACCTTTTATGGACTTCACGTGCAAACGGTCCTGATCATTATTGATTGTAATCACGCAGTGCTGGTCCGAATTCACGTGCCTCACTCCCGTTGCCACGCTGTCATTGTCGTAATATACAGCCAAGCAAGCTGTCAGGTCTCGATAACCGTCTTGATACATCATCTGGGCATCAAATTGCAGAGTTATCTTATCGCCATCCACAAATGTAGAGTCAGGAGTCACCTCGAAAGACAGTTTGTTGAATGGAGGCTGCTGCATCAGCACAAAAGCCGACTCCATGCCCCATACATTACAGGTGTCAGCATCGTCGCCTTGCATACCCTCCACCTTGCCGCCAAGCATCATCACATTGTGCTCCAGTCTTTCATCTATGCGCTTATATATGCCATATAGCTCATACGTATTACGGCAATAGTAGTTGAACGAAGAGTCCCACTCCTCCACCGAAACTCCGTGTTTCTTAAGCACCTCGTTTCTAAACATGATAATATCTGCGTCGCTCTTCTTTACGTCACCGTCATCATACAACGTCTGAGCAAGATGCATGTCATACAACACATCCGTCATGTCTTCTGGGGACAGTACCATGTTCGGACGCGATGGAGCACATCCAAACAGCAACAGTCCCAAGGGGAGGAAGAATGCAAAACAAAGAAACATACTACGCCCATCAGAGAACCTCGTGGACACAAACTGCCCACAATGTTCTCTGACAGAGGATAATATGTCTCTTACTGTAATCATTATTTGATACTACTTGGCGTCATCACATTTCATTCTACTGATGGTCAGAGTCATTGGTTGGCTTCGCCTTCCTCTTTTACATCTTGACTGGTTGCCATTTGGCTTGGTGTCGGTTCATTAATCTTCGTCAGTTCTTCGTGACAGAAGAGGAGTATTGCCACTACTCCGACCGAGATACATGCATCAGCAAAATTGAATATGGGTGAGAAGAAGATAAACTGCTCACCACCCCAAAAGGGGAACCACTCTGGATATGTTGTCACTATCAGGGGGAAGTAGAACATATCCACCACCCTGCCCTGCAAGAAACCGGCATATCCTGTACCGAATGGTACAAAGAATGAGGTGTAGTACGATGATGCGCCATTGAATATCAGACCATAGAACATACAGTCTATGAGATTTCCAGCCGCACCGGCCAGCACCAGTGATAACAGTATCGTCCACAGTGTCCGTGCACCGCGACGCAACTCCTTACTGATATACCACACCAATGCGCAGCAAGCTACAAGGCGAAAAAGGCTCAGGGCGTACTTAGGGATAAACGTCATGCCATAAGCCATACCGTTGTTCTCTATGTACGAAAGGTAGAACCAATCTGTGATGTGACGACTCTCATGCAAACACATGTGTGTCTTCACCCACACCTTGATGGTCTGGTCAATGACCAACAGTATTATTATAAATAAGGTGTACCATACACCCTTCTTTACTGACAATGTTTTTATCAACTTCTGAGTTTTAATGATTTTTATTCATCTTTGACTCCACGGACAGCGTTGCATGAGGCACGATGCGAAGCCTTTCCTTTGGTATCAGCTCGCCTGTCATGCGGTCTATGCCATAGGTCTTGTTCTGTATGCGAATCAGAGCAGCCTCAAGGCTCTTTATGAACTTCTGCTGACGCTGAGCCAATACTATCAACTCCTGCTTGTTCTGAGTAACGGAACCCTCTTCCAGAATTTTGTATGTGGGCGACGTATCTGCCACATCATTTCCTTCATCATTGCGCAGAGCTCTCATCATCTCTGTGTAGTCCTGACGCGCACGAGCCAACTTCTGATCAATAATCTCTTTGAATTCCATAAGCTCAGCATCGCTGTAGCGTTTCTTGATTTCTGCCATAGTTTTATTAAGTTTGTTTGGTTAGTATTTCGTTTATAGGTGGGGAGCAAATAGTCCCCACCTGTTATTCTATTATTATTTCACTATCTTTATCTTCGCCTTGAAGTCACCGAAGTCCACCTCGCTACCTTCAGAGGCATCACCTATGGTGAGCTCGTTGGCAAGCACCTGTGATGAGATATGCTCGCCGAATGTCTCTGCTGCTGAGCGGAGTTCTGCTCGGTCTTCTATCGTCACACTTATACGGTCAGTGATTTCAAATCCAGACTCCTTACGCATTGCCTGTATTCTCTTGATAATCAGACGTGCCATACCCTCAGTCCTCAGTTCTGGTGTAATCTCTATATCCAGAGCCACCGTCACCTTTCCTTCCTGTGCTATGGTCCATCCTGGGATATCCTCTGAGATTACCTCAACGTCAGCCAGTTCCACTACGGTAGGCTGTCCTGCTACATCAAGTGTTATGTTGCCATCGTTCTCAAGCATGGAAATCTGCTCCTGTGACATCGCAACGACTGCGGCATTGACATCCTTCATCAGCTTGCCGTACTTCTTACCCATAGTGCGGAAATTACACTTCACCTTCTTGACGAGCTGCATGCCGGAGCCTTCTTCGATAAATTGCAGCTCTTTCACGTTTGTCTCAGCAAGGATTACGGGTGCCATTCTCTCTATGTCTGCACGCAGGCTGTCATCCCCGGCAGGGATAGAAATCATCTGCAGAGCCTGTATTACTGGTATCTTCACCTTCTTTCTCAGCGAGAGTACCATTGATGTCACCTGCATCGCCGTCTGCATTGCCGACTCCAGAGCCTTATCAATGCACTTCTCGTCAGCTTGTGGGAATTTTGCGAGGTGAACGCTGACAGCCTCGTCCTTCTTTGTCGCATCGTTGAGGTCCTTATATAGCTGGTCTGCATAGAATGGTGATACAGGGGCAATCAGTCTGGACAGCGTGTCAAGACAGGTGTAGAGTGTCTGATAAGCAGACAGTTTGTCCTGTGTCATGCCACCTCCCCAGAAGCGTTTCTTGTTAAGACGGATATACCAGTTAGACAACTTGTCTATCACGAACGTCTGTATCAGTCGCGTTGCCGGTGTCACATCATAGTCTGCAAGGTATGCATCCACGCTCTTCACCAATGTATTAAGCTCAGAGAGCAACCAGCGGTCAAAGTCGGGGCGATCCTCATACTTTACATCTGCCTCCTTATACTCAAATCCGTCCACGTTGGCATATAGGGTAAAGAACGAATATGCCTGGAATAGTTTGATAAAGAAACCAGAGATGACCTCCTTTACTCCATCAGGGTCAAAGGACAGATTGTCCCAAGGTGATGAGTTGGACACCATATACCAGCGCACAGGGTCTGTACCAAATTTTCCTATGCACTCAAACGGATTGATGACGTTGCCCAGACGCTTAGACATCTTTATGCCGTTCTTGTCCAATACGAGTCCGTTAGAGATGACATTCTTGAATGCCACACTGTCAAACACCATTGTGGCGATGGCGTGGAGAGTGAAGAACCATCCTCGTGTCTGATCGACACCTTCGGCTATGAAGTCAGCAGGGTATGCGGTACCATTGTCTATCAGTTCCTTATTCTCAAACGGGTAGTGTATCTGTGCGTATGGCATTGCGCCACTATCAAACCACACGTCTATGAGGTCAAGCTCTCTGGTGAGCACCGAACCGTCCTCACCTACCAACTTTATCTCGTCCACGTAGGGACGGTGTATGTCGATGCGGTCATAGTTCTCCTGCGACATATCTCCCGGCACGAATCCCTTATCCTTCAGAGGATTTGATGCCATCACACCAGCGCTGACAGCTTTTTCTATCTCGCTATACAGTTCCTCCAGCGAACCGATACATTTCTCTTGCTTCGTGTCGCGATTACGCCATATTGGAAGAGGTGTACCCCAGTAACGTGAGCGTGACAGATTCCAGTCGTTCAGGTTCTCCAGCCACTTACCAAAACGTCCCGTGCCCGTTGACTCAGGGTGCCAGTTTATGGTCTTGTTCAACTCGAACATGCGGTCTTTCTTCGCTGTTGATTTGATGAACCATGAGTCCAGCGGATAGTACAGCACAGGCTTGTCTGTGCGCCAGCAGTGTGGGTAGTTGTGCACATGCTTTTCAATCTTGAATGCAGTACCCTCTTCCTTCATCTCCAGACAGAGGACTACATTCAGGTCCATATCCTTTGTGGCAGCCTTTTCGTCATACTTTCCATCCACATTGTACTTCGGGTCATAGGCATTCTTCACATAGTCTCCGGCATGCTTCCAATATGTCTCGTTTACACACATTTCACGGAACGCCTCGTCCATATCATCCTTCACGAAGTACTTACCCTGAAAATCGACCATTGGACGTGTGTCACCCGCCTTGTCTATGATGAACAGTGACGGTATGCCTGCGTCCTTAGCCACCTTGGCATCATCAGCACCAAAGGTTGGTGCGATGTGTACGATACCCGTACCGTCCTCTGTTGTCACATAGTCACCGGGGATGATGCGGAAAGCCTCAGCAGAACGTTCCTTGATTGTACCATCCTCCTCCAGAGAACAGGGCTTCACCCAAGGCATCAGCTGCTCGTAGTGCAGTCCCAGCAAATCCGTGCCCATGCCGCTCCACAGCACCTCCACGTCTTTCACCACGTTGCCTGCCTCGTCTTTCTCTGGCTGGAAGTAAGCGCTGACGCGGGCTTTAGCCATGATATACACAGCCTCCTCACCGCTGTATGGGTTCTGCCCCTTCAGCGCCACATACTCTATCTTCGGTCCCACGCAGAGTGCGGTATTTGATGGCAGCGTCCATGGTGTCGTGGTCCATGCGAGGACATACGTTGGGAGGTCTGTCTTTACCGGTCCCTGATCCTTTAGGCGGAACTGTGCCGTCACCGTCGTATCTTTCACATCACGATAACAGCCAGGCTGGTTCAACTCATGGGATGACAGACCTGTGCCTGCTGCGGGTGAATAGGGCTGTATGGTGTAACCCTTATACAGAAGTCCCTTGTTATAGAGCTGCTTCAACAGCCACCACAGTGATTCTATATATTTAATATCGTACGTGATGTATGGATGTTCCAAATCTACCCAATAACCCATCTTGTTCGACAACTGGGTCCACTCATCGGTGTACATCATCACGTTCTTGCGGCAAGCATCGTTATACTCATCCACGGAGATTTTCTTGCCTATGTCCTCCTTCGTGATGCCGAGACTCTTCTCCACGCTCAGCTCCACAGGCAGGCCATGAGTATCCCATCCCGCCTTACGCTTCACCTGATAGCCTTTCATCGTCTTATAGCGCAGGAACGTATCCTTGATAGTACGTCCCATCACGTGGTGAATGCCGGGATGTCCATTAGCTGACGGGGGACCCTCGAAAAACACAAACTCAGGGCATCCCTCGCGTTCAGAAATACTCTTGTGGAACAAGTCATCCTTCTCCCACTCTGCAAGAACCTTTTCATTCGTCTCAACAAGATTGAGACTCTTATGTTCATTAAATTTCATCAGTGAATATATTTTTTCAATTTTGACTTTCAATTATCTATTCATCCCTCATCTCTCATCTCTCACTTCTCATCCCTCATCTCTCATCCATTACGCATTCCCCTTACTCCATTCTCATCGTCTTTGCCGGTTTTATTGTCGATACAAAGAAGCTTGGCAGTACCAGCGTCAGTGTTGTGAGCAGTAGCGTTGCCACGTTTAGCAGCACCACCAGTCCCCAGTTCATCTCTATCGGAACCTCCGAGACATAGTATGTTGCAGCGTCGAGTTGTATCAATCCCGTCCATTTCTGCAGCAGGCAGATACCGATGCCGAGCACATTGCCCCACAGCAGGCCGCGCAGTACGATAAACGTAGCAAGCCAGAGGAACGTATGTCTCACCATACTGTTGCGTGCTCCGAGGGCTTTCAGCAGTCCTATCATCGATGTGCGCTCCAGGATGATAATCAACAGGCCGCTAATCATGGTAAATCCAGACACTGATACCATCAGTATGAGTATTATCCACACATTCAGGTCCAGCAGGTCCAGCCATGAGAAAATCTGCGGGTTCTGATCCTTCACCGTACTTGATGACAGGTAATGACCGTCAGAATCCTGTGACTTGTTAATGGTCTCTATCATCTGAGCCTCTACGCTGTCGATGCTGTCAAAATCATTCACCAGCACCTCCATTCCCGTCACCTCCATCACGTTCTTGTTCTCCACGCTCCATCCGTTCAGCCTTGACATAGTATAGAGGTCTGTGAAACAGATGCTCTCATCGTAGCGTGTCAAGTTCGTCTGGTATATTCCAGCAACGGTAAACGGTCTGGCACGCACATCATCGTCTGACAGGTAATAAGCGAACACCTTGTCACCCACCTTAAGACCCAGGCGATTTGCCTGAATCCTCGACAGCAACAGCTGCTGCGTACTCTTCCACATACTCAGCTGTGGCATACGTCCCTCTACGATATTCTTCGCCAGGAACGTCGTATCGTAATCCTCTCCTATTCCTTTGAATACCACTCCGAGGAAGTCCCCATCGGTCTTCAGCACACCCTGTTTCTGCGAATAGCGTTCCACATGTCGCACACCTTTGATGCTGCTCACCTTGCGATAGAGTGAATCGTTGGCATTGATACACTGTGACTGGTCTGTAGTCTGCAGCGTCATAAAGTTGGTCACAACAATATGACTGCCAAACCCTACAACCTTATCTCTCACCGTGTGCTTAAATCCCAGCACTACAGCCACAGACACTATCATCACCGCAATGCCGATAGCGACACCAAGCATCGCTATACGCACAGCAGGCCTGCTGATCCTACGATCCGCATCGCTGTTGTAATATACACTACGGGCTATGTCAAATGATAGATTCATTCGTTATTCCTATTCACTCGTCCCTTCTTAACAAAATAGCTTTATTTCGATAATTCGTTAATTTGTTAATTCGTTAATTTGTTAATTCGAACTCACTCTCCCCGGATACTGCTCCAGCGCTTTCTTCAGCACGACAAGAGAGCGTTCCAGATCGGGCTTCTTCAGCACGTATGCTATACGCACCTCGTTACGTCCTGCCCCGGGAGTGGTATAGAAACCAGCACCGGGAGCCATCATCACCGTCTCGCCCTCATACTCAAACTTCTCCAGACACCAGCGGCAGAACTTCTCCGAGTCATCCACTGGCAGCTGTGCCATAGTATAGAAGGCTCCCATAGGAATGGGCGAATAGACCCCTGGGATGCGGTTCAGACCATCTATGAGCACTTTTCTGCGCTCCACATACTCGTCATAGACCTCACGCAGATACTCCTCAGGCGCATCCAGCGATGCCTCAGCCACTATCTGTCCTATCAGCGGTGGAGACAGACGAGCCTGACAGAATTTCATCACAGCCTGACGTATCTCCTTGTTCTTCGTTATCAATGCTCCGATACGTATGCCGCACTCGCTGTAGCGCTTTGACACCGAGTCAATGAGAACCACATTGTCCTCTATCCCCTGCAGGTGGCATACGCTGATATACGGTGAACCAGTATAGATATACTCACGATACACCTCGTCAGAGAAGAGATACAGGTCATATTTCTTCACCAGGTCGCGGATACGGTCCATCTCCCTGCGGGTATATAGATAGCCTGTAGGGTTGTTTGGGTTGCATATCATTATAGCCCTTGTACGGCTGTTTATCAGTTCCTCAAACTTCTCCACCTTAGGCAGAGCAAATCCCTCGTCTATCGTTGTGGCAATGGTACGTATCTTAGCACCGGCACTTATAGCGAAAGCCATATAGTTAGCGTAAGCAGGCTCCGGCACTATTATTTCATCGCCAGGATTCAGACATGCCAGAAAAGCAAAGAGAATGGCCTCCGAACCACCGCTGGTAATGATGATATCATCGGCAGTAACTTTGATATCATACTTGGCGTAATACCCCACCATCTTCTCTCTCAGAGACAGATAGCCCTGCGACGGTGAGTACTCCAGTATTTTTCTATCTACATTCTTCAGAGCATCAAGTCCCACCTGGGGAGTAGGCAAATCGGGCTGCCCTATGTTCAGGTGATACACCTTTGTGCCACGTGCCTTTGCTGCTGCAGCCAGAGGGGCTAACTTACGTATCGGAGATTCAGGCATCTCCACGCCTCGAGTCGATATTATCGGCATAATCTATATTTTGAAGCTTTTATTCTACTATTGACGGACAGAGAGTTCATAGAGCCCTCTTAAAAATTGCGTGCAAAGTTACATTATTTTTTTTTATTATACAAGCAAGGGCCGCCAAATTATACTTTTTTTTCACTTCAAGTGTACTACTATGCACTATCTCATTCCTTTTTTGAAAAATTATTCTAACTTTGCACTCGATTTATGCCCATTTTTTTATGAAAATAGCTACAATTACAACACTTTCACACATTGCAGTCTTCAGTTGCCTGCTGATGGCATGCTCATCAAAATCAAAAGAACAAGCCAACGACCAAACCACAAAATACGAAACCCGTATCATGAAACCGGAGTCGCGGGTCTATAACATCTATATTCCCGCCTCGCTCCACGGCATCACTGAGGTTGATGTTTATCCGCAGGTTTCAGGCATCATACGCGAAGTGAACTTTACCGACGGTATTCAGGTGAAGAAAGGACAGACTCTCTTTGTCATTGACCAGACGGAGTACAAGTTGCAGGTGCAGAACGCCAAAGCAAATCTTGCAGCTGCCAAAGCCCAGATGGAAACGGTGAAGATGAAGTACGAGTCAAACATACACCTGGCAGAGAAGCACATCGTCAGTAACTATGTGATGGAAACAAGCAGAAACGCCTATAATGCCGCACTTGCAGCCGTACAGCAAGCCAAGGCCCAGTTGTCGATAGCCGAGACTCATTTGAGCTACTGTACCATAAAATCACCCATCACCGGTATCATCAAGGAAAACGGATTTAAGATTGGCGAAATAGCAGATTTGTCAAAAATGCTGTGTACCGTGAGTGATAACAGCCACATACAGGCATGGTTCTCATACACCGAGTCCGAACTGCTTGAGCTTTTGAACCGTTATGACCTGAAGCCCTCTGCCAAAGGTTTGATAGGCAAGGACGGTCAAGCGGTGAGCACCAAACTGCCTCCACTGAAACTACAGTTAAAGAACGGAAAAACCTATAGCCACGAAGGCATCGTGACAGAGATAGGCGGTATCGTAGATCGTAAGACCGGCACTGTGATAGGAAAAGCCACCTTCCCCAACCCAGAGGACGAGTTGCGCTCAGGCCTGTCTGTCACACTGATATTCCCTACAAAGATGGACAGTGTATTCCGTGTGCCTATGACGGCAGCCATACGCCTGCAGGACCAGCTGCTATTCTATCGTGTCAAGAAAGACGGCACGGCTGAGGGTGTCATCTGTGATGCTATCCCCTCAAATAGCGGAAACCACTTCTATGTAAAGAACGGTCTGAGGGCTGGCGATGAGGTGGTAATCAGGGGAGCCCACAAATTGTCTAACGGAGCAAAGGTAAGGTGATACGGGGATGGAGACAAACGAACAAAAGCTAAACTTCTTTGTCAGGCACTGGGTTGCAGCCGTTGCCATTGCTGTGCTGACCGTTGTCATCGGATGGGTGTGCCTCAATTCACTCTCCGTGGAGCAGTATCCTGACATAGCGCCGCCAATGGTAACGATACAAGCCACTTACGATGGTGCCGATGCGGGAACCGTGATGGAGTCTGTAGTAATGCCTCTGGAAGAGGTGGTGAACGGTGTTGAGAGAATGATGTATATGGACGCCACTGCCAGCTCCAACGGCGAGGGCGAGATAGACATATACTTTGAGCAGGGCACCAATGCCGACGAGGCTACCGTCAATGTGCAAAACCGTGTCAGCCAGGTCATGGGAGTATTACCTGATGCTGTCATCAAGTCTGGTGTAACCGTAACCAAGAATGTGAATGCCACACTGATGATTATGAGCCTGGAGAGCACCGACGGAAAGTTCGACCAAGAGTTCATCAGTAACTATCTGGATATAAATGTCATGCCCGTCATCAGACGCATCAATGGTGTAGGTCGTACGATGATTATGGGTGAGCAGTATGGTGTGCGCATTTGGATGAAGCCGGACCTGATGGGACTCTATGGCGTTACCCCCGATGATATCATCAGTGCCATCAACGAGCAGAACCTCGTTTCCCCTGTAGGCCGAATAGAGAGCACCGTTGAGAAGATTGACATTGAGTTCAACGGCTTGCTGGATGACATGAGCCAGTTTGAGAATATCATTATTCGTGCTTCGGATAAGGGCGAAGTACTGAGGCTGCATGACATTGCCGACGTAGAACTTGGAGCTCGCGCATACGATTTTCGCTCTAATATCAGCGGCAAGCCAGGTGTGATGTTCTATATCAAGATGGCACCTGGAGCCAATGCCACACAGGTGAACGCGCAAATCCGCGAAGTGCTGGCCGAGGTGGAGGGGCGTCTGCCTGCAGGATTGGAGTTCAAACTG
>JAEEGL010907258.1_pt1 | contig 16032 bp, 15 predicted proteins | sample 9134231 | NCBI WGS metagenome assembly JAEEGL01 (sample SAMN16246548, study PRJNA631951) | gut metagenome | biome: gut microbiome; feature: rumen; material: fiber-attached | host: Bos | place: Iran: Karaj | collected 2018-10 | reverse complement strand
TTTCCGACAGGTTGAATTTTCCTCAAGTTCTCCTTCTTCATAAATATGTTTTATATGTTCAACAATATTAGTTCTCGAAGTTTCAAACAGTTCTGCCATCTGTTGCTGAGAAAGCCATACAGTTTCATCTTTCATCTTCACAGAAATCTCTGTATTTCCATCAGGAGTTTTATAAATTTCTATGTCGTTCATTCATCAGCCTCCTCTGTGTTAAGCAACTACAATTCAATTCCAAGAATCTCTGTAATTTTTGAAAGCGTCGTGTTTATTTTTTCATCAGCAGCTTCACTATGTTTTTTATAATTGAGGATCGTATCTTTTACACTAAGAATTTCTTCTTCCTCTTTAGGATATTTACAAAGATCAAGGTTGTAGCCATTTGCCGCAATTTCAGATTTTTTGAAGCAACGAACTTTCTCGTTTCCTTCTTCAAACATTTCACTGCGGTTAGTCCACCACATTTTTACGACTTCCATGTGCTCGTCTGTTATAGGCTTTGTCTTTGAAAAATGTTTTAAATCTTCCGGCATATCCATGCGGTAAATCCAAAGTTCTTCACCTGGCTTTTTATTATCAAAGAAGAGGATGTTTGTTGTAATACTTGTATACGGAGCAAAAACACTTGCCGGCAAACGGATAATTGTATGAAGATTCATTTCTTCAAGAAGAACTTTTTTTACAGCAACACTTGCGCCATCATTTCCAAACAGGAACCCATCAGGAATGATTACACCGGCACGTCCATTCTGCTTAAGTCTTTTTGTAATGTATGCAATAAACAAAACTGCAGTTTCACTTGTTTTGAACTGAGCAGGAATATTAGTAAGTTCTGCAGCTGTTGTTACTCCACCATAAGGAGGATTCATTGCAATTACATCTACTTTTTCTTTTTCATCAAAATCGTTTATTGGTTTACAGAATGCAGTTCCATATTCAATCTGAGGTGTATCAATTCCGTGTACCAGAAGATTTGTATTACACAAAAGATATGGGAAAGGCTTATATTCAAATCCAAAAATTGAATTATTGATTTTCTTTACATCTTCATTAGAAACATTTTTCTGCTCATGGAAATAATCAATTGCGGCTGTAAGGAATCCTCCTGTACCACAGGCAAAGTCACCGAATGTTTCGCCAACACGAGGATTAAGCATTTCTACAATAAATCTTGTTACAGCACGAGGTGTATAGAACTCACCTGCACTTCCTGCGCTCTGAAGTTCTTTCAAGATAGTTTCATATATTTCACCAAAAGCATGAGTTTCTTCATAACTACCAAAATCAAGTTCATCAATAATGCTGATTATCTGACGAAGAAGAACACCATCCTTCATGTAGTTGTTTGCATCTTCAAAAGTCGTACGTACAATACTCTGACGAATTGGAGTATCTGGATTTATCTCAAGCTTTTTGAGTTTTGGGAAAAGTTCATTGTTTACAAAGTTTAGAAGCTGGTCTCCTGTAAGTCCTTTATTCTGATTTTCTGCATGAGCCCAGTTTCTCCAGCGCAAGTTTTCAGGAATTATTGATTCATAATTCTCATCTTCAAATTCCCAATCTTCTTCTTTGGCATCATAAACTTTTAAAAAGAGCATCCATGCTAATTGTTCTATTCTCTGCGCATCACCGTTAATTCCGGCATCGTTGCGCATTACATCTCTGATTCTTTTTACAAAACTGCTTAAGTTGCTCATTTTTTAATACTCCAAATCATTCTGACTTTATTTCTGAATCTATTATGCCACCCTATATAATTCATTTTCAAGTTCACGAAGCGCTGCTCTATACTTATCATTTCCGCCAAACAGTGCTGCAATTCGCGAAGGCTTGCCATATTTTGTGAATGGATTCTGTTTTAAGATTTCTGTTGATTCAATATCATAAATACCAAGTTCTGCGTATTTATCAAGCAAAGCATTTATTACTTCTTTTGCAGCTTCTCCATACTTGCCAAACAAATCTCGTTTCTTTACATTTTCTGCACGTTCACGTCTTGTGAGTGGTTTCTGGTTAAATGCAATATGACAGATAAAATCAAAGTCATCTACATCTGACATATTCTGTTCTTTCTTAATGAGCTCAAGGTCTATACCCAAATCTTTAAGCATATTACGGATAACTTCTTTTTTCTGTTCTTCGTTCCAGGTTTGAATAAAGTTTTCCAGAGTCTGATATGTTCCAAGAATACTTTCCTTTGTGTAATCTTCAATAGATTCTTGTTTTAGAAGTTTTCCATCTGTGTCATAAATACTAACAACACGCTGTAAAACTTTTACGTTAACTCCACCTTTACCCACAATAGGTTTTAAAGTTGGAATTGGTGGATCAACTATAATAATATCATCTCCATCGTCTCCCTCTGGAGGAGTTTCGCCACCATCTTCTGGTTTATCTGGTTGTGCAGGATCTTTTCCGTAATCATCATCCTGCTCAATTTCACCATCCCATTCAGGATCTGCAAAAAGGCGGCTTACCCTGCGGAAGTCCATGATTGTAAAATGAGTTTTTCCTTCATCATATCTTAGACGCGTACCACGACCAATAATCTGTTTGAACTCTGTCATTGAATTAATCAGTTCATCAAGGACAATGAGTTTTACCATCTTACAATCACTTCCGGTAGAAAGAAGTTTTGAAGTAGTTGCTATTACAGGATATTGCTGTGAAACAGAAATAAAGTAATCAAGTTTATCTTTTCCGTATTTATCACTTCCTGTAATACGGACAACATACTGTTCTTTTACATTTCCCTGACTATCTTTCAGAATCATATCTGTATTAAGATTATTCAAAGCAATTCGCATTCTTTCTGCTGCATCTTCAGTTGGACAGAAAACTATCGTTTTAGACATGCGGTCTGTTTCTTTAAGGAACTTTGTAATTTCTGAAGCTACTTCATCAATTCTGTCTTGAATAATGATATTGTAATCATAATCCGAAAGATTATATTCACGGTCTTCAATTTCATTTCCAAGAATATCTTTTTGTCCCTTTCTTGGTCGCCAGCAATCATCAATACTTGTATGAACATTTATTACTTTAAATGGAGCAAGGAAGCCGTCTTCAATTCCCTGTTTAAGGCTGTATGAATAAACAGGCTCGCCAAAGTAATCAATGTTAGAAACATACTTTGTTTCCTTTGGTGTAGCTGTCATACCAATTTGAGTTGCACTGCTAAAGTAATCAAGAATCTTTCTCCAACGGGAATCAGCTTTTGCAGAACCACGGTGGCACTCATCAACAATTATCAAATCAAAGAAATCTGGAGAGAAGAACTCTTTATATTTTGAAAGTGCTTCTTCAAACTCTTCCTCACTTTCTTCTTCATCTTCGCTTTTATGCTTTGCAGAATCCAGCTGCTGATAAAGAGCAAAATAAACCTGATAAGCTGAGATTTTTGATTTATCTTCTTTCTGGAAATTAATCTTATGTATTACTTTTTCTAAAGGTTTAAAATCACCGTTTATTGTCTGGTCTACAAGATTGTTTCTGTCAGCAAGATAAAGAACTTTCTTTTTAGTTCCTGATTCAATAAGTCTCCAGACAATTTGGAAAGCTGTATAAGTTTTACCAGTTCCTGTTGCCATCGCAATAAGGATTCTTGTGTGATTTTTGGCAATTGCTTCAAGTGTTCTGTTTACTGCATTACGCTGATAGTATCTTGGTGGATAGCAGTTTGCCCCGGAATAAAATGGAGTATTTAATAGTTTTTCTTCATAACAAAGTGGTACATCATAAACTTTCGTTGTACCATCAATTTCATATTTTTCACGGTTTTCAACTTCAGTAATTTTTTCTGCATCAACACCACGCCATCGTACCATAAGTTCGTCAGCTGTAGGAAAATCAGAAAGTGCAATTTCTTTTTCCAAACCAGTTGTAAAATCATGCTCAAAAAAGCTTGTGCCATTTGAAGTATAAACGAATGGTACATCCAGTAAAACACCATAAGAGATTGCTTGTTGTAAACCATAAGATGAAGAATGATTATTATCTTTTGCTTCTACAATTGCTAGCGGAGTTCCCTTATTATACCAGAGAATATAGTCACATCGTTTTCCTTTATCACGACTTGGAATATTTCCTTTTATGTGTACTTTTCCATCTGTAAAATCGTTAAGTGGTGAATATGCAATATGGAGATTTTGATTTCGTTTTTTTACAGCTTTCCACAGTTCTGTCTCCATAGAGATTTTTTTGGCATCCCATTTTGATTCAAGTGCAGTGGTAATATATTCATGTTTTATATCTTCTTCAGACATTTCGTTAATATCAAAAATATCACTCATAAAAACTCGATCCTCCCACTACCCCAGCTTCTCCGCTTCCCTTAAACAAATCTCAGCAGTAGCTCTATCCCCCAACCTTGCATATTCTTCACTCATCTTGCGCAGGAAAAAAGCATCATTTGCACGGCCAAGATTTAAGTCAAGTGCACGCTCATAAACATCAAGTGCAAGCTCATCGGAAATAACGCAGTCAATATTCTTTTTTAAGATATTCAGTGTAAAAGAAATTACTTCCGGGAAGAAAATATAAAAATAGGAATAAGAGTATTCCATTTTGATAATCTGTTCCAGCAGGATAATAGCGTCGTAATATTCACTGCGGATTACAAGCTCCTCTGCAAGAATGTAGCCGTAATCCATAAAATCCTCGCGCGTAAAATAATCTTTGAGTGAAAAATCTGCGTGTGTCATCTGCATCCGTTTAAACTCGGCAACAGCTTCATCTTCCATCTGGTGCATAAGGGTATAAAAAATCAGCTTAGCACGACTTTCATTATCCTGACGCTCGGAAAGCCATTTATAATAATTAAAAGATTCTGTACCTGAATTATCGCGTCTTACCCGGCTGAAAAAAGATTCATCAAAAATAGAACGCTGTCTTATATCTGAAAGGACCCTGTATGCTTTTATTACCTCGTTAAACTCATCAACTCGCGAAACATCGCCAGAAAGGTCTGGATGGAGAATCTTAACTTTTTCTCTGTACGCTCTTTTGATTTCGGCTAATGATGCATTCTGACGTACACCAAGGATTTGATAGAAATCTTTCATATTCATTAAAAGATTGTCGAATAAAGTTCGACAATGACAGTCATCAAGTTCGACAATGACAGTCATCAAGTCTGACAATGACAAACTGTTGTGGTAATATTAAAAAATATTAAAGAGTTTTTCAATATCGGGCTTCTGTACTATCATTACAGGGCATTTTGAGCCGGACAGTACTTCATTCTGATGATGAGAAAGAACGTTATTTTTTGAAACCGATTTATCTGTACTCGCATTGCCGCCAAGAACAATCAAATCTGCATCAAACTCATCTGCTGCCTTAAGGATTTCCGTATAAACTCCACCACTTCTAAGCTCTGTCTGTACCGAAACCCCTTTTTTAGAAGCAAGCATAACTGCATAGTTCAAATAATTCTGACCATCGGCCCGGAGCTTTTCTTCCAGCGTATACTTTGAATCAGACATAATCAGGCTGTTCATTGCAAGATATTTGATTGTAGCAGTATCTACCACATAAACAAACTTAAGAGAAATATTATAGGTTTTAGCCATCATAACTGCGTACATAGCAGCATGAAGTGAAGACTGTCTTCCGTTTATAGCAACAATAATTTTCTTAAAAAAACTTTTACCCATAAGCTTTCAATTTCCTGCTTTTACTGCTTTATTTACTTGTATTCCTTTTTTTCAAAGCTTTAAGAACAAAAACATTTTCGCGTTCACGTTCTTCAAGCACGCTTTCTATATAATTTTTTGTTTCCACTGTCTGCGGAATTATCATTTTATCAAGAGCGTTTACCCTTCTCTGAGTTTTCTTTACTTCCTCTGCAAGCCGCCAGACTATAGAACGGATTGAAGCCATTTGAGTAAGAAGTGCCAGCAGCTCAAAAAAAGAAGCAATTGTTTCGTCGGTATTTGAATAAGTACCTTCAAAGGAATAGAAAAGCTCCTGCTTTGGGATTTCTACATCAATCGAAGGAAAAGTCATTCCACCTATTGTAACATTCTTTTCCATCATTTCAAAATCATAATGAATAGAATGCGAAATCCTTTCTATCTGATCTGCACCATCGAGCATAAGCATTTTTTTAAGCTGAGGATATGCCTTTGCAACAGCCTTATCAATATCCTTTTCCAGAAGCTTAACCTTTTCTACAAGGTGCATAAGCTCTCGTACAAGAATCTCCCGTTTCTCTTCCAGAAGCTCATAGCCGTTTGTTGAAACTGCAAGCTGTTCCTTCATTGAGATAAGGTTTGATTTTGTTGGTGCAATATTCAGTCTTGCCATAGCTAACTATTTTCCTCCGGTTACTCGCTGTCGGTTTCCGGTAAATATTTCTGAATAAACTCAGGCTTAATTCTTGTAAGTTCTCCGCGTGGAAGCACAGAAAGAACCTTCCAGCCTAAATCAAGAGTCTGTTCAATTGTTCGTTCCTCGTGTTCACCCTGCGCAAGGAACTCCGATTCAAGCTTTTCGCCAAATCTAAGGTAACTTCGGTCCAGCTCACTAAGCTCTTCTTCTCCAATAATTGCCGCCAGGTTTCTTATTGATTTTACCTTTGAGTAAGCCGCAAACAACTGGCTTGCAACTTGAGCATGATCCTCGCGGGTCATTCCTTCTCCAATTCCATCCTTCATAAGTCGCGAAAGACTTGGAAGAGCAGAAACTGGAGGATAAACTCCCTTCTGAGAAAGCTCACGGTCAAGAACAATTTGTCCTTCTGTAATATAACCGGTTAAGTCCGGAATAGGATGAGAAATATCATCGTTCGGCATTGAAAGAATTGGAATCTGAGTAATAGAACCTTTACTGCCCTTTACCTTTCCTGCACGCTCGTACAATTCAGCAAGGTCAGAATACAAATAGCCAGGATAACCTTTACGCCCCGGAACTTCACCTCTTGTTGTAGAGATTTCGCGCAAGGCCTCACAATAGTTTGTCATATCTGTCATTACAACAAGAACGTGCATACCTTTTTCAAAAGCCAGATATTCAGCGGCAGTCAAAGCACAACGTGGAGTAATGATTCTTTCAATACTAGGTGAATCTGCAAGCGAAAGGAACATAACTACATTTGCAAGAACACCGGATTCTTCAAACGTATCGGTAAAGTATTTTGCAACGTCGTATTTAATTCCCATTCCTGCAAAAACCATTACAAACTTTTCGTCGCTGTTGCGGAGCTTTGCCTGCCTGATAATCTGTGCCGCAAGCTTATTGTGAGTAAGACCGTTTCCAGAAAAAATCGGGAGCTTCTGACCGCGTACAAGAGAGTTCATTCCATCTATTGAAGAAATACCTGTCTGGATAAAGTCACGCGGGTAAACTCGTGCATAAGGATTTATAGGATTTCCGTTTATGTTTCTTTTTTCCGAAGAGATGATTGGCGGATAACCGTCGGCAGGCTCACCAAGTCCGTTGAAAATACGACCAAGCAGGCCTTCTCCAACGCGAAGCTCCAGCGGATTCCCAAGAAACTCAAAGCTTGTTTCATCCAGATCAAGGCCCGTAGTATCGCCAAAAATCTGTACGATTACTGCCTTTTCAGAAACATCAACTATTCGTCCTGTTCGTTTTTTTCCGTTTCTGTCCCTTACACAAACTGTTTCTCCAAAAAAAACATTTTCTGTTTTTTTCAGTACAACAATAGGACCATCTACGGAAGCAACTCCCCTATATTCAATTCCTTTCATTATATACCAGCCTTAACAAACATTCTTTCCAATTCGCCCATCTGAGAGTCAAGGTGATCTTTTACTGTTTGTATTTTATCAACCTCTTCATTGCTGTAGGTAGTTTTTATTCGGATAATTTCCTCGCGCACAGGTAAAGCCACAACCTGAGGAAGCGGTGCTCCGTTATTTAAAACCGCACGTGCCCTTTCGTAGAACTGCATCATCAAATCAAGAATCATAATCTGCTTTTCGCTGCTGCAATATTTATCTACTTCATCAAAAGCACTCTGCTGTAAAAATCCGTTTTTAATCATTTCTGCAGTAACAAGCACAAGTCGTTCTGAATCCGGCAGGGCATCCGGACCAATAAGCCTTACAATCTGCTGCAGCTTATTTTCGCTCTTCAATACCTCAAGGGCATTTTTGCGTAATGTATACCATTTAGGATTATTTACTTCCCACCAGTCCTTAACTTCGTCAGCATATTCTGAATAAGAATCAATCCAGCCGATTGCAGGATAATGGCGGGCATTTGCAAGCTCTCTGTCCAAAGCCCAGAAGCAGCGGATAAAGCGTTTTGTATGCTGAGTAACAGGCTCTGAAAAGTCGCCGCCCGGTGGAGAAACTGCACCAATAACGCTTACGCTTCCTTCATCACCTTCAAAATCAATAATTCGTCCTGCACGTTCATAGAAGCTTGCAAGTCTTGTTGGAAGATAAGCCGGGAAGCCTTCTTCTGCAGGCATTTCTTCCATACGTCCTGAAAGCTCACGTAAAGCTTCTGCCCAGCGCGAAGTTGAATCTGCCATAATTGCAACATCCATTCCCATGTCGCGGTAATATTCTGCAAGCGTAATTCCTGAATAAAGAGAAACTTCACGGGCAGCAACCGGCATGTTTGAAGTATTTGCAATAAGAATTGTTCGCTCCATAATAGAACGGCCTGTTCTAGGGTCAATCAATTCCGGGAACTCCGTAAGAACATCGGTCATTTCGTTTCCACGCTCGCCGCAACCAATGTAGATGATTAAGTCTGCATCGCACCATTTTGCAACCGCATGCTGAGTCATTGTTTTTCCGGTACCAAAGCCGCCAGGAATTGCAGCGGTACCACCCTTTGAAAGCGGGAAGAAAACATCTATAACGCGCTGGCCTGTAATGAGCGGTTCCGAAACACCAAGCTTTTTCGCGTAAGGACGAGGTTTTCTAACCGGCCAATAGTGGCTCAGCTTTATTTCTTCATCATATTCTGTAGTACCAATTACTTCATCAACTGTGTAGTCGCCGGTACCGTTCCAGGTTTTAAGTGTTGTTCCACGGATTTCTGTTGGAATCATAATCTTTTGGGTGATTGATTCTGTTTCCTTAACTATACCAACAGTAAAGCCCTTGAAGATTTTTGAACCAGCCTGGACACCTTCTGCCGCCTCAAAATGCCATTTTTTATTTATATCAAGCGGTTCTGTTCTTTCGCCGGGAAGAAGAAATACACCGGACTCTTTGAACATAGATTCCAGAGGTCGTTGAATACCATCATAAATGTTTCCAACAAGTCCCGGACCAAGTCTTAAAGAAAGCGGTCGCTGAGTACATACAACCTTTTCGCCGATGTACATTCCGGTGTCTTCCTCGTAAACCTGAATCGTAGTATTTCCCTTGTTCTGGCGGATAATTTCACCAATAAGCTTTTTTTCGCCTACATCAACAACATCATACAAGCCGCAGCCGTCGAGTCCTTCTGCATAAATAATTGGTCCCGAAATACGGGTAATTTTTCCTTCAATCATTAGTTCAAGCCTCCAAAAAGGGCTTCTGCAAGCTCTGCTCTGTTTTTATCAAGAACACTTCCAAGAGCTTCGCTTATTGTAAGTCTGTACCTGTAATTCTTATCCTCTGATTCAAGGATTATTCCCTTTAGATTTTCCTTTTCTAAAGAATATGTTTCTTCCGGTACAATCTCACCAAAATCAACCTGCTTATAGCCGCTGATTACTTTTTTATATTCTTTGTTAATTGCAGTTTTAGCAGTATTAAAATCAAAACCGTAAATATAGGCTGTAAGCTTATTTTCTGCTTCTGATTCTTCCACTGTACGGATAATATAATCCGACGGAAGCAGACTTAAAACAAGCTCAAGCCGTTTTTTTTCTGTAAGCGATGAAAGATAGCTGTTGATTTTTGACATCATTGAAGTCTGAATAAAACTAACCTTCATTCGCTGCTTTTCAAGAGGAGCTGCGGCATCCTTATCTTTTTTAAAGGCAAGAAGCTTTTCTGCATAATAAACTTCCTTATCCTTTTCCGCTGCAGCCACATCATCATCAACGGAAGCAATTATCTGAGAAACATCATCCTCCGTTTTTTTACGGATATTCTCTGCTTTTTTAGCCGCATCATTGAGTATTTCTTTATCTAAGATTTCTGTAGATCTTAATTCCTGCATTTTTCCTACTTCCGTTTTACAAACTAAACATCCACTCCAACAGCCTCACGGATTGCATCAGACAATGTCTTTTTAGACTGCAGATGACCGTTCAGCCCCGGAACTTCTACTACAAGAGGATATTTTCCTTTTTTCAGCCATGCAATTTCTTCCTGTTCAATCAAAGCGGCAGCCTCTTCGGTAAGGATAAGCACTCGCGGGATTTCGTTTACCGGAACTCCGGCTGCACCACCCTTTCCCGTAATTCTGTTAAACGCTTCCAAAACCTCTGAACGGGTTTCTGCCACTGTACCGTCTATTCCGGTCAGTCTGAAGGCAAGAACAATTTCACGGCTTCCAATTACATAAAACTTCATTTAGAGTACTAAAATAAGAACTCCAACAAGAACGCCCCAAAGACAAATACCTTCTGCAAGACCTGCAAAAGGAAGAGCCTTTCCTGAAACCTCAGGATTCTCGCTCATTGCACCCATAGCGGCAGCACCAATTTTTGCTACGGCAATACCACCGGCAATACAAGCCAATCCTACAGCAATAGCAGCGGCAATATACTTTAATGCTCCTGAAACAGCAACAGCCGATTCTGCAGTCTGCTCTGCATCAGCACCATTTTCCTGTGCAAAAATAGCAGTACAGAACACAGCCATAACTGCCAGAATTGCAAAAAGTCTCTTTTTCATATCTATACCTCACAAAAAAATTACTTAAGTTCAAATGTCAAATCTACAAACTTTAACCAAAATTGGCTCTCAGCTGGAATCCACCACGAAAAAACGGCTTCCGCGCTACGCTTGTGCAGATGTTTTTTCGTGTCGGTTCCAGCTTACGCCAATTTTTAATAACTCATACATTTGACATTTAATCTTACCCAATTTCAAATTTAAACGGTTTAAATTCCTTACCCGTTTCATGGAAGAATTTACTGAAAAACTCATAATATTGCAAACGGATAACCTGAATTGCAACAACCATACCTTCCAGAACAATAATTACAGCGTTTCCTACAACAAGAATTATAATTCCTGCAATACTGCCTTCTCCACCACAAAGCTGAGTCAGCGTATAAATAAGGAAGTCCAGTACGGCGTGTGACAAAGCAAATGCACCAACTCGGACAAAGCTTACTGTATTAGAAAGATATCCTGAAACAACTTCAATAATTCCTACAATTCCAGAAATAATGAACGAGCCGACTCCGTTTTCAAAAACTGGTCTTTTTCCTGCAACAAGATTTTTAAAAGGCTCTTCGAACGCAGAAAGGAAAAGTGTAATTCCCATAATCACCCAATCGTAAACGGCAATTGAGTGATGGAAAAGCACCATTCTGAGCACAAGCACAATTACGTACCAGAAGAAAACTGCACCGGAAAGTCCGTTCTTTCCAAAAAAGGCTTCGTCATAACGCTTAAGCATTATGTTATTTATGATATTGATAATAAGACCGATTGTATTGATTACAAATCCAATTGCAACCGCAACACCAAAAACACCAAACATTGCCTTTATTGAAGAAGGATTTGACGACGGCATAAGTGTAAGAATTGGTGCATGTGGATGTCCGAACAGTCCTGTTACCCATTCAGCGAACGGTTCAAGAAGTGTTTCGTTAGAGAAGAACTCTCCTGTAAGCAGGCCCATAATAGAACTGGTAACACCTATTGCCATAAAAATTGGAGCAAACTTGTTCCAGGCGCCAACCTTAATAACCTTCTTCGCCATAAGAATACCGGCAAGCACAAAAACAAGTCCCTGTCCCAAATCGCCGAACATTATTCCAAAAAGCAAGGTAAAGAAAACTGCAACAAAAGGAGTCGGGTCAATTGTTCCGTAAAGAGGTGAACCATAGCTGAAAATCATTCGTTCAAAGCTTTTTACAAACTTACCATGTGTAAGCTTTACAGGAACCTGTTCTTTACCGGACACTACATCCGGCACCTCAAGAGGATTATACTCGCGGATAGCAATTCTTCCCTCTGTAATGTCGTCCAGCTTCTGCATATAAGTCTGGCTTTCTGAAAGCGGAATCCAGCCCTTTATTCTATATACAAGCTCAGTAGATTCAAGATTTCTCTGAACTGCCGAAATCTGTTTGCTTATTGCAAAGGTTCCCAAAAGATTGATTAGCATTGCCTTGTGAGTTTCTGCAAAGTTATTCTTTTCTACATTAAGCTCTTCAAGTTCATTTTCTGCTTCGATTTTTTCTCTCTGCATGCTTGCAAGAACATCCTCTGGTACCCCCTGAAAATCTTCAGGTACATCAAGCTGAACAAAGCCACAGCGCTTAAGCTCTGTGTCCATTGCAAAACGGCCTTTTTTAGAGGAAGCAACAATTACCCTTGAATTATCTTCGCCAAGAGGAATTACAACCGCATTATCCTGAAGGGAATCCTTGAGCATTTCAAAGTTTTCAGGTGCAATCTTTCCAATCTTAAGTGAAAGGAACGAAAGGTGCTCAAGCTCTGAATAAGAAACCTTAAGGTTAGAAAAAGCCTTAGCTTCTTTGTATGCGTCGGTAACTTTTTCCACCAGCTGATGACCCTCCACCAGCTTTTCTTCTATTTGTTTATAGGAAACAAGAAACTTGTTTGCTTTTGTTCTGTCTTCTGCAGTTGGAACAGAAAAGTTTGTTACATCTATGCTGCCAGTTTCAATTCCAAAAAATACACTGGCTTTTAAAAGCTCTTCGTAATACTGGCAGTCCGTATCCATAAGAAGCTGGATTTCATCTTCAGCAGAATCTGAAGCTTTTTTATCCTCGTGAGGTTTGCCCAAAAACTGAAAGGTTCCTCTTTTTCCTATGAACTCAAGCACAGAAGCAATATCTTCTTTAAGCACCATAAGCTCAATCAACCGCATTTCCGATGTTCTTGCCATTCCTACCCCCATTGTCATTTTCGGACAATCTCAATAATCATTTTTGGACAATTTCAATTGTCATTTTCGGGCTTGATCCGAAAACCTATTCCGCCATACCGGCTGCACTCTTTGCCTCTGCATGACTTATATTCAATCTGAGACTTTCTACTGCCGTGCGTATACAACGCAATTCAAAATCTTTTATATAAAACCAGCCGATTAAGGCCGCACTCGTCATTCCGTGAATATGAAAAAGCCTTTGTGCAAGACTGTTCATTCTAACCAGATTTTTACGTTCAATCCAGCTTGGCTCTATCTGCCACACTTCTCCGCTTACATGAGGATTAAGAAGCTCCGCATACTTCCAGTTTTCCCACTGGCTGTAATCTTCAAGATTTTTGTCCAGAATCCTAAGTGCCGGAGCCGCAATAGGATCATTTTTATCCGGAGCATCAGTGATGTAGATAAGCTTTTGCTTTATTTCTTCCGCCCCCAGTTTAAAGAAGCGCTTAAGTCTGATAACCCAAACTATATTCTTTATTATATACTCTTCTGTATAAAAATCGAGTAATGCCTGACGAGAATCTGAATCTGTTTTGTTTATTGCATCCCAGAGATTTTTTACACACTGTAAGTCTATTTTAAACTCAATCTGCTGCTGACTGTGACTGTCTGGAACTGAATTAAGCCATGCAAACTCCGTACCTTCAGTAATATTTGCAAGATCAGGCCAGGCAGAATAATTAAGCTTTGAATATTTGCTTGTGCTTATAACCGGTACAAGCTGAGGACATTCGTGCTCACCGTTACAAAGCGCCGCACTTATTTCCTTAAGATTTTCTGCCTCATAAAAAGAAAGCTGGGCTGTAAGAACAGGATCCGGCTTGTCAAACTGATCCAAAAGCGTAATATACTGAGTCAAAAAGCGTTTAAGAGCTTCGGTCTCAATTTCCTGTGCAAGCAGAACCTCCGGCAAAGCAGGTGGCTGAGAAGAAAACAATAAAGCCCAAAGGTCATCAACCTTATTGACTTCAAACAATTGAGAGGCTCTTTGATTTATAAATGATTTTCGTAAAAGTCCTGCTGCCTTTGCATAAACAAAAGCTTCTGCACCAGATTTATCCATAAGCAGAAACTCCGGTAAAGCTTACGCAAAAAGGAGCTTTTCCAGCAGCTCATTGAACCTTTCCTGGTCCTGCGGCTTTTCCTCAAGCTCCTGCTTGTACAGCTCTATATCTTTTTCATATTTCTGTGCTGTTTTCTGCAGTTCAATCTGATATTTTTCCTCAAGCTTTTTTACAACCTGAGCATATTTTTCGTTATAAAGTCTGTTGTATTCGGAATGGACTTCGGCAAGCTTTTCTTCGCGAACTTTTAAAGCTCCATTCACAATAGAAGATGCTTTTTTTTCAATCTCCAGAAGATGATAAATAGCATCCATTTCTTTATTTGTTTCTGCCATATTCTATTCCAGTGAATTAATAAGTTCGCAGATTTCCTGAGGTGTATCTGCCTTTAGAGCCTTTTCTATAAAGTCGGGATTATTAAGAACCTCAAGGATATCTCTAAGCACATTTATTCTAAGCTCAGCGTTTTTTCCATCAAAAAGGATTTCGATAATGATATGTACTACAGGCTTTTCTGTACTTTCCGGATCAAGAGGCTCAAACTCAATGCCGTTTTTGCTTATACCAACAGCAATTCCAACCCTCTGTACAGATTCCGTTAACGCATGAGGTACAGCAGCATATTTTACAATGGCTGTACTCATCTTATTTTCGCGATGAATTAGGGCTTCCAGAGATTCTTTTCGATTGATTTGAGGCTGTTTTGCAACAATCAACTCAAGTAATTCTGCAAAACATTCCTCTTTTTCAGTGCTCTCCAGATTTATTTTTATAACATCCGGAGTGATTATATTTCTGAGCATTTTCCTTTTTTATCAGGTTTATTCAGCAGCTTCTTCAGTTGTTTCAGAAGAATCCCACCAGTTTCCAGCTGAAATAGTTGTTTCTTCAGTTTCAGTTGACTCTGTTGTTACTGCTTCAATAGAAGAATCAAGTTTAGGCTTTTTGTTTACCAATGCAAGAGAGAATGAAAGCACGAAGAACAAAACAACCATTACACAGGTTGCTTTTGTAAGAACGCTTGCTGAATGAGAACCAAATGCAGCTGTACCACGTCCACCTAAAAGTCCACCCATTCCATCTTCGCCATCATCCTGGATTGCTACTAAAAGAATAAGCAATGCACAAACAATAATAAAGAAAACCAAAAGAACAATACCAACTGTACTCATATTTATCTCCAATTATAATAATCAAATAAAGTGTATTGTATTTTAATAAAAAGGAAGGATTTAATCAATAGCCAGAAATGAGTCACATGGAAATCAATTATTTAACATATACATAAAAAAAAATAGCTATCGGTCAAGGTCCGTCTTTCCCTATCGCTATTTTTTTGAAATCATTTTATCAAATTGATTTCCATAGCCTGTATTTTTGTCCCTTCAAGAAGGGAAGATTTCAGTTATTAGAGTACACAGGCTGCGATTTGCCCTAGGATTGCGAACTGGTGAGCAATCACGCAGCCTGCCGTTTTGCCCTTGCAAAACGGATACTACTAAAGTACACAAATAGGTACAAAAGTCTCAGCCTTAAGTGATGCACCGCCAATTAAACCACCGTCAATGTCTGGCTGAGCGAGGAGTTCGGCAGCGTTTGAAGCCTTCATAGAGCCACCGTACTGGATGATAACTTCGTCGGCAACTTTCTGGTTGTAGAGCTTGGCGATGTAGGCGCGGATAAACTTGTGCATAGCCTGAGCATCTTCTGGAGTAGCAGTTTTGCCTGTTCCGATAGCCCAAACTGGTTCGTAAGCGATTGTTACATTTTTCATCTGTTCTGCTGTAACACCGGCAAGACCTGCACTGAGCTGGAAGGCACAAACCTGCTCTGCTTCACCAGCTTCACGTTCGCTCAAAAGCTCACCGATACAAAGGTCAACTTCGAGTCCGCTTGCAAGAGCCTTGCGTAC
>JAEEGL017116499.1_pt1 | contig 16033 bp, 12 predicted proteins | sample 9134231 | NCBI WGS metagenome assembly JAEEGL01 (sample SAMN16246548, study PRJNA631951) | gut metagenome | biome: gut microbiome; feature: rumen; material: fiber-attached | host: Bos | place: Iran: Karaj | collected 2018-10 | reverse complement strand
GGTCCGATATGGCGATAGAATTCTGTCATAAATGATTGGCAGAATCTCATCACTTCCCCATCACTCTTTCCACGAGGATCAAAGTCTGAGCCACCTTTACCTCCACCCATAGGAAGTCCGGTTAAGCTATTTTTGAATGTTTGTTCAAAACCTAAGAATTTTAAAATTGATAAGTTAACGGATTTATCAAATCTCATGCCACCTTTATAAGGGCCAATCGCAGAATTGAATTGCACACGATAACCGGTGTTTACTCTAATCTTGCCTGCGTCATCCACCCATGGGACACGGAACTCAATAATTCTTTCTGGGACCACTAGTCTTTCAAGAATTGAGTATTGTTCAATCTTGGGATCTTTTTCCACAAGGAAATCCATTGAATCTAAGAATTCTTCAACAGCCGCTAAGAATTCTTTTTCGTTTGAGTACTTATTTTGCACATCTTTTAATAAGGTGTTTAAGTATTCGCTTTTGTACATTTTTTTACCTCCTACGCTCCTACAAAAAATAAAAATTTCCCCCGATGGAGAAAACATTTTTACAAATTATTGTAGTAAGTCATATAGCATTATTAAGTTAACATTTATATAAAATGTTTTCAATTTAATAAAAAAGACCAGTGGTTTGCTGGTCATTTTAACTACTTCGTAGTTATTAAATAATTAATACAACGTGTGCTTCAAAGACATGTACTCACTGTAGAGTTTCAAACATGCCTTTCTATCTAATTCAATAACAAGTTTTTCTCTTTCTCCGGGTTGTTGCATTTTGTAGAATTTAGCATCTCTAAATCCAATTTCTTCAGTATCGATAATATTACAACCATAATAGACTTTTTCGATATTAGCCCAAAGGATTGCAGACATACACATTGGGCACGGTTCTCCAGTTGTGTATAATTCACAACCCGATAAGTCAAATGTTCCTAATTTCTTACAGGCTTTATGAATCGCCATCATCTCACCATGGCATGTGGGATCGTTATTCTTTAAAACTTGGTTATGACCTTTTCCAATAACCTCACCATTCTTCACAATAACCGCACCAAAAGGACCGCCATGGCCAGCCTTAATACCTTTTCTGGCTTCGTTAATAGCCATTCTCATATATTTATTCATATCGAGCACCTCTAAAAATAATTATAACGGAAATGAGTATTTCTCTATAAATGAAAACTAATTATTGTTATAATTCTTTCACCATTTGTTTAGGAGGTAGAGGCATGATTAGTAAAAAATTAGCCATTGATGTTCTAAATGAAGCGTTAACCACAGGTGCTGACTATGCAGAAATCTTTTATGAAGATTCACATAGTTATTCTTTATCCGTTGAAAACGGTAAAGTGGAAACTTCATCTAGTAATTTAATGAATGGCGTTGGTTTACGTCTACTAAAAGAAAATCAAACAGTGTATGGATACACGAACGATTTAACCAAGAAAGGTTTAATCTCTTTAGCGCAGTCCTTAAGAAGTTCTTTCAAAGGCGAAAGAAAAATCACTGTTAATAAATTAGAGATGATTAGGGTGAAAAACCGTAATCCTATAACTAAAAGTTATGATTCCATCTCTAGAGAGGAAAAAATCGCTCTAGTGAAGGAAGGTATTGAAGAAATTGAAGCACTAAAAGATCCACGTATCGTTAGATATATTGGTTCCTTTGGTGATGTTCATAGAAGTGTTGCTATTTTCAATTCCAAAGAAAAATGGTTCAAACGCGATACAGAGTTTGGCAGATTAGCCTATATGATTGTCGCCGCAGACCAAAACGGATTTGAAACAGCCTTTGAAGGTCCTGGTTGTCAACAAAGTATCGACTACTTTAGAACGACAGTTAAGGCTAGAGAAGTCGCGAAGAAAGCCGCAAAGACCGCTCTTATGATGTTAGAAGCTAAAGAATGTCCTAGTGGCAAGATGCCGGTTGTTATTGGAAATGGCTGGGGTGGAGTTTTGTTCCACGAATCTTGTGGTCACCCATTAGAAGCTAGTGCAATCTCTCGTGGTTTATCCTGTTTTACAGGTAAGGAAGGCGAAATGATTGCCTCTCCAATCGTCAGCGCAGTTGATGATAGCACTATTCCACAAGCATGGGGTTCTATCGATATTGATGATGAAGGTAATCCAGGCACAAAGCGTTTATTAATTAAAAACGGTAAATTAGTCGATTACATGATTGATGACTATAACGGTCGTAGAATGAATAGACAAGGTAACGGTGCTTGTCGAAGACAAAACTACAAATATTGTCCAACATCACGTATGTCTAACACATACATTTGTAATGGTACAAGCACACCTGAAGAAATTATCAAAGCCACTAAGTTAGGCTTATATGCTGTCAGCTTTAATGGTGGTTCAGTCGATCCCACTACTGGCGAATTCAACTTCGGTTGTAGTGAAGCCTATATCATCAGAGATGGTAAGGTTTGTGAACCAGTTAAAGGCGCAACATTAATCGGTCATGGTGATGAAATCTTAAAACACATCGACATGATTGGTAACGATTTAGCCTTAGCACAAGGTATGTGTGGTGCTGCAAGTGGTAGTATTAGAACAAATGTTGGTCAACCTACACTAAGAGTTAGCGAAATCACCGTTGGTGGTCGCGGAGGGGAGCTTAAATAATGAGATACGATAAGTTTTTTGCCCTAGCCAAAGAGGCTGGTATTGAAGAAGCTGAGTTATATGTCGGTGAGAGTTTCTCATTGAGCTTCTCACTATTTCATAGTGAAGTCGACAATTATTCCTCAAACAAATCCATGACAATTCTCGCAAGAGGTATTATCAACGGAAAATTTGGCACTGCTACATGTGACTCTTGGAGTGCTGAACACGCCAAATATTTAGTCAACGAAATCGTCAAAAATGCAGGTGTCATTGAAAATGAAGATCCCGCTTTTATCTTCGAAGGTTCCAAGCAATATAAGAAGATCAATACATTTAATAGAGATTTAGAAAAGATCTCCATTGATGAAAAGATGAAGAAACTCTATGAACTAGAAAAGGCTATTCGTGAAGGAGACAAACGCATCGTTGAAGTCGGTGGTGTTGAGTATAGTGAATCAGCAGAAAGCGTTACAATTCTTAACTCAAAAGGCCTAAAACTCGCGCAAAAATCCAATTATTTTGTGTATGTTGGCCAAGCAGTCGCAAGAGAAGCAGATCAAACAAAGTCTGGTTATGACCTCTTTTTAGACAACGATTTCAGCAAATTTGATGTTAAGAAATTGGCGGCTGATGTAGTGAAAAACACAGTTAGTCAATTAGGTGGAGAGCTTTGTGAGTCCGCTACATATAAAGCGGTCTTATCTCCAGATGTTGTTAAGTCATTTTTAACCTTCTATGTTGGACACGCTGAAGCTGAAAATGTACAAAAACGTTCTTCCTTATTCATCGGACAACTTGGAAAACAAATTGCATCTAGAAAAATCACTATTGAAGATAAACCTTTAAAGAGAAATGTCTTCTCTAGATGGTTCGATGATGAAGGTGTGGCAACATATAACAAAGCCATTATTAAAAATGGTGTCTTACAAACTTATTTATACAACTTAACTACCGCTGCAAAAGAAGGTATCCAATCAACAGGTAACGCTTCCAGAAGCGGTGGTAAGATGGAAACTGGCACATTCTTCTTAGAAGTTAAACCAGGTAAAAAATCTCAAGAAGAATTATTCAAAGATGTTAATGATGGTGTGTATATCACAAGTGTTCAAGGATTACACGCTGGCTTAAATTCTCAATCTGGTAACTTCTCCTTACAATCAACCGGATTCTTAATTAAGAACGGCAAAAGAGATCGTCCATTAGATGTTATTACAGTTTCTGGAAATCTAATGGATGTATTCAAAGATGTAGTTGAAGTTGGTTCTGATGCTAAAGTCTTCCCAAGTGGAATTTCTTGTTCATCAGTACTAATTAAGAAGATTGTTGTTTCAGGCAAGTAAAAAGAAAGGTGACTATTTGTCACCTTTTTTCTCGCCTTTCTTTTTCTCTGGCTTTTCCTCATACACGATTGAGTACTCGCCTAACTTCCAGTTTGGATGAGCCTCATCAACTTTTTTGAGTGCTTCATTGAAGAGATTTGCTTCTGTTTTTCTTCTTTGCTTTGGAGTGCTGTTAAAGCATCTTCTCACATTATTAATTGCGATAATGCATTCGCTCTTACTGTTATCTAATAAGCCAGACATTAATAAGTATGTACGAACAGAAACCATGGATAAATCGTTAGATAATTGGCGACGTTCCACCATTGGAACTTCTCTGTCATAGTATTCTTTAGCTTCTTCTAATGGCTTTGTAAAAATATTGATATAAATCTTTTGTGCTCTAGCACGAATATAAACTTTTTCAGAGATTGTTTCTTTGCCAGAAATAATGATATCTAAAAGTTTTTCCGCTTCTTGGAACTCACCTTTATCCAATAACATATAAACTTTGTTTAAGTTTAGATCGGCAGTGAAGTTAGTGATCTCACTAAAGGTAGCGACTTCTACATCAGTTTCGCCTTGTCTTACCGCTTCTTCCACTCTTAGGAGTTCATTGAAAGCAATTTTATTTGCTTTATTAGATGTCATTCTCATTCTATAGCCATCGGTTGTGGCGTCTAGTTTAAACGGAAGAATGTTGTAAATCAAAATCATTCCGCCGATAACTGCGATGACTAAGATGAAATAACTAATTCTTGTAAAGATTTCATTCTTTAATTCTTTTTGCACTGTGAATAAAACGACAGCGATAATGATTTCTATTACATAGAATAATGTGCCAAACATCAAGTATGGTGTGGGGTTTGGTTCTTTCTTTGCATCTTTCTTTGGTAAGATTCTGGTTTCGCCAGTTAATCCGTCATAACCAGAGAATTTGAATTTGCTCTTTTCTCCGTCTTTGTACCAAAGGAGCCCTAAGATATCAACAGATAGAATTTCATATCTACCTGCTTTCGCGCCAGCAATATGCGCTAGCTCAAACATAACCGCGTTAAATATAACACCGGTAAGAATCGCGCCAAAAATGAATAGAATGTAGATAAAAACGGAATCCCATTGACTGGAATATTCTCTTAATATTGTTAAACCGAATACGACGGCGATTGCTAATATCAAGAGATAAACAACAATTCCTGAAACATCTTCTTTTTTCATACTTTTGTTTCCTTCTTTCTAGAGGCAGGAGCGATATATAACTTCCGCAACCTCTTTGTCGAGTGGCTTAGTTCTGTGGGCCACGACTCGTGTGCCATTATTAGTTAATCTATTAACTAAACCATCTACATCTATCATTCCAACTTTGAATTCCATTAAGCGCGATGGCATACCTAAGTATTTAAAGAATTCTTCGGTTAGTTTAATTCCTTCTAAAGCATTTGCTCTTTTATCTAAGATTTGACTATTCCATACGTTTCTCGCGTATTGATCAAACTTATCTTCTTCATATTCAACGTAGTATTTCGCCCATGCTGGCCAAAGGACCGCTAATCCTGCACCATGTGCGACGCTTGGGTACATACCTGATACTGCGTGTTCTAATTGATGCACAGGCATACCAAATGGTTTGCCAATACTTGTTAGTCCGTTATGAGACCAACTGCTCATGAGCATTAATACAGCGCGAGATTCATAATCTTCAGGATTACGAATAACGGTTTGTCCTGCTTTAATAACTGATTTCAATAAGGCTTCTGCAAAACCATCTGCAGGTTCATTATTAGATGATGGTTGCAAATACCTTTCTAAGGTATGCATCATAATATCCACAACACCACAAGCGGTTTGATATTTACTCACACCATAGGTGAGTTCAGGATTTTCAATTGCAAATAATGGTCTAATAATCTCTGAATTGAATCCGGTTTTAATTCCTGTCTTGTCATCTTGAATAACACAAGATGTGGACATTTCACTACCCGCGGCAGAGATTGTAAGAATCACACCGATAGGTAACGCTTTTTGTGGTTTGGCTTTATGTAAATTGAAATCAAATGGATCTCCATCATAGTAATAACCCGCAGCGATTGATTTAGCGGTATCAATAACTGATCCACCCCCGATAGCGAGTAACACATCAGGTTTAATCTCTTTAGCAATCTTTAATCCTTCGTGAACTTGTTCCACGGTTGGATTTGGTCTAATGCCTTCATAGATTATGTATTTAATTTTCTTTTCGTTTAAAGAATTTAAAACTCTATCTAAAAGGCCACTTTTCTTCACGGATGATTGACCGATAACAATTAAAACATTATTAAATGAATATTCTTTTAGAATATCTCCAATCAAATTTTCTTTGTTCGGACCAAAATATAGTTTTGTTTTAATACTTAAATCAAAATCAATCATTTCAATTTGTTCCTTCTAAGTAATAGTTTTTGTACAGCTTCTTCGAACACTCCTGATGATTCAAAAGAGAAACAGTTTAATAAACCATCAAGCGATTTATTCTTATAATTTGCTAAATAGTAAATTATGGAGTGGGAATACGCACTGGCGTAGAATCTAACGATAGATTTTCTATCATTAATGTGAATCTTCTTTGCGTCTGGAACAGCATTAACTAATCTTAAGACCGTTTTATAACAGACGTTATGAATGAATTCTTCAAAGAGGTCTTGTCCAGCAGAGTCTAAGGTAGCATCCACAAAACTTCTGTTCTTTGAATAGTAGTCATAAATGTAGCCAAGCAATTCTTTAATTGTCTTAGAATCTTCAGCGTGAGGAATGGTTTCGTTTAAAAACACCAAAGTTAAAAGATCATAAATATCATGGAAGTGATAATAGAACGTTTGTCTATTCACATGACATTTCTTTACTAAAGCCGTCACTGAAATAGAGTCCAGTGGGACTTCAGACATCATATTCTTCAATGCTTCTGCTAAACGATACTCAGTCTTCATTATTTAAGTTTGCAATATTCCTTAATAATCTCTGCACCAACAGCGGCGTTGTTTAAAACTAATTTGATGTTAGATTCTAAAGAATCTCCACCAGTAAGTTCAACGATTGTTTTTAATAAGAATGGGGTGGTTTCTTTACCTTTAATACCTTGTTCATTCATCATCTTTAAGGCTTTTTCAATCGCATTATCAATGACTTCTTTATCCATTGAATATTCTTCTGGAATTGGATTGGTAATTAAGATACCGCCAGCAAGTCCATTCCTTTCTTTTTCTAGCATCACCATCGCGGCTTCTTGAGGATTATCTAATTTGTAGTCCACTTTGAGTCCACTATGAGCGGTGTAGAATGCTGGGAGTTCTTCAGTCTTATAACCAAGCACTGGAACACCCATCGTTTCTAAATATTCTAAGGTGAGAGGTAAATCCAAAATAGCTTTTGCGCCAGCACAGATAACTGTGACACTAGTTTTCGCTAATTCTTGTAAGTCGGCAGAGATATCCATGGTCTCTTGCGCGCCTCTATGAACACCACCGATACCACCAGTAACAAACAATTTGATACCAGCTTGATTAGCAATAATCATTGTGGCAGCAACTGTGGTCGCAGCCCATAACTTTTTCGCATAAACAACAGGAAGATCTCTACGAGATACTTTGATAATTCCTTTTCTTTTACCAAACTCTTCGATTTCTTCTGGAGTCATACCAACGATAGGATTTCCATCAATAACACCGATGGTTGCTGGAATAGCACCATGTTCACGAATGACTCTTTCCACTTCTAAAGCGGTAGCGACATTCTTTGGATATGGCATACCATGGCTAATAATTGTGCTCTCAAGAGCAACAACTGGTCTATTTTCTTCTAAAGCTTTTTTGACTTCTGGATTAATCTTTATCATTTAAATGTTCTCCCTTAAAAACTTCAATGATATAAGTAGCGATCAAGTATAACGCTGATACTAGTATCACAATTATACCAAGAACAAACCAATTAACTAATGTTAATTCTTGGAAGTTGATCGCAATAATAGATTCTGTAATGTGATTATGATAAGAAAGGGTTGCCGCTAAAGCGACTAAACCAATCTCTACTGTCGCTGCACCTGTAAACACGAATGCACGATATTTGGAGAATGGTAAACAAATCTTCAACAATATGATCAAACTCATAAAGTTAAACGCTAAGACTGACATAAATGCCGCTACTTCAATATCATAGATACCGGTGAATAAAACACCGTTTTGTTGTAGTGCATATGTCAAATAAATCAAACCAACAGGTAACAAGGTAGCAATTGCACCCGGCACAGCTTTCATAAATATGGAACCAATAAAACTTCCTTTGAGTGGTTCCTTGTTTCTTTCTAATGCAAGGAAGAAAGCGGAAATACCAATACCAACAAAACTCCATAATTGGAAGTGAACCGCTTCAAATGGATAAGCGTAATTAATAGTAATTAACGTAATTAAGAACACTAGTGTTGTGGTCATTGAGAAAATGGTTTTCACCAAGAACAAAGAACTAGTTCTTTGAAGGTTGTTGATAACTCTTCTTCCTTCATTAACAATATCTGGCAAAGAAGCGAAATCAGAATTCACCAAGACAACATGTGAAACGTTCTTCGCGGCTTCTGAACCACTATTCATAGCGATAGAACAATCTGCTCTCTTTAGAGCTAAAACGTCATTAACACCATCACCAACCATAGCGACAGTATCGCCATTATTTTTCATGGCTTGAATCAATAATTCTTTTTGTTCTGGAGTCACTCTACCAAATACTGTGTACTTAGTAGCGGCTTCGCAAACTTCTTGATCAGATAATCCATATAAAGAAATGTATTTATCTGCATCTTTGATGCCTGCTTCAGAAGCAATGTGACTCACTGTTAAAGCATCATCACCAGAGATGACTTTTATTTGTACACCGTTTTCGTTAAACCATTTAAATGTTTCAACGGCCTCATCCTTAATATGGTCTTGTAAAACGATTAAAGCGATAGGATCAACTTCTCCCACCACCTTTTGGTCTTTAATTCCAGAGGCTTTGCCCAAGACAAGGACTCTTAATCCTAAAGAAGTGAACTCTTCAGTTCTTCTTTTCAACACTCCTGGGTTTTTAATATTTAAGAAATCTAGCGCACCGATGACATAGGTCTCTCCACCCTTGAAGGAAGCGGCAGAATATTTGTTCTCGCTTCTGAATGGTAAAACATCCACAATTCCCTTAGTTAACTCATAATTAAAGGCTTTTTGCAGGCTTTTTGCAGTTAAATTGCTATCTTTTGTGGCAATTAATAAGTTAGAAACGATCTGTGCTATGTCTATTTCTTTGTATCCGTGGTTACCATATGGAATGACAGTTTTGACATCCATTTCGCCACTTGTAATTGTGCCTGTTTTATCTAAACAAAGGACATTAACACGAGCAAGCATTTCCACTGAATAGAAATCTTGCACTCTCGCGCCTTTCTTGCTGAGTTTCAAAACGCCAACCGCTAAAGCAACACTAGTCAATAAGAATAACCCTGAAGGAATCATGGAAATCATCGCTCCAGAAATACCTTTCATAGATTCTTTATAGCTGTCGTATGTGTTAAATCTACCTCTAACGAGATAAACAACAAAGATGGCAATCGCCATTGTGATAGTAATCGCACCAATAACTTTAAACATAAATGTTAAAGTCTTTAATATTTCAGAAGGTGAGCGTTTGAATTTCTTCGCTTTAGCGTGTAATGACTCAACATAACTTTCTTCGCCTATAAGTTGCGCGTGCATAAAACCATGACCGCTTATTATATAAGAGCCAGATAATAATTTGTCGCCTTTATTTTTAATAATTGGTTTTGATTCGCCAGTTAAAGCGGATTCATTCACTATAAGCGAGCCTTCTAAAAGAACACCATCAACGCAGATTTGATCTTCAGAACTTACAACTAGTAAATCATCCAATACAATTTGATCACTATTAATGGTGATTTCTTCTCCGCCTCTAATGACTTTTACCTTAGGTTGGGTTAACACTCTAAGTTTGCTCATCAAGTGACGAGCTTTAATATCTTCAAATAAACTAATTCCAATGTTAGCAAACAAAACAATAAGGAATGTTAAACCAATCCAGTATTGAGCGGCAATCATTAAACCTGCAACGACAAATAATAAAACGTTAAAGAAAGAGAAAACATCAGAAAGGATGATTTCTAAATATGTCTTTCCAACAACTACTTTAGTTTTATTAACTAAACCAAGTTTTGTTCTCTCTTCAACTTGGTCGTTTGGCAAACCATGTCCAATTGCAGGAGTTAAACGTTTAATCTGCTCTTCGTTCTTCATACGCGTATATATATGATAAAAAACTTGGACAGTTAATTAAAGTCCAAGTTTATTGTTTTTCTCTTTTTCTTTTAAAATACTGGCTAATTATATTAGAGCATTCTTCTTCAAGTATCCCGGAAGTAATTTCAGGATGGTGATTGATGTTTTTGGCTTCTAATACATTTATTGAAGATTCAATTGCGCCACCTTTTGGATCCTTCGCGCCATAATACACATGTCTAATACGTGATTGTATAATTGCGCCAGCACACATGATGCATGGTTCTAGTGTGATATAAATATCACAATCTTGTAATCTCCAGGCACCAAGCTTCTTGCTTGCTTTATCTATAGCAATTATCTCAGCATGTCCTAATGGTGTTTTCTTTGTCTCGCGAACATTATGTCCACGCGCAATGACTTTGTCATCTTTAACAATGACACAACCAATAGGAACTTCATCTATCAATTCCGCTTTCTTAGCTTCCTTGATGGCCTCTCTCATGAATCTAATTTCTTTTTCCATAAACTAAACCATCGCACATGAATAAGTTACTTAAGGCTGCTACATTCCTGTCCTGACCTGGTTCGTAGTTACCCATCGCGATGGCGTGGTAATTATATAACAAGATTCTTTAATTAATCAATTAATATAAAGAAAAAGCCTCCGAAGAGGCTAATTATTAGATGCAATAATATGAGATAGTAATGCTTGATACATAACAACTTTTTAAATTAACAACATTGAATACTGCTGAACCATCTTCAGCAATAACAGTTTCTGAAGTGGTTGGTTCGCCATAAGCATAATCAAATTCTCCAGATAATGTAACCTTTTGTGAAGTAGTATTATTGCTAAAGTCAAATGTAGCATTAAAGTATCCTTCATTACCGCTATCATCTATTTCTAAAATATTGCTATTAACTTTTCCAGAAGCTTTTGTATCCCCGCCTAATTGAAAATCAACAACATAGTCATATCCTGTCATCGTTTTTGTAGAAATTAAAAATTCACAAAAGTGATAACCTGGATAATCGTATTGGTCGATATTTTCATCATCAATGTCGGAATAATCCATCTTCAATTCAATCTTCCCATCACCAGCTTTAAGTTGAGCAAAAGATTGTTTTTGAGAGGCAAGCAAAATAGAAGCTATACTTAAAGCAACCACACCTAAAGATACCAAAGGTATAATTAAACTTTTCTTCATATTTTCTCCAATTATTTAACTGGTTTTAAAACCTTAATTCCACCCATGAATGGTTGTAAGACTTCAGGAACTAAAACGGATCCATCTTCTTGTTGATATTGTTCAAGGATAGCAGGGAAGACACGGCTTGTGGCTAAACCAGAAGCATTTAATGTGTGCATATATCTAGTTTTACCAGTAGCTTTGTCTCTATAACGCATCATGCCACGTCTAGCTTGATAGTCTCTTGCGTTACTTGCAGAGCTAACTTCCTTATAAATACCGATACTAGGAATATAAACTTCGATATCATAAGTTCTCGCCATGGAGTGAGAGATATCGCCAGCAGCTAATTTGCTGACTTGGAAGTGTAAGCCAAGTTTTTCCATAATGGAAACCGCTTTACCCACTAATTCTTCGAACGCTTTATCGCTATCTTCAGGTTTTGTGTATTGAACCATTTCCACTTTATTGAATTGATAGCCACGAATCATACCTCTTTCTTCAGTACGATAACTGCCAGCTTCTCTTCTGTAGCATGGTGTATAGGCGAAGAACTTCTTTGGAAGCTCATCTTCACTTAAAATTTCATTTCTATAAAGGTTCACTAAGGCTGTTTCAGCAGTTGGAAGCAAGAATCTCTTTGGTTCAACGCCTGTGAGCCAGAAAACATCCTCTTTAAACTTCGGGAATTGGCCTGCAACAAAGCCAGATTCTTCATTTAATAAGTGTGGAGGTAGGATAAATTCATATCCATCCTTTAAATGTTCACTCATAAAGAAGTTTATAAGTGCCCATTCAAGTCTTGCGCCTAATCCTGTATAGATCCAAGAACCTCTACCAGCAATTTTAGAGCCTCTTTCATAATCAACAAGGCCTAAGGACTCTGCTAATTCAACATGATCCTTCATTTTGAAAGCAAATTCTGGTTTCTTACCATAGACATGGACTGGTTTGTTGTTCTCTTTTCCGCCACCAACGAGGTCTTCGTCAGGCATGTTTGGAAGAACAGCAATGAAGTCATTAATCTTGGCTTCTAGCTCTTTTAACTTTTCTTCATTTTCTGCATTGTTTTTAGCTATTTCTTTGACTTTTGCGAAGATTTTTGTCACATCTTCACCATTTTTCTTGGCTTGAGGAACGCTTGCAGATAAGCGATTCATCTCAGCTTTGTTGCCTTCAACGGACTGAATGAGTTGCTTTCTTTCAGCGTCCCATTGAAGTAATTCTGTAAAATCAGCATCCCATAACTTCTTTTTAAGAGCTTCTTTTACTTTTTCTGGATTTTCACGGATAAGATTAATATCTAACATGATCAATTCTCCTTAATTTATGCTAATTTTTTGATATTGATTTGTTCAACATAGAACCATTTGAGTTGTTCACCAACAACTTTTAGGTTGTTTTTCTCCGAAATGAGCTTGTGAGCATCTTCAATTGTAGGTTTTAATTTACCTTCCAAGTAATCTCTGATTAAAGAGGATATTGTTTCGGAGTATTCTCCTAAATATCCTGTCTTACCATCGACTACTAAGTCAGTAAATACTGCTTGTTTACGAGCAATGATTTGGCATTTCGCACCCATCGCATCAACAATGGACATTGCACCGGTTGGTCTATACCCTGGAACGACAAATACTTCGGCATTTAATAATGCGCTTCTATAAATGTCATCAGGCATAACCGTTGTAAACTTTAAATTCTTTGGTGCACTTGAAATAAGCTTTTTAATTTTTGGTGAGGTATATATTCCAGGAACAATTTCTCTACCAACGTAATAGAACAAAACGTCTGGACATTTCTTTGCGGCGTTAACATATGCGTTAATTCCGTCCATGTTAATGTCATATTCTCCAACCGCCACAACAAGTCTCTTTTTAGGATCTTCTCTAAAATATCTAAAGAACAAATTCTTTTCTTCTTCTCGAGAGAAGTCATAACGAGAAACGTTAAGTCCCGGTTGAGAAATAGAAATGTCTGTAGTGACACCACTATCGACCAAGAAGTCTCTTGCCTTCAGAGAAGGCACCAAGACTAAATCAGCCTTATTTAAGAATCTAAGACCTTTATCAGATAGTCTGACATGACGCACACCATCTTTGCTCTTATATTCCAAATAACTAGCGACTGGATCAGATTCACAATATAATGCGCTGACAATCACAGGAACATGATTCTCTTTCGCATCATTAAGTTTGTTTTCATCATCAGGCGTAATTAAATGAACAGCATCATATTTCTCTACAACGCTTGTTGTATAATCAACTTCCGCCATTTCGAGAGCGCCCTTAATGGTTTTTCTTAAACGGACGCCCTCAAAATCTGGAGCTTTTTTATTCGGTTGAAAACTCATCAAAATTTTCATTTTTATTCTTCGCTACCAACTGTCTCTTCGGCAGGTTCTTCTAAAGGATCTTCAACGCCTTCAACTTCTTCAGAAGGTTCCTCGTGTGGAACGATGGCGATAGAAGAGACTCTTTGTCTGCCTTCAAGATTCATAATCTTAACGCCTTGAGTATTTCTACTAGCAACACGGACTTGTGAAAGTGGTGTTCTAATAACAATACCAGCGTTTGTGATGACCATAAGGTCATCTTCTAAGTTAACCGCTCTAACAGCGACTAATTTACCAACTTTTTCAGTGGACTTGAGTGTGGAAACACCTTTGGTGCCTCTCTTAGTAATACGATAGGTTGGTTCGCCATCATCATCGATAGCTTTGGTCATCTTGCCATAGCCTTTATCAGTAACGACTAAGATGTGATCACCTTCATAAGATGCGGTACAACCGACAACTCTTGCGCCTTCGCCGAGCTCGATACCTTTAACACCAGAGGCACTACGACCCATTGGTCTAACTTCGTTGACTGGGAAGTTAACCATCTTGCCATTGCTTGCAGCAATACCGACTAATAAGTCTTGGTTGAATTCACCGTTTTCATCAGCAAATTCGGCAAGTTCGTTCTTCTCAGAAACTTGTTTGACATTGAGCAAGTTATCACCTTCACGTAGTGTGATAGCGATCTTACCATTTTGACGGATGGATTCGTATTCTTTCAAAGGAGTACGTTTCACAATACCATCAAGTGTGAAGAACATTAAGAAACGATCATCTCTATATTCATTAACAGCGATGATGGATTTAACATTTTCACCCTTTTCAATGTTGATTAAGTTAATCACAGGGACACCTTTACCGGTTCTTTGATATTCAGGAACTTGGTAACCACGGATTCTATAAACCTTACCTAAATCAGTAAAGAATAATAAGTCTGTGTGTGTCTTTGTGTAGACCATCAATTCAACGATATCGTTTTCATTTAAGGAAGCACCCTTAACACCACGACCACCTCTATTTTGTGTTCTGAAGGTGTCGGCAGGTAATCTCTTCACATAACCACCTCTAGATAATGTGATAACGATATCTTCTTGAGGAATTAAGTCTTCATCATCGATGGAAGCATCACTATTTGTGATTTCAGTTCTTCTTTCATCACCGAATTTTTCTTTAATTTCGAGTAATTCTTTGATGACGACTTCAACTTCGTTTTCTCTAGAAGAAAGAATTCTCTTATATTCTTCAATGTTCTTTTCAAGTTGAATTCTTTCAGCTTCGAGTTTTTCTTGTTCAATACCAATTAAACGACGTAATGTCATCGCTAAGATAGCTTGGTTTTGAGGTTCAGAGAAACCATACTTCTCAGTTAAGATTCTGGACGCTTCTTCTTGGGTTTCGCTGGCTTTAATGATATCTACGATATCATCGATGTTGTCATGACACTTGATTAAACCAACAACGATGTGATCGCGGAATTCATCTTTTTCAAGTAAGTATTTGGTTCTTCTTTCGATAACATCGACTTGGAAGTCCAAATATTCTTGGAGCATGGTTTTTAAGGAACACACTTTTGGTGCGTTATCCACTAAGCAGAGGTTGATGATACCAAAGCTGACTTGTAAGGAAGTCATCTTATAGAGTTGGTTCAATAAGACTTCAGGGATTGCGTCTCTTCTGACTTCGATAACAACGCGGATACCATCTTTATTGGATTCATCACGGATGTCGGTAATGCCATCGATAACTTTATCTCTGACTAAACCGGCCATATTTTCAATCATGTTAGCTTTGTTCACACCATAAGGAACTTCATCAACAACGATTCTCTTTAATCCGTGCTCGCCTCTTTCTTCGATATGGCATTTACTACGAATAGCGATGCTGCCAGTACCGGTTTCATAAGCTTCTCTAATTCCACCACGACCGAGGATCAAACCACCGGTTGGGAAGTCTGGACCTTTAACATATTCCATTAATTCTTCAGTGGTAATATCTGGGTTTTTGCTTAAAGCAACCACACCATCAACAACTTCGTTCAAATTGTGTGGAGGAATGTTTGTGGCCATACCAACAGCGATACCACTACTACCATTAACTAATAAGTTAGGGAATCTAGATGGTAAGACTGTAGGTTCTTGGTCAACACCGTCGTAGTTGTCCATGAAATCGACAACATTACAACCGATATCTCTGACCATTTCTAAAGCCATCTTAGCCATTCTGGCTTCTGTATAACGGTAAGCCGCAGGTTCATCACCATCGATGGAACCGAAGTTACCGTGACCTTCAACGAG